>Ga0268262_10003030_pt1 | contig 18660 bp, 14 predicted proteins | sample TergutNc150P3_FD_190354 | JGI IMG/M metagenome (GOLD analysis project Ga0268262, IMG submission 190354) | Nasutitermes corniger P3 segment gut microbial community from laboratory colony in Florida, USA - Nc150 P3 (SPAdes) (version 2) | ecosystem: Host-associated > Arthropoda: Insects >...
TTTGTTTCCAAACTGTTAGCGGAGAAACTGCAAGGCGAAGACCGCAAGGTTGAGGTGAACAGAATTTACAGAGACCATATTCAAAAGGCGGAAAAACTGCAAACAGATTATTATATACTGATTTTTCCCGTGCATTCGTTCAACGCACCCAAACCTGTCTATGAATGGGTGGGGTATTTGTCTGGAAATCAATGTAAAACGGCGGTTGTCTCTGTTTCGGGTGGCGGTGATGTGCTTAGCAATTCCGCTTGCAGATGCAAAACGGTTAAACTGTTGAAAAAGAACAGTTTTGATGTGATTTGTGAAGAGATGGTTAGAATGCCAAATAACTGGATGAAAGTGCCAGAAAAAAAGAAATTCATGAAAATTCTTTCCGTTATGCCGAACAAAATTGATGAAATTTCGCAAACCGTTTTATCTGAAAAAAGAAACAAAAAAAGGGTCTATTGGATTGATTATCTAATATCTGCACTTGGCGAAGCAGAAAAGAAAGCAACCCGTAAATTCGGCAATGGGATAAAAGTCTCGGCGGCGTGTACAGGTTGCGGACTGTGTGCCGAAAATTGCTGTTCGTCCAATATCCAAATAGAAAATCACGCAGCATACGGGGTGTTTCCCATACCCAAATTCGGCGACCGTTGCGATATGTGTTTGGGGTGCATCTACAATTGCCCGCAGAAAGCATTGTATCCGACTTACGCGGCTTTTCAAGTGGACAAAAAAGGGTATGATTTGCCTGTGGAAGAATAAAAACGAGAGGCTACCCAAAAAAGAAGCAACCCCTGTAATTAAAGGTTGCTCCTAACAATTAAATAGAATTTTAATACTTTAATATCTGTTTCTCTCCGTGTAATAGGTATGCAGCAACTTGTGCGACATTTCGCCGTTGGGATGTCCGAGAAACTCTGCGTATATCGCCTGCACTTCTGGATTTTCGTGCGATTTGCGGTAACTCATTTTCTCGTCTTCCTTGTAAATAGCGTCCATACGTTTTCCGCGGATGGTTACATTGGTAGGGATAGGCTGACCGCCGCCGCCCAAACAACCGCCCGGACATGCCATTACCTCGATGAAATGGTAACTCAACGTGCCTGCTTTTATCGCTTCAATAAGATGGCGGGCGTTTGCCAAACCGTGCGCAACAGCCACTTTCAGTTCTACGCCTTTCAAATGCTCGTATTCGGGTTTCGTTTTCTTGATTAGGATTGATGCTTCCTTAATGCCTTCAAAACCGCGGACTGGTGTAACCCGCAGACCTTCAAACGGAATTTCATCTCCCGTAACCAATTCGTAAGCCGTCCGAATGGCAGCCTCCATAACACCGCCCGTTACACCGAAAATTACGCCTGCACCGCTGGATTCTCCCATGATGCTGTCGTATTTTTCATCTTTCAAGGTCATCACGTTGATACCTGATTGCTGTATCATAATTGCTAACTCTCTGGTTGTCAATACATAATCTACATCTTGGAAACCGCTGTCCCGCATTTCTGAACGGTTTGCTTCGTATTTCTTTGCCGTACAGGGCATGATAGATACGGAAACAATATCTTTGGGGTCAATTCCCTTTTTCTCAGCATAATAGGTCTTTGCCAAAACGCCGAACATCTGTTGTGGTGATTTGCAAGTGGACAAATTAGGAAGCATTTCGGGATAAACATGTTCGATAAACTTTATCCAACCCGGAGAACAGGACGTAAACATCGGTATCGCAACCGATTTGTCGCCGTTTACCAATACTTTTTTCAAACGGGACAACAATTCCGTTCCCTCTTCCATAATGGTAAGGTCAGCGGTAAAATCGGTATCGAGTACGGAGTCAAAACCCATTGCCCGCAGGGACGCAACCATTTTTCCAGTTACGCGGTGTCCCGCTTTCAAACCGAAACGTTCGCCCAACGCCACGCGTACAGCTGGTGCGGTCTGTACAACCACATGTTTATTCGGGTCGTAGATGGCATTCCAAACATCTTCAATATAAGACCTTTCGGTTAAAGCGCCTGTGGGACAACGGTTTATGCACTGTCCGCAATTGGTACAAACAACCTGTGCCATCGGTTTTTCCTTGAAAGTACTCATTTTTGCATGATTTCCCTTGTTTGCCATCGTCAAGGCGTTCACGCCCTGCAACTGCGAACAGGTACGCACGCAACGGGTACAGCGAATACACTTGCTGTCGTCCTTCTGAATAGAAAAAGAAGACGCATCGGGACGCGAGGGTTTCCGCAAATCAATAAAAATTTCATCGTCCGTCCGATATTCCAAAGCAAGTTTTTGCAATTCGCAACTGTTGCTGTGGCTGCACTTGATGCAATTGATGTTATGCTCGGTCAGCAACAACTCCAGAATATGTTTGCGCGCCATGCGGATTTTACTCGTATTGGTGAAAATCTTCATGTTTTCCCTCACAGGAGTTGCACAAGCAGCAACCAAATTCGGGTCGTTTTCCACCTCAACCACACAAATACGGCAGTTGCCCGCTACGCATAAATCTTCGTGGTGGCACAAAACAGGAATATGTACATTGAGCATTTTCGCAGCATGCAAAATACTCGTCCCCTCTTCTACCTGCAGGGGCATATCATTAATGACTATATTTATTATATTACTCATAAATTTCCTCCTTTCTAATAAACAATTTCTTCTCTAAAATTTTCAATAATTGACCTGAACGCATTCCCAACCGAACGTCCTAATCCGCATTTGGAAGCATATTTCATGGTGTACGCCAAACGAAGCAGTTCGTCCAAATAGGCTTTTGGTTTTTCTTTCCGTTTCACTGCCCGAATGCCGTGCAGCAGTTGTTGCGTGCCGACACGGCAAGGCGTGCATTGTCCGCAAGATTCTTCTTCAAAGAAAATAAGGTAATTCTCCAAAATATTGTACATCGAACGGGAAGAGTTGAACACTTTCATCGAACCTCCTGTGGGAACGCCCTCGAAACCGATAATCGTGTTTTTAAATTCCTTTCTCGGTACGCAAAATCCCGAAGCACCGCCCACTTGAACGGCTTTTGTGTCTCCGTCTCCAAATTCATCAACGAATTGCTGAACGCTCATGCCCATTTCCAGTTCAAAAACGCCTTCTTTGCTGCAATCGCCTGAAACAGAGAACAATTTGCTTCCCTGTGAAGCCTTTGTTCCCAATTTTTGGTACTCTTCCGAACCGATTTCAGCAATAATCATTGCATTTACAAAGGTTTCCACGTTGTTTACCACGGTAGGTTTTCCAAGATAACCCATATTTACAGGATAAGGCGGTTTGTTGGTAGGCTCGCCTCTTCGTCCCTCCATAGATTGCAACAGGGCGGTTTCTTCTCCGCAGATATACGCACCCGCACCCCACACCAAACCCAATTTGAAATTGATGCCCAAGGTTTTGATGTTTGCCTCCATTCTGTCGATTGCAATTTGCAATTTGGTTTTCAAATACTTATATTCTGCACGAATATAGATATATCCCTCTTTTGCCCCTGTGATGTAGGCAGCCAAAGTCATTCCCCAGATTACTTTTTCGGATGCTTTGTCCAAAATTTCCTTGTCTTTGAATGTCCCCGGTTCGCCCTCATCGGCATTACATACGATGTACTTTACAGGATTGGGGTCTTCTTTTACGATTTTCCACTTCAATCCCGTTGGGAAACCTGCACCTCCGCGTCCTCTCAAACCCGAATCCATCAGGTCGGAAATGAATTTGTCCTTTCCCATCTTCATTACCTTACGCATTAAGGCACTGTAATCTACGTCTTCCTTAAAAATGAGTTCTGTTCTCTTTAATTGTGTAGCCATGTTTAATTAATTTTTAAATGTTACAAAATTATTTTTTCATATAACTAACAAGAATGTTTTTCACTTTCTCAGGCGTTAGTTCGGTGTACGGCTCATCGTTGATAAGCATAGCGGGTCCTTTGTGGCAAGCACCCAGACAGTTGGTATAATGCAAGGAAAATTTACCGTCGTGGGTAGTTTCCCCGGGTCTTATACCTATCATTTCCGTAATGGCATCAATGATGTCCTCCTTGCGTTTCATATCGCAAATGATTGTCTGGCAGACGCGTATAACGTGTTTGCCCTGCTCATTCGTATCTATGAAAGAATAGAACGATGCCGTGCCGTAAACATCTGCCGTAGAAATGTTTAGTTCCTTGGCAATGTTTACCATCGAGTCCTCATTGACGTAGTAAAGCTGGTCTACCACTTCCTGCAATATCGGCAACAGACTCTCCCTGTTTCGACCATATTTATCAGCGAGCTGGCTGATAAACTCTTCATTGTTTGATATCATATCTTTCTGTTTTAAATTAAAATAAATTAAAAAATTAAGTTTGACTGTTATATATATTTACATATATTCTATAATGACTACTTTCATAAATTTTTCGGCTAAAACTCTGGTTAGTCTCTGTATCAGGTTTTTACGAATTTCTATCTCTACGGGCAAAGTCGGGTCATGGTGATTTTCATTAATTTTTGTTCCGACCAAAACATAAATTTCGTCGCTGTCCAACAACAGTTGGCAAAGTTTATCGGCGGGACCCTTTCCGAATTGCGTGTTTGAATTGATATTGAGCGTGTTCAACAGATAGGTAACTTTGCTCAATGTCAATACGCCTTCGGTAACAAGGTCAATGCCTTCCATTTTTGAACTTGGCGGCAAAGAGGAATCCGTAATTCCTTCATCTACAACGGTTCTGCCCAATTCCCTCGAAACAATTTCCGTTGTAGTTGCCCCGCTGATTATTTTTTTTCCGTTAAAATTTTTCAAAATATCCGCAAATTCACTGTCTTTTTCCGCACTGAAAGGAGGTCCCGTACACAACATTGTTCTGCGGGCATTTCGGAAATAGACCACACCGCAAGTAATATCATCTTTCGGCGTATGCAAATCATTCGCAGAAGCGTGGCGGACAACTCTTTCCGCAAGGTCGGTAGCCGAAATAGTGGGCGTTGCCTCTACCGTTTCGCGGACAAACTGTATCAGATTATTCCTGCCCCAACCGGTGGCGCTTCCCTTGCCCAATCCCGACTGGGTAATGCCGTCCGAACAAAAAACAATACGGTCTTCCTTTTGCGGTTGAAACGAACACTTTTTCAAGTCCATAACCCGTTTGTCTTTTTCGTCTCCCTCGTATTTTACATACGTCCATTCAGGTTCGTAAATCTTGCTTCCCCTTAATATAAAAGGTTGCGGATTGTCGTATTCCAAAATGGAAACGCTGTCCGTCTCCATCGAAATATCTATAATTGTGAACGTTGCATAACTTAAACCCCTTTCACTGCAAACGGGCAATGCTTTCATGATAATGCCAGCCAATGCGTTGGCGTTTTTGTGTTCCATGGAAAAGTTGAGCGACATCGTGGCGGTAAGCGTCGCCAGCACATTTGCCCGTACGCCGTGTCCCATACCGTCCGACAACACGCACAACACCCGATTTTCCTCAGGTATCCGCTTCGAAAGAAATACATCACCGCAGATTTTTTCGCCCTCATGGTTTATCTGGAAATGCCCCACTTCGGTATGGTATTTCTTCTCTTTGCAGCCCGCTGCATGCTCTTTAAAACGATAGTCCTCCATAAAAAAGAATACTTGGATAAAGAAAATACAAAGATACATTATTTTTTTAAATAATTTTATATTCGTATAAAATTATTTAAAAAAAACAAACTTTTTTTTCCTCTCAATAATTTTCAAAAACGGATAGTATTGTTTTTGTGATATTTATAAATTTTTGAAAACTAATTTCGTAAAAAATATTTTTATTTTTTCATTTTTTATTGAAAAAAAAGTCTAACCTATCAATTAATATGTAGAGACGTTGCACGCAACGTCTCTACAAGAGAAAAAAAAATTATCAATTATCCGTTGTCAATTAAAAATGCTATCTTTGCATTTCATTCAGATAAATTTAATAAAAATAATCAGCAGTGGAAAATTCAATTTTTAATCGGGTGAAAAAACAGTACAAACGGTTATACCGCTTTGTCATCATGGACGATGCCACGTTTGAAGAAAAGGTGGTCTTCCGATTGACACCCCGTTTGTTCGGCATTCTCTCAGTTTCCTTAACTATCTTATTGATTATCTTAACAATAATGTTGATTGCGTTTACGCCTTTGCGGGAATATATTCCCGGTTACGGCAGCGAGCAGAGCAATCACAAAATGTTTCTCCTGCAAACCAAAACGGACTCCCTCACCAAACTGATTTCGGAAATAAAAACTTACGAACAGGACATAAAAACGGTACTAACAGGCGGTTTTTTCAAAGACGATACCGTGGATAACACACAGGAAACCAGCATTGTAACGGGAAAAAAGGAATTTGCTTTTTCGGAATACGATACCGTTTTGATGCAGGTAAAAACGGATAAGGAGGTCAATCTTTCTAAAAACAATTCTGCGAATATAAAAAATGATAACGATAGTCCCGATTTGCTTTTTGCACCTGTTTTGGGGACTATCCAGCAACAATATACGTCAGAATTGCGGGCAATAAAAATTTTGTCGGCAAGGGGAAATGCCGTTTTTGCATCGCTGGCGGGAACGGTGATTTATGTTGATTATAACTTAAAATCAGGCACTTGCATTATGATGCTTCATTCGAACAATATCGTAACGGTCTATCAAAATGCGGGCAGCCCCATTGTGAATGTGGGCGATTACGTGAAATCCAAACAAATGATTGCCATGCTGGATAGCGAGGTGCTTACTTTTGCATTGTGGGTGAATGGCAGTGCGGTAAATCCCGAGAAATACATTGTGTTTTAATATGTTAAGAAAAAATATTTTATTCGTAGCCTTTTTTGCGTTTTCCTTATCGGGCTGGACGCAACAGCAGGACAGATTTTCTCGAGACTCCAACACTTTGCGGGTCTGTTTCTACAATGTAGAGAATTTTTTTGACTGCGAACACGACCCGCACAAAAACGATGCCGCTTTCACTCCCGAAGGCAAATATCGCTGGAACACAACGCGTTTCAATGCAAAGGTGAACAATATTGCGAAAGTTTTTATTGCAATGGGCGGCGGAATATTGCCCGAAATTATAGGCGTGTGCGAAATTGAAAATGAAACGGCGATTAAAAGCCTGCTGTATAAAAGTCCGCTGAAGTCGCAGGGTTACAAGTACATATACTACCGCTCGCCTGACAGACGGGGGATTAACGTTTCGCTTTTTTACAAGGAAAAAGATTTCAAAGTGGCGTACAGCAAGCCGATACCCGTGATAGACAGCACCAATAAACAATTCAAAACCAGAGATATACTGTATGTAAAAGGGGTGTGGCAACAATGCCGCGACACCCTGCATCTCTTTGTCAATCATTTTCCCTCGCGCTACGGCGGATATGCTGCCTCCATCGGCAAACGCATTTTTACGGCAAATATCCTCCGTGCCGCGATTGACTCCATTTTGCAGATGAACCCCAAGGCTAAAATACTCATTATGGGCGATTTCAATGATTATCCCTACGACGAAAGCATTGTAAAATATCTTCGCGTCCCTTACAAACGGGAAAAAAAGGACACCGTAAATTTTGTCAATACCATGTTTTCCTATTTTGATAAAAACAATGTCGGGACGAACAAATACAGGAAAAATTGGGGTATTTTAGACCAGATTATTGTGTCGCCGCCCCTATATTTTTCAACTTCTTCTTTGCGGACAAAGGGCTGCGGCGTGATTTTCGATGCCGATTTCCTGTTGGAAAAGGACGAAACCAACATGGGCGTAAAACCGTTCCGCACTTATAGCGGGTTTTCCTACAAAGGCGGGTTTTCAGACCATTTGCCTGTTTATATTGATTTGATTTGTAAATAAATGATTTTTTTTAAATAACTTTTTTACATTATTATCAAAAATAATCCCAAAATAAAGCCAAAAATCCACTTTTTTTTTGTACCTTTGCATTTCGGAAAAACAAAACCGCAAAACCATGTGTTTTTGTAAAGTTTTGCGGTTTTGCCAAATCGAAAAAGTAGATAAATCTTAAAAGTTTTACGATTATGATAACAAGAGAAATGTACATTAATCGCCTGAAAAATATGTTGGGCATAAAGGTAATCAAAGTAGTTACAGGGCTTCGCCGTGTCGGCAAAACAACGCTTTTCAAACAATTTCAGCAAGAATTGAAAAACAGTGGCGTTGCAGAAAAAAACATCATTTATCTTAATCTTGAAGAAATGGAAAACGAAGCACTTTTGGAACGCCATGTTTTACACGATTACATTATGCGGATTGCAGACAGAAACACAATAAATTACGTTTTCTTGGACGAAATTCAAATGGTGCCGAATTTTGAAAAACTGATTGACAGTTTGTTTGTCAAAGATTTTCTTGACATTTACATAACAGGGTCAAATGCGTGGTTTTTGTCGTCGGAACTTGCTACTTTGCTCACAGGCAGATATATTGAAATTCCTATCTTACCGTTGTCATTCAAAGAATTTTTGTCTGTTTTTACCAAAAGCAAAGCCGAAATTTTTGAGGATTATATTAATTTTGGTGGAATGCCCGAAGTGTCAAATATTTTGCAACTAAATAAAGAACAGGAAATTACACCTTATTTAACGAATGTTTATCGAACAATTTTAGAAAAAGACATTTACAAACGCAACAAAGTGAAATTGAAGTTTGATTTTGAAAACATTGTTAATTTCATATTTGATTGCGTGGGCAGCATCGTGTCTCCCAACAATATTGCAGAAACGGTAACAGCCAACGGCAATAAGATTGATAACGAAACCGTTGAAAATTATTTGTCGGTTTTGGAAGACAGTTTTTTGCTTAACAAAGTTTTTCGTTACGATATTAGAGGTAAAAAGATATTGCAAACGCTCAACAAATTTTACGTTGCAGATACTGGATTTTTGCTTGCCATTTTAGGACGAAATGCACAAATAAATCGCGGACATTTACTTGAAAATATTGTTTTTATAGAACTAAAACGCCGTTATAAAGAAATTTATATTGGAAAAGTTTTGCAGACAGAATGTGATTTTACATGCAAAGATGATAAAGGATTTATTGCCTATTATCAAGTCTCATTAACCGTAAGAGAGCAAAAAACTTTAGAGCGGGAACTTTTGCCATTTTCCAAAATTAACAACCATTTTCCAAAATATCTGCTAACACTTGACCCCGAAGAACCAACATATAACGGAGTACAACAAAAAAATATAATAAATTGGTTGTTAAATAATTAAATAAAAAATAGCATATAAAAGCGGTTTTGTGAAATACGTTTAAATATTCAAGAAAAATGGATAAAATAGAAGGGTAAAAAAACTTTTTTCATTTTCCTCAAAAATAATCCCAAAATAAAGCCAAAAATCCACTTTTTTTTTGTATCTTTGTAAATTGTACTACAACGATTGAAAAAAAGCGATTTTTTTGTATTTGAGAGAGAAAGATGGGAGAAACTGGAGAGATAGGAAAAATCATACCTGTAAATATTGAAGACCAAATGAAGTCTTCTTACATTGATTATTCAATGAGCGTGATTGTTTCGCGGGCGTTGCCTGATGTGCGGGACGGATTGAAACCTGTGCATCGCAGGATATTGTACGGCATGTACGATATGGGCATTTTGTCGGACAAACCGACCAAGAAATCGGCGAGGATAGTCGGGGAAGTGCTGGGTAAGTACCACCCGCACGGCGATTCGTCGGTGTATGATGCGATGGTGCGTATGGCACAGGACTGGTCGCTGCGTTATCCGCTGGTAGAGGGACAGGGAAACTTCGGCTCAATGGACGGAGACGAACCCGCTGCCATGCGTTACACGGAGGCGCGCTTGAAAAAAATAGCCGAGGAGATGTTGGACGACATCAACAAGGAAACGGTGGACATGAAACTGAATTTCGACGATTCTTTGTATGAACCGACCGTTTTACCGAGCAAAATACCGAGTTTGCTGCTTAACGGCTCGTCGGGAATTGCTGTCGGAATGGCTACCAACATGGCTCCGCACAACCTGTCGGAAGTGGTGGACGGAATAGTTGCCTACATTGACAATAAAGAGATTGAAATAGAGGAACTTATAAAATATATCAAAGCCCCCGATTTCCCAACGGGCTGCACCATTTACGGACATAACGGCGTGGTCGATGCCTTTATGACAGGCAGAGGCAGAGTGATGATGCGCGGCGATGTAACGGTGGAAACCATGGAACATTCGCACGGTAAGGAACGCATTATCATTACTTCCGTACCCTATCAGGTGAACAAAGCCGAGATGGTGAAAAAGATTGCCGACTTGGTGAAAGAGGAAAGAATTGAAGGCATTGCCGAAATTCGAGACGAGTCCAAACGGGACGTACGCGTGGTGTTGGAATTGAAACGGGACGCGATTACAAATGTGGTAATCAATAAGTTATACCAATATTCGCCTTTGCAGACTTCGTTCAGCGTGAACAATGTGGCGTTGGTGAAAGGTCGTCCCAGACAGTTGAACCTCAAAGATTTAATACATTATTTTGTGGAACACCGCCACGAGGTGGTTATCCGCCGTGCCAAATTTGAACTGAAAAAGGCACAGGACAGACTGCATATCGTAGAAGGTTTTTTGAAAGCCTTGGATATTATCGACGAGATAATCAGCCTGATACGTGCTTCAAAAACGGTTGAAGAGGCGCGGAATGGTTTGGTGCAACAGTTTCAGTTTTCCGAAATTCAGGCAGCAGCCATTGTTGAAATGCGTTTGCGTCAATTGACGGGACTGGAAAGAGAACGTCTGCAAAATGAACATGACGAATTGGTGAAACGCATTGATTATCTGACCCGTTTCCTTTCAGACGAGGGAATGCGCATGGAATTGATAAAAGAGGAATTGCTGGAAATCAAGGCGAAATACGGAGACGAACGCAAAAGTCGCATCGAATATGCCGCTACCGATTTCCGCATTGAAGATACCATTGCAGATGAAGATGTTGTGATTACGATTTCGCATTTGGGCTACATCAAACGTACAAGTTTGAGCGAATACAAGGTGCAAAACCGCGGCGGTAAAGGCTCAAAAGGTTCAGATGCCCGCGATACCGATTTCATTGAGCATCTGTACACGGCTACCAACCACAATTATTTGCTGTTCTTCACCGAAAAGGGTAAATGTTTCTGGTTGAGGGTGTTTGAAATTCCCGAAGGTGGAAAAACCTCGAAGGGCAGGGCGATACAGAATTTGATAAACATTGAACAGGACGACAAAATAAGAGCGGTTATCAATGTGAACAATTTGTCGGACGAAGATTACATTAATAACAATTACATTGTATTGTGTTCTGAAAAGGGCATTATCAAAAAAACATCGCTGGAGGCATATTCCCGACCGAGACAGAACGGAATTAATGCAATCACAATTCGTGAGGGAGATACGCTTTTGGAAGCACGTTTAACAGACGGCAACTCTGTGGTTATGATGGCGTTGCATTCTGGAAAGGCAGTTCGTTTCAACGAAAAGCATGTTCGCCCGATGGGAAGAAATGCGTCTGGAGTACGCGGAATTACGCTGGCAAACGACAACGATAGCGTAGTTGGCATGATTTGTGTATGTAGCAATAATGAGGACATTTTGGTTGTTTCGGAAAACGGATACGGCAAACGCTCTTCGCTGGACGATTACAGGGAAACCAATCGCGGAGGAAAAGGCGTGAAAACCATAAACATCACCGAAAAGACGGGAAAACTCATTGCGATAAAGAACGTTACAGATGCAGACGATTTGATGATAATCAACCGCAGCGGCATCATTATCCGCATGAAAGTAGCCGATTTGCGCATCATGGGAAGGGCAACGCAGGGTGTACGCCTCATCAATCTGAAAGGTGAGGATATGATTGCAGCCATTACGCAAGTACCGTCAGATACGGGTGAAGAAGAAATAGGTGAAACCTCTGAAAATGAAGTAGAAACAATAAATTAAAGTATATAAATTAAAAAGAATTGAGCAATGAAAAAGGTAATTTTGATTGGAGGATTTTTATCACTTGCAAGTTTTATTTTTGCACAGAGTGGTAGCAAGGAGTTGAGAAATGCGTATTCGTATTACGGTCAGGAATATTATGACAAGGCGAAAATCGCAATTGACAAATGTATTGTGTTTGAGGATACTAAGGCAGATGCCAAAACCTGGATGTATCGCGGAAACATTTATTTGATGATAGAATCAAAGAAAGGGACGCGGGATTCTGTTTATTACAGAAAGGCGTGTGATAACTGTGCCGAAGTGGCGTATGATGCTTATATGCAGGCACTTAAAATAGACCCTGAAATAGAAGTGTCGATGAATATCAAAAATCCGCGTGCAGGTTTGCGTTATGTGTCTGATTTGCTGGTCAGAGATGCTTACAGGGCAATGCAAAAACAGGATTTGGAACAGGCATATCAATTGGCGAAAAAAGCAGTTAAGGCAAATGATAAAAACATTGATGCACTGCATGTTTTGGGTCGTGCTGCCGAAATTCTGAAAAAGAATGACGAAGCAAAAGCCAATTATCGCGAAATTGTAAAGACCTTACCCAGAGACACTTCGCACATCATGTACACGTATATCTATTTGGCAAATCTGTATTTGAACGAGGGCGATTATCCCAATGCGGTGAAAACCATCGAGACGGGCGTTCCGTTTTTCCTGCATGATACCTGTTTTAAGATAGATTACGCGATAACCTATTCCATCGTGATGATGGGGGCGGGCAGAAGCGAAGATGCAGAGGAAATAATGGCAAAAGCCTTGAAAAAAGACCCCAAAAACCTCACACTGTTAGTCAATTACGGTTCGCAGTTGAATACGGCTAAATTTTATGATGAGGCGGAAGTGTATTTTAAAAGGGCATTGGAAATCGCACCCAACGATATGGTTGTGAATTATAATTTGGGCAATGTTTATTTCAATAATTTTGTGGATAAATACCGCAATTTGAATAAGATAGAAGATAATACGGAGTATGCCAAAGCGAAAGAAGAAGCAACCGCAACATTGATGCAGGCAAGACCCTATTTGGAAAAAGCACAAGAACTTGACCCCAATGATAAGAATACGCTAATCATGTTGAGGCGGCTTTACATGGAGGCTGGGGAAGCGGATAAGCAAAAAGCCGTTGAGGAAAAACTTAAATAATTGTTAATTAATTGAATATGTAAATAAAAAAAGGGGGCGAAAGTCCCTTTTTTTTATGGGAAATGCTTGCGGGGGTAAAAATAATGGATAGAGGAAAATCTGTTTTTGAGGATTTTTTATAATATTGCACAGGTATAAATGTAGAGACGTGGCATGCCGCGTCTCTACGATATAGGGTATTAAATGTATGTTTGTACAGACGTTGCGTGCAACGTCTCTTAAATTGTATTTTGCTTACAGGGAAACGTTGCACGCAACGTCTGTACAGAGAAAAATAATTATTTCCTCAATTTTATACGAAAAGTACTTCCTTTCCCAACCGTAGAACTTTTTAGACTGATTTTCCCGCGGTGATAGGTGTTTATAATGCGGTGTGCGAGTGTCAAACCAAGTCCCCAGCCGCGAATTTTGGTGGTATATCCCGCATCAAAAAGGTTCTTTTGCTGCTTGGAGGCAATGCCTTTTCCCGTGTCGGAAACGTCAATATAAATGTATTTACTGTCTTCGTCCAGATAGATTGAAACAGTACCAGACCCGTTCATGGCATCTACGGCATTTTTGCACAGATTTTCCAACACCCACTCAAACAGATGTTTATTGAGCAGCACATTGATTTCCTGTTCGGGAATATACACCTTGAATTTCACTTTTGCGGAAGTTCTGTTTTTGAAATAATTAATGAAATCGGTAATGATTTTGTTGATATTCTGCATTTCCAGTTTTGGCATCGAGCCGATTTTTGAAAACCGTTGCGTAATATTTTCCAAGCGCACCAAATCTTTGTTTATCTCTTCCAAAATTTCGGGATTTACGTTTTCGTTTTTCAAAATTTCCGTCCACGCCATCAGCGACGAAATGGGCGTGCCTAACTGGTGAGCCGTTTCCTTCGACATTCCTACCCAAATGCGGTTGTATTCCGACTGCCGGGCAAAACGAAACAGCAAATAGGCAATGGTAAAAAACAGCAAAAACAACAGTATCAAAATGACAGGGAAATAGCGCATGATTTTTAAAATGCTTGATTCTGAATAAAATACGTATGCAGCACTGTTCCCAATATCTATTTTTATGGGTTGCGGACATTTATCCCGCATGGCATTGATTATTTTTTTAACACGCAGACTGTCAGTTGTTTGTGCAGTGTCAATATTGCCGTATTTCAAAATATGCTGTTGCGAGGCATCGGTGATAATCACCGAGGAGGAGGGAGAATTATCTACAACTTCCGAGAAAAAGTTATTAATCAGGTCGTTAAAATATTCCCGCAGACCTGTATATATGCTTGATTCTTTGTAATATACGCGTATGTACTCATTTTTGTAATAATAGATAGGGGGCAACATGATATAGTTTTCCTCAACCGTTACCTGCTGTAATTTATCAGGTGCATCAATCCGCGTCCGATAGCCCTCCTCTAAATTTCGGGTTTCGATAACATTGCCCTTGTTGTCGGTCAGAATAAGCGGAATGGTTTTGTTTTCCGCCAGAATATCAAGGTAAAAGGACAAATCTTCCCCCTGTTTTGCATTGGCAAGTTTGAAGATGGTTTTTGCGATTTGGTTTGCGTGCTGTTCTTCCTCTTTTTCGATAGTGGCGAAAAATGCATTGCTGTAGGTTATCAAATCTGCCTTTCGTTGCATGGCGTTTGCCCAAATACGAATTTTTTTCCGCTCTTCGTTTGCAATTCTGTCAATCAAACTGTTTGAATACCAAACCAAAAGGGGAAATATCACCATGGCAATTGTTGCCAGTATCAAATTCCATTTCCGCGTTTTATAATGTTTCATTGTTTTTTATAACGGATAAAATGGGGATAATATTGTATATTTAATTAATTCTGCACTGAAAGGGCGTAATCAAAAAAGGGGTTATTTTTTTTGATAAATGATTATCGTACATGATACCTAAATTGATTTTTATAAGAAACCGAAGCCACTAAAATCCTTTCAAATTGCGATTCGCCAAAATAACGTCTGTGAAATTTAATAAATTCAGATACTATATTTTAAAAAAATGCAAAGATACTAAAAATTTAGGTAATGGGTACGATATACATTAATGTTTATATTCTTTTAAAATAGTCATTTGGGAAATATCTAAAGGATCCAATAAAACGTTTTCTCTACGGTCATTCAAATGTTCTACATCTTCAATAGGATGAAAACCCCCATTAGAATACCATTGTGTTCCATATAATTGGGGTATTCTTTTTCTACTTCTAACTCTATCTATTAAATATGCATAATATCTTATGTCTGCATTATCCTCTTTCACTGCCTGTTCATATTGTTCTAAATACCATTCTTGAAACTCAGGACGGGCATGTTGTGCTATTAACCATGCATTTTTTGCCCCTACTTTTCCAACCAATTCCCAAGTTGGAAATCCATATAGTGCAATAAGGTGTTTAAGCTTTTCTACATTAATCGAATCTACAAAAAACATTGAATTTATAGGAATTCTTAACACCGAATCTTTTTCATATTGTGTTAGTATTGTATCTTTTCTTATAGCCTCTCTCACTCGTCTAACTTTTTGGTCAAGTTCTCCCATTTTTGCTAAACTATCTACCATCTCATAATTTTTATTGTCATTTCTTTTTGCAACAGAGTCAATTTTATACCAATAAGATTGTGAGTGTAATATTTGAAAAAAAGGTTCATTTATTATTTTGTAATCGAACCATTTCTTTTGAACCAATTCAAATAAATATGGTTCGACACCTATCGTATCTCCTACATTAATAAAGCAATACACATATCGTTGTAAATCATATCCAATCAATTTATTGTTTTGTAACAATAACATATCGGAAAAAATCACTTTCGCTTCATGGTAATTTTCTACCAAATACAAACTATCCGCTTTCTTTTGCAAATTCAAATATTCAACCCATTCCTTTGATTGGCAAAACAACATGTTATCAACTCCAAATAGAAAAACAAAAAATACAACAACCACATATTTCATACCCATACATAAAATATCTTTAAAAATATAAACACTCAACATTATTAAGGGGACTTCTAAAAATTCATCTTTTCAATTTAATTTTTCCAAATAGCCGAAGTCCGTTAAAAACCATTTGAAAAATTTTTGCAAAGGTACAATTTTTTTTAATAAAAAATGCAAAAAAATGATTTTTTCTGTTAATTTTTTTGAAAAAAATCATTTAATCATTTTTTTATCACTTTATTTGCGTATTTATCAAGTATTTACAATTGTTTTATTACTATTTGTTTTATGTATATCGTATCCATTACCTAAATTTTTAGTATCTTTGCATTTTTAAAAAATATAGTATATGAATTTATTAAATTTCACAGACGTTATTTTGGCGAATTGCAATTTGAAAGGGTTTTAGTGGCTTCGGTTTCTTATAAAAATCAATTTAGGTATCATGTACGATAATCATAAAGAATAAAAGGTAATTTATTTAAAAAAAACGTCCAAGTTACGCTTTGCTAAACTTGAACGAAAATTTGTATTTTAACTATGATTATGAAAAAACTACCCCAACATCTTCCCCACCTTTTTAAGCCCATTTACAAGCATATCAACATCTTCCTTCGTATTATAAACCGCAAACGAAGCCCTTACCGTCCCCGATATTTGCAAAAAATCCATTAAGGGTTGGGCGCAATGATGCCCTGTGCGGAGTGCAATTCCCTCAAAATCAATCAACGTACCCACATCGGAGGGGTGGGCGTTGCCGAGTAGAAAGGAAATAACGGCTGTCCGACTTGCAGGATTTCCGATAATTCGCATGTTTTCAAATGTTTGCATCTGTTCGAGGGCGTAGGTCAGGAGTTGTTTTTCGTGGGCAATCATGTTTTCAAGTCCGCAGTCTGCAATGAAATCCACCGCAGCCATCAAACCGATAGCACCGCCTACATTGGGCGTCCCTGCCTCAAATTTGAACGGCAGTTGGTTGAAAATCGTCTGCTCAAAACGCACCTGCTCAATCATATCGCCCCCGCCCTGATATGGAGGCAGTTTGTCTAACCATTCCTCTTTTCCGTACAAAATACCTATTCCCATCGGTGCATAGATTTTGTGTCCAGAAAAACAATAAAAATCACAGTCAAGGTCTTGTACATCAACCTGTTCTGCTTTTATCCCCTGTGCCCCGTCCACCAAGACGGGAACATGGTTTTGATGTGCAATCGCAATCATTTCCTTTATCGGATTGATAGTCCCCAACACATTGGAAGCGTGCGTGAAGGCTGCAATTTTCGTCTTTTCAGAAAACAGTTTTTTGTATTCGTCCAACCGCATATCGCCCGTTTGGCTTATCGGGATAACCTTAATCACCGCCCCGTACTGCTCGGCAACCAACTGCCAAGGCACAATGTTCGAGTGATGCTCCATTTGGGACAAAATAATTTCGTCCCCCTGTTTCAGACACAGTTTGCCGTAACTGCTTGCTACTAAATTAATTGCTTCGGTTGTTCCCCGCGTAAAAATGATTTCGCGGCTGTGTTTGGCGTGAATAAAATTCTGTATTTTCAGCCGTGCTTCTTCGTAAATATCGGTGGCTTTCTGGCTGAGGGTGTGTATTCCGCGATGCACGTTGCTATTGAGGGTTTTATAATAATTATCTACGGCATTTATCACACACTCAGGCTTTTGCGTAGATGCTGCACTATCCAAATACACTAATTGCCGATTGTGTACGGTCTGGCTCAAAATGGGAAATTCTTTTTTTATATCTTCAAACATCGCATTTATTTTTCAATTTCCAATAATACGGGGCAATGGTCTGAATGCAGTGCAGACGGCAGAATGACTGCGCGTTTCAACCTCTTTTCCAATGATTTGCTTGCCATGTTGTAATCTATCCGCCAGCCCAGATTTTTTGCTCGGGCGTTGCTGCGGTAACTCCACCAAGTATATTGGTGCGGTTCTTGGTTGAAAAAACGAAAGGTGTCTATAAATCCGCTGTTGATAAACTTGTCAATCCATTCCCGCTCTTCTGGCAAAAATCCCGAACTTGTGGCGTTGCGGATAGGGTCATGAATATCTATCGGGCGGTGGCAAATGTTGTAATCGCCGCACAAAATCAGATTGGGACGCGTTTTCAGCAATTCATGTACATATTTGTAAAAATCGTCCAGCCACTCCATTTTGAAATCCTGCCGTTCGTCCCCGCTGCTTCCCGAGGGGTGATAGACGCTCACCACCGACAAATCCCCAAAATCTGCACGGATAAACCGACCCTCGTTGTCGTACTTGGGCATGTCCATTCCATAAACCACCCTGTCAGGCTCAATCTTGGTGAAAATGGCAACGCCGCTATAACCTTTTTTCTTCGCCGAAAATGTAAAACAATGGTAACCAAGCTCTTGGAAACTCATTATCGGTATCTGTTCCCATTCCGCCTTTATTTCCTGCAAGCACAAAACATCTGGGTTTGTGTCCCGCAGCCACGAAAGGAAGTCTTTTCCTATCGCAGCCCGTATTCCGTTCACGTTGTATGTAATAATTTGCATATCCTATTTCAATATTTGCAAAGATAGCATTTTTTATTGAAAAATTACAAAGTG
>Ga0268262_10003031_pt1 | contig 18658 bp, 20 predicted proteins | sample TergutNc150P3_FD_190354 | JGI IMG/M metagenome (GOLD analysis project Ga0268262, IMG submission 190354) | Nasutitermes corniger P3 segment gut microbial community from laboratory colony in Florida, USA - Nc150 P3 (SPAdes) (version 2) | ecosystem: Host-associated > Arthropoda: Insects >...
TCTTTAATTATGGAATCGGGGTATTCATTCCAGTTATCCCCATGAACCACGTAATCCGGCTTGATGGAATTTATCACTTCATCGTATAGAACATTGTTCTGTTCCACCACCTCATCAACCCCATCGACATTTTTTATCATCTCAAAGCGTTCTGAGAATGGAATAACGGGGAACCTATCGCTGCGCACTTTTGCCTTGTCGCTCAACACGCCAACAATCAATCTGCCGTATTTTTTGCCCTCTTTGATTATATTCAAATGCCCTTCGTGAATAACATCCGTGCTAAAACATGTATATACAGTTTTTGTCATAAAATCTAATATATAAAGTTTACGGCACCTTGCGTAACCAAAAAGTAACAGCCAAACACTCCAAAGAGCGTTTAGCTGCCAATAAGAAAATTGGAAAAAAGAGGTTTAATTAAGCAGAGTTTATTCTTCGCCTAGCTTGTTTTTCAATTCAAAGACTTCCTTTGCCAACCTATGATTCTCTTCCGTTATTTGGGTAGCCTCGTCACGAGCCTTTTTAACATCATTGGCTTTTGGGGCAGCAGCTTGCCCGGAGCGCTTTCCGCCGCCGCCACCGCCGCCACCGCCTTCATCTTCATCGTCATCATAGGCACTGCCGCCGCCCTTAGAGCCTGCACAAGCAGCTAAAAACAAAAGTGTGAACACGCAAAGCGACAATTTTAAACGATCTAACATAAAAAAACTCCGTTTTTCATAAATATACATTTTTTTTAAGGAAAAGAGCAAGATTTCTAGATTTCTGGTAATGCTCCTTTCCAAAATCTATACCCGTACCGGCGATAAAGGCTCTACCGCCCTTATAGGTGGCGAAAGAATTCCAAAATCCCATCTGCGGCTGGAATGTTACGGAACCTTGGACGAACTGAATGCCTTCACCGGCAAATTGAAGGTTTTATGCGGCAAAAAAGAGGAGTTTCAGAAAATCGCGGCAGAACTTGGCGAAATTCAGAACCGTTTGTTTGATGCTGGCTCAATTCTCGCAACTCCGCAGGGCAAGGAATGGGAAAACATGCCTTCTATGGAACAGCCGCATATAGAAGCATTGGAAAAAGCGATAGATGCAATGAATTCCGCTTTGCAACCCTTAAAGGCTTTTACCATTCCGGGAGAAAATGAGATAAACGCAGAAGCCCATATATGCCGAACCGTTTGCCGCAGAGCGGAGCGCATTTTATGCAACGCAAAGGAAAATGGCATAGCCATAAACGATAATGTTATGGCTTATATAAACAGGCTTTCTGATTACTTTTTTGTTCTGAGCCGTTACAGCGCGAACCCACCACCGACCTCAAGCACCAAGCCTTGAGAGAATTTGCTGTTTGTGTTGCCGCCAAAGTAGTATTTGCAGTTGGCATAAGCAGCAATAGGAATAATAGGTGGCTTAACACGAACTCCAGCTATTATATGCCCACCCATGCCTGATTCGTAGTCTGAATTTTTTAAGGTTTCCACAACAGCATTGCCAATACCATCAACTGCCGTAGGGTCGGTTATGTCCACAGTCGCTACCACTTTTTCAACAAAGTCTGCATTTACCACCGGAGTGCTGATAAAATAGCTCACGCCCAAGCCTATATACGGGGTGATAAGCGGTATGACATCAAAGGGATAGGTTACGGATACATCACCCGTTGCTATACCGTAAATAGGGGATGCACCACCATCAAACAACATGCTGTATGGAGCCTCCACAGGAAAATTCAAAGGTATGGTTTTACCCATTGCTGGAATAATTAAAGTGGTATTGTATCTCGCGGCGGCAATGTTAAAAGTTCCTTCAATGTCAACAAGGGGCAACAAATCTATCCAGAGCTTGAAACCAAGACCTTTCAACCCTTCTGATTTTTCTTGGCTCACAATCATTTGTTCCGAAAGCCCTGTTGTTGGTTCAGTAAAAGTAATACTACCAGTGCTGGCTCCTAACGAGCCTGTGTTCGTAATGTAATGCACGCCTATTCCTGCTATGGCAAAGACCTGCGTGCTGGCAAAAAGGGCAAAAGTTGCTGCAAAGAGAATTTTTTTCATAAGAAGCTCCTTAAAAATAGATTCAAGGAGGAATATAGAAAATGCTCCCCCCTTTGAATGGCGATTTTTTAACAAAATCACCATTCCTCCCCCCGTTTTTTCCGCCCGCAGGGCTAACGGGGGGAACGCCACAGCGAAATTCAGAGTTAATCAGTGGCTACTATAGAAAATTTCAGACGCTAAAACTTGCCCACCGTAAATCCGGCGTACAACCCGGGCCACATTCTAACCTTGTGGTCGCCAAAGGTCCAGTGCCAGTGGTACCCGCCACGAGGTTCCAAATAAAAGTCATCGCCGTTATTCCTGAACAAGGTATTGAAAGTTAGCCCGCTGGAAAGGGCTATGCCAGGCAATAGCTTGTAAGCGGCACCAAATCTTATTTTTTGCAGTTGGTTGTCTTTATCTTTTTTTGGGCCGTCCGAACCTATATTAAAATTGTGCGGATTTTTATCGTAAGTATTCAACCAAGTGTAGTCAAGGCTAAAGAAGTTGCCCCACATTCCAAAGCGGGTTCCCAAACCCCAGCCCCAGCTTTGAGGCCAAGTACCGCTCCAATTGCCGATGGTTGGCTCCAAAGCATATTCAAAAACCGTGTAGAAATAAGGCGTTCCGGTATGCAAAGCAACACCTGTTCTGCCTGTTTCGTCTAAGTAAAAAGTTCCGTCTATAATGCCATTGCCCACTATATTGACTATGCCTATGGGAGTATGGTCGCTTTTTGCAGAGATGTTTACTATACCTATCTGCCGCCCAACATGGCCACCTATATTGACTATTCCACCCTGCAATGTTTCAACTTTTCCGGCAATGTTTACAACACCGCCTTGAACCAAGCCAGCATCCTTAGCGATGTTTACAACGCCACCTTGCCCAATGCTCACATTGTTGGCTACATTGACAACAGCACCTTGCAAACCGTCCAGAGTATCTACGTAAAGGTTTACAATGCCTGCCTGAACACCCCTGCCTGTTACCGCAAAGTTAGTGATACCTGCCTGAGCGCCATTGAAATTCTTTGCTATGTTGAGCGTGGAAGATACCTGCAAGCCACTTATGTTGTACGCATAATTAACACCGCCGGTTAACTGCGCCCCATAAAAGTTTTTTGTGGCAATATTCATAACTGCCGAGGCTTGAGTGCCAGCCATATCATCAGTTGCTGTGTTTCCAATAATTGAAATCTGAGTTCCATAGAGTGCCCTATGAGCACCTGTAAAGAAAACGCCTAACTGAAATTCGTTTGCGGGTTCTTTGTTGTATGCATAAGCGTTGAAATTGAATTTGAATGGCCTTGCCCGTGCCGAGTCCAAACCAGTAATGCCGGAGGAATCCGCATTGCCACGAGCAACCGCTGTTTGCCTCTCTATGTTTTTCATATCCTTTATTGAAAGCATTGTCTTTTTGCCTTCGCTAATTTGTATTTCATTCGCCATCCAAATTTTAGAAGGGGCTTCCATCTGCACGGAATATTTGCCAGCGGGCATCCCAAGCTCTATCTGCCGCCCGCGAATTTTGTTCAGCTCTGCAAACAAGTTGCCCTGCTCATCCCTTATAAAAAGCCTCCCCTCCAAATTTGAATCCAATGTTAATACCGCGCTCGTTTCGCGCAAATCCGTCATTACAATATCCCCAGTGCCCGCCAGGTTCATATCGCGGTTGGGGTGCTGGCTGCCCGCGCTTGTGTTTTGCGTGTTCCTGAGCGTTTCGTCAAATGCGTATTGGTAAGCCTCGCTGAGGGTCACCTTACCGTTGCCCGTCATGTCTGCTGCACCGCGCAAGCCGCCCACAAGGGCGTGGGTAAAAAAGCTGCCCTTTATGCGGTCGCTTTCTTGGCTGGCCTCATTTTCGTTTGAGCTGGTTAAAAATGCGTAACCTTTCATTTCGCTGCTAGCGTCTTGCATAAAAGCTGGCCTTGAAACGCCGCCCTTTGTTCTGGTTATTGCCCCCGAACCGCAAGCATCTAATATGGCAACTTTTACATCTGCGTTTATGCTGTTCACGTTTTTGCGGAAATCCGCCCAGCTGTAAACATCGCCGCCCAAGCGCAAGCCCTTTTCGTCTGCGTGGCCGCTGTAATACACAATAACTTCCTTGCGAACTCCGGTTTCTTTGCTCTGCATACGTTTTTCAAGCTCGGCAAAGCCGTTTTGCATGGCTTGGGCATTGGGGTCAAAAACCCGCAGAACATTGGCTTTATCCACGCCGCCCATTTGCGACATAACTCCGGCAAAGGAATTGGCATCGCTTTCCGCATAGCGGAGCTTAACCCTGTCCGTACCTCCGTTATTTGCCCCTGCAACGAGCAAAAAACGCTCAACCTTCTGTGGAGCGGCACTCAAAAGAGCCGCCAAAATCAGCGAAAGTGCAAAAATAGTCTTTTTCATAACCATTAAACACCTAAAGTAGCAAAAAGTGTTACTTTTTTATCATTTTTCTATATTCCCAAGATTATGGCTTTAATGTCTAAGCCTTGCACCCAAGGGTCTAGGTGGCGCGGCTAGCGCCGCTCCCGATAAGATTTACCAGCCGTAGAATTGTCAATAAATCGTGTAATTCAATAAAAAAAAATGCCGAAATTCGTAAAATTTCGCCGTTTTTTTGGGGTTTTCGGAGATTTGAACCCCCATCCCCATCATCGCATCTGCAAACTTATACCCTCGCCGCCTTTGGCGGCGGACACCCCGTCATTTTCTTGCGAAAATGCCACCCGTTTGAAAGAGGGGATTTCACTCACGTCAATTCGGAGAAAAACCCAATGAAAAGCAACAAAACTTTTCTCGCAATTTTCGTCCTTTTCCTGATGATATTCCCAGCAAACGCAAATGCGTTTTGGCTGGATATTGTCAAGGAATTGGTTAGCGGCACAATCAAAACCATTGTGATGCCCAAAAAAGTCACAACCGCCGCCGCTTTAGCCGAAAGCAAACCCGCCGCTGCCACCGAAGCCCCGAAAACTGGCGAGCAGCCAAAGCCGGAGGATATTTACCAAGCCTTGAGCAAGCTGGAGGTTATATGCAACCAGGATTTCGCAAACAATATTCCTTGCAGCATAGGGATAGGCAAAGGCCTCTCGGTTGCGATGGCCCGCGATAAAGCCGTTGCGAAGGCACGCGTGGAACTGGCAAATACTATGGGAACATTCGTGAAAAGCAATGCCCAGCTTGATGCCAAATCGAATATGGACGAAGACGGCATATTCAAAGAGGCGGAAAGCTATCTTGCAAAAGCAAAACTCAGCACCGAGCAGCTTGTGGTTGGTGCGCAGCAATACCTGAGCTATACGTATATAGACGAGGAAGCCACGGAGATAAACAAAGGCAAAACGGTGTATGTGACCACGGTGGTTATGGTAATCAACAAAGATCTTTTTGGCAAAGCCCTTGAAGATGTTGCAAAGGAAAAGCCTTTGAGTGAGCAGATAATAAAGGAATCAAAGAAAGGCGTTGCAGCCATTGTCAAGGCCGTGCTTAAATGAAACCGCTGCTTTTTTGCATTTTTGTGCTTGCGCTCGCCCCGCCAGCTTTGGCTGATTTCACGCAGGCAGATTCCGCAAAAGCTGCCACCAATTGCAGTGGTTCGTTCCTAAGTGCCACCGTCTATGGCAAAAAACCTGACAATGCCAGAAGCAAAGCAAAAGCGGAAATAGCGCAAAGCATAATTTCAAATATAAAATCCAATACCAAAATGACCGATTACAGCGAGGAAAAAGACGGCGTTTTGAGAGAATTCAGCAAGTTTTCGGAGACAAGCGAGATAGAGAGCAATTTGACCCTCCTCGGCTTTAAAGAAATAGAGTCACCAAAGCGGCAGAAAAACGGCGAGTATGAACTCAAAGCCTATATATGCGTCAAGGATGCCGCAAAAGAATTTTTGGAAAAGCAACGATTGCTTTCGGATTCCCTCTCGCTTGCCGCCAACACGGCATTGAACACCAAACATCCAAAGCATAAAAACGAGGCTTGGCAGAAAACGCGAAGTCTTTGGATAGAATTTATGAAACTCCAAAAATTGCTTGATGTCTTGGGCGTTGAAAGCCCTTACCCGGCAAGGGAAATTTATGCTAGAACAAAGGCAGATTACGAGAGCTACTGCCGGAATGCAAAAGTTTTTTGGCAGGATGCAGGGAATGAATGTTCCAAGACGGTTTTCTCAATGCTCTCCGGCAAAATAAGAATGGAGAAATCAAAATGCACGGGTGGGTTGAAGCTGGATTTGAATTGCCTAGAGAAATGCGCAGGTTCTTCCATAGAAATAGAATGTTCCGTCAATCTTTCATTGACAATTGAATCTTGCGGAGGGGAAAAGTATTCAATGCTGAAAATCAAGGAACCTATAACTGCTTTCCATTCTAATAATAAAAACATGGCCATGGAAAATCTTATCGAGAATTTGTCCAAAGCGGCTTTTTTTGGTGAGTGGGAGAAAGAAATCAAGGAGTGGATGCCAAAATGCGTAGAATGACTTATGTGCTTGCTTTGCTGCTATTTGCCATTGCTTCCTACGGGCAGCAGCAGAGGCGTGTTGCCATATTGAACACGGAAGATGACGGCGACCCTCCGATAGAACTCACGGCTTTAATCCACTTGACAGCAAGGTTGCAGGAAATTGCTCTGAATATATTGCCAAAAGATAATTATTTCATAATGAATGAGCAAAGCATAATAGATATGCTAGGCTCAAGAGAGAATGCACGAAAAACTTGCAAAGAGGCGCAGTGCCTGGCGGAAATAGGCAGAAAGGTGAGCGCGGACTATGTTGGCCAGGCAAGGCTTGGGCGTTTGGGCAGCAATTTGTCCATCAATATGAAATTGTACAGCAGTGCGAATGGCGCTTTAGTTGGTTCCTTCACGGGTGATGCCAAAGACGTATTCGGTTTGATAGCAATAATAAATGAGAAGGCATCCGCAATGTTTAAGAAAATGCCAGGTGTTTCAGTTGGGCGAGTTATTGAAAGCGGCATAGGTGGAATACAAACCGCAAGCGGATATTACGAATTGAGCGAAAAACGCTATGTAACAAATCTAAGCACAGATCCCCCAGGCGCAGTTTTGAGTTTTGACGGTGTGCCAGCCGCGAGCTGCCCAAAAACGCCCTGCAAGGCAGAGCTTCACAATGGTAGTGTTCGCATAATGGCGAATTTGGAGCAATATGAAATAGCGGACACGGTCGTTTACATAGCTCAGAACTATCAGAACATATCTATAACGCTTAAACCTAATTTCGGGATTTTGGAAATAAAACCCGCTTATTTATACGGTTTAGGCGAAGACGAGCCGTGGAGCTTGTACATAAACGACAAGTCAGCTTCCTCATGGGAAAACAGGCTTCTACCAAATAAATACAAGGTGGAACTGGAGCATGGATGCTACGAAGATTTAAGTTTTGAAGCAGGCATAAACAAGGGCAAGCGCGAAGTTTTTGATATGGCAGAGCATATAAAACTAAAGAAAGGCGGATTGATTTTGAGTGCGGAGCGAGATGGCGAGCCTGTTAGCGAACCTGTTTTTGTGAACAGCGAATATGCTGGAGAAACGCCTTTTAGCGATGCCATTCCTTTGTGCGCCAAGATGGAGATTGGCAAAAATAGGAGAACCCTTGATGTGGAATTGAAGCACAATGAAAATGTGATGTACACATACAAAGACATGCCTAAAGAGTCTATGCCTAGCGATAAATCTTATTGGGAGACTATAGGTTCCGTGCAGGTTGGAAAGCCAACCAGTTTTTGGGTTGCCATTGGCTTGGATGTGCTGGGGGCATCACTTATAGGCTTTGCCATATATGAAAACTCTGAAATGAATAAATCTTATGAAAGATACAACAGAAACTATGGCTCTAGCGAATATTACGAGGATGCTTGGAAAGATGCGGATAGCAGCAGGAAAACGAGAAATGCGTTATATATAATTGGCGGTGCATTTTTGGCTTCAGGAATAGGAGTTCATATATGGTTTTAAGATTTTTTCTACTCGCTGGCATATTCCTTTTAATGTCTTGCGGGACAATTGAACGCAACAACCCAAACGACCCTGGCAGCGATAACTATCGCGGGTATCAGATTATAAATTTACTGCCCGTTGAGCCTAGCTCAAACTCTGCGGTGATTTCTTCGTCAAGCGTGGCGATGGCGAGTAGTTCTAGTGTACGGTCCAGCAGCTCGTCAGCCGTTTCAAGTTCTGCGGCTGTGTCTTCGTCCAGCTCAAAGCCGAGTAGTTCCAGTACACCGCCCAGCAGTAGTTCCAGCATATCGCCTAGCAGTTCGTCTGTTGTCTCTAGTTCTTCGATAACACTTTCATCAAGCTCAAAGCCAAGTAGTTCCTCGTCTATTGCTTCAAGTTCTTCTAAGGCATCTTCGTCAAGTTCAAAACCTAGTAGCTCGTCTGTTGCGTCAAGCTCTGCGGTTGTATCTTCATCCAGTTCAAAACCGAGCAGTTCCTCGTCTGCTGTTGTTGGTACGGGTTTATGTGCAGGTTTTATAGATGGCACAACAAGAGAACATTACGGAAGAAGCAAAGCCCAGTTTTGTGATCCCCGCGATGGCAAAAAATATGTTTATGTGACCATAGGCACACAAACTTGGATGGCGGAGAATCTTAACTACAACAATGGTAGCAAATGCGGTGATGGTAGCGTTTTAAGCGATGCAAATACTATTACTTGCGATGCTTACGGCAGGCTGTATAATTTTTCAACAGCTCGGTCGGCATGCACTCCAGGTTGGCATTTGCCAAGCAAAGATGAATGGGATGTATTGTTGACAACTGTGGATGGTACCAGAAATGCGGGAATCAATTTGAAAGCTATTAGCAAGCGTGCCAGCCTAAACGATATGGAACTTCCTATTATTATGCCAGCACTACCTGATGTCGGAAATGAAGGAACCAAGTTGAAGGCTATTAGCGGTTGGTATTCATATAATAGCGGTGTTCCTTTAGGCACGGACAATTACGGTTTTTCGGCTCTACCTGGCGGTAACGGTAACACCACACATTACAATTATTTCAGTGGAGTCGGCTACAGCGGTAGCTGGTGGAGTTCTTCAGCTGCCTACGAAAGTGTCAACTTCTTGAACATAAACTACGACAGAGAGGGTATCATAAGCTCAAACGCTAGTCAGTACGACTATTTCATCAGTATTCGTTGCGTACGGGACTGATCCGAAAAAAGGAGAAATAAGATGAATAAAAATTGTGTTAAACCATATTCATTGACAGAAGAAAGAGAAAAAAATCTTTGGAATGACGCGATTTTTGTATTTGATTCTTCTGCCTTGTTAGATATTTATTTCGTACCTAAAACTGCAAGGGCAAAAATATATACCGATGTATTTGAAAGACTTTCTAAGCGTTTATGGATATCCTCTCATATTCAATATGAATATATGAAAAATAGAGAAAGCTGTATTGATAAACCTATTAGTGAAAAATATACTCCTCTGAAGGAAAAAATACAAGGTATTAATATTGAGGCTCTTGTTTCTGTTAAAAAAACAGAATTATCAAATAAAATTGATGAAATTTCAAGAGAATCCAAAAAAGAAGATAAACATCCTTATATAGAACAAACTGAAATAAATAAATTCAAAGAAAATATTGATGCTGCTATATCCCAAATAGAACTTTCTATAGACAAAGTATCGGAGCAAATTGAATATTTTAAACAAAATGTATTAAAGCAAATTAAAGATGCTGAAGATGAAGTAACTTCTGTAAAAGATTCAGATGATGTTTTTGAAGCATTTAATAAATTTTTTGAAATTGGCAGAGAATATTCTTATGATGAAATATTAGAAATAACAAAAGAAGGAAAACATCGCTATGATTTCAAAATTCCTCCTGGTTACGGAGATGAAAAAGAGAAGAAAGGTATACAAATCTTTGGGGATTTAATTATTTGGAAGCAAATACTAGAATATTCAAAAAAAGTCAAGAAGCCTATTATCTTTATTACAAATGACATTAAGAAGAAAGATGAAGATTGGTGTTATTTAGAAACTGGAACCAAAGATCGTATTTTTGCTCCTAGAGAAGAACTGATTAAGGAAATTAAAGATTTTTCAGGTGTAGATTTTTGGATGTATAGTTTATCGCAATTTTTATATAATGCAAACAAATATCTAAAATCCACTATAAAAGAAGAAGTTATTCAAAATATATCAGAATTTCTAAACACAAAAGATAAAAAAGAAGAATATCTTAAATTCAAATGTGACAAATGTAAAAAAATACGTAAGTATCGTAAATCATATTTTAATTTAGATTTCGAATGTGTTGATAGTTCTGAAAGAAATATGGGTCCAGAAAATCATTATGTGGCAGAGGAATATCTTGAGTGTAAATGTGGAAATGAGATTCATCTTACTTTTGAAGTTTGGGAATATCCCATAGGAGTTCATAATTATGATTCAATTAAAATTGAGGGGGCTGAGTTAAGGGAGTCTTTTTATTTTACAGTTAATTTTAATGATGAATTTGACGACAATAATTTTTTTGTGAGGAGTTAGAGTAAAAATGGAAAAAATTATATCAACTATACTAAAAGAGGTGTTAAGATTTTCTATGCTCGCTGGCACGTTCCTTTTAATATCCTGCGGAACAATTGAGCGTAACAACCCAAACGACCCTGGCAGCGACAACTATCGCGGGTATCAGATTATAAATTTACTGCCCGTTGAGCCTAGCTCAAACTCTGCGGTGATTTCTTCGTCAAGCGTAGTGATGGCGAGTAGTTCTAGTGTACGGTCCAGCAGCTCGTCAGCCGTTTCAAGTTCTGCGGCTGTGTCTTCGTCAAGTTCAAAGCCGAGTAGTTCCAGCATACCGTTTAGCAGTTCGTCTGTTGTCTCTAGTTCTTCTAGAGCATCTTCGTCAAGCTCAAAGCCTAGCAGTTCGTCGTCTGTTCCAAGTTCTAGCTCTGCGGTAGTGTCTTCGTCAAGTTCAAAAGTTTTGTGTAATGGAATATCATACAACGTTGATACTCAATTTTGCTACAACAGCAACAAGATAGGCAATTTCTGTGGCAGCAATCCGCAAAAATACTACAATCCTGATTTGTACGAATGTAAACTAAATTCTAACGGAATATACCTGAAAGGAGAAATTAATGCTGTATTGATAGGCGAACAAGTTTGGATGGCGGAGAACCTTAATAATAACACCACAAACAGTAAATGTTACAATAATGAACCTACCAACTGTACAACATACGGCAGATTATATAAGTGGCCAACGGTTTGTCCTTCTGGTTGGCATATTCCTACAAATGCTGAGTGGGACAAGCTGCTACGTTATGTGGATGGTAATACCAGTACGTCAAGCCCTTACCAAAGCCAAACGGCTGGTAAATACCTTAAAGCTACTAGCGGTTGGGATAGCGGCGGCAATGGTACAGATGTTTATGGCTTTAGGGCTTTACCGGGTGGTTATGGCAATTATCTTGGCGGTTACTATACTGCCGGTGCTGGTGGTTACTGGTGGACAGCTTCGGAAGATACTGATATTATGGGTAATGTTAACAAAGCCTATCGTCGGTATATGGGCTACGGTTATGACGCTGTCTACGGTAACTCTGAAGGTAAGAATAGTTTGTTTAGTGTTCGTTGCGTGAAGGATTGAGCTGAAAAAAGATTTGCTCCACAGTGGAGCGAACCTGCCAAGCCTTGTGTTCCCAGAGGAGTGGCGGGGGTGAAAAAAATGGGAAAAACATAGGAGAAGAGAAAATGGCAACAAAAACAAAAAAAGCCAAAAGTCCAAAAGAGGTAACATACCAAATAGAAGCGATAATTGAAAAATTTTCGAGAGATGGTGTTCGGTTAAAAGGAACTGGCAAGTATCTTTTTGAAAAATCAAAGGAAAAGAAAAATGATAAAGATAAAGAAAAGGAAGAAAATAAAGAATATTGGAATATTTTGGAAACAGAGAATTTCCAAAAACTTGAATTTGTAGATTCAAAAAAAGAATTTCAAATAGCTATTTCCACAAATGAATTAGGAATGCAACATTTGCTCGGTTATGCCTTTGCCGAAAAGAAGAAATTAAAATTCGTTTTAGACGATAAATTCACCATAACCGCAATATCTCATGTCAGCACCTAAACTCACTAAGTTCACCCCATTCTGGCCAGAAACCTGCATCTTTTGGGGTGCGGGAGCAACAGCCGAACTTGGCATACCTGCAACAGGCGGAATGGCAGAGGCTGTATATAAACTTTCGTGCAAAGAAAATGACGAGCCATTGCAAAAACGCATAGAAAAAGCAAAATTCTTTTACGAAATAGAAAAAGAACTTGAATGTTTTTTAACGGCACTTGGAGACAACCTAGAAGAAAGTGATTTATATCCGAGCAAAGAAGCAATAGAAGCTGCGAAAAAAATATTGCCCGATACTTTTACAGACGAAGAAATAATAAAAAAAATTTTGAAATGGAAATCCCATTACGACTGGAACGCCTTGCGCCGTTTGGCAATAAAAGCCCCCTTAGAGAATGATAATTATTACAAATATCTGACGGATTTATACAATGTAATAGATGGAAACTTGTTAAGCAACTTGGGTTTGCAAATGGAGAAAGATGTATTTTTAGACACACATAGATTACGCAATGCAAGAAATTTACTCGTTCTTTTAAGCAGTTTGACTGTAGTTTGTGCATACCATAAAACAAGATTGAAAAATCCTGAAAAATTTGAGCCTTATCTTGAATTCACAAAAACATTAAGCAAACTTATGCAACAAGAGGCAATGGATTTAGAAGGCTTCAAATACAATGATAAAAGATTTTACCTTATGAGCTTTGCCGTAATATCTATGAATTTTGACCCATTGCTTCGATTGTTTATGTTTATGGCAAATGCTGAATTAAATAAAAATCCACCTCATTTGGGAAAAAGAAATTTACCCTTAAAGCTGTATGTTGATATTTCGGCTCCTGTTGCATATAGAGACTCAAGAAAAGACATAGGATACCCCTTAGACGAAGTTGCAGCTTTCCGAATCAATGAAAATGAAGACGAAGGGAATTTATATAGAATTTGCAAACACTTTCTTGTGCACGGCGGCACAAATCTCAGGGAATGTGAAAATTGCGGAAAAATGTCTATAGTATGGGGAAATTGGAGAGAAAAAACGCCAAAAGATTTATTTTCTATGCCACCTTTCAAAATAAATTTATTTCAACACGAACCATACACAGAAGAGGAAGAAAAGGCTCATAAAGAGGGCGACTACGATGCCGTTCAATGTTATTTTTGCGGTAATTTAACCTATACTTATAACACCCCGATGATAATGCAAACCAGTTACAAAGGCAAACACACGAGTTTTTTAGAGGATATTCAGCGAAACGCCAAAGTGAGCATTTCCGGTGCAAAGCATATAATTCTTATGGGCTACCAACTCCCACCAGACGATGTTGTTTGGCGTAGCACCCTCGCTGCAAAACGCAATAACAAGGGTGATGTTTATTGCAGTGTAGTTGTGGGAAATTTAGGCGAAAACAAATGGATTGAGGGCGAAGAATTAAAAAATTATGTAAAAGATAAGAAAAAAAATGAAAAAGAAGAATGGGCAGATTACGGCATTAACGCCATAGATGCAGCAATAGCCGTTTTTGGCGAAAAAAATGTCCGTGCATATACTGGTGGAATACCGCAAGTTTGGCTTTCAGGAAACTCCGTTGACAAAGACAAGGTTAACGATTTGCTTTATCCTAAAAAAATTTTCCCAAATGGCGTAGCCAGCAGCCGTCTAGAAAGCTGAATAACCCCGCCCCGCCCCGTGTCCTCAAGGGAGTGGCCTGGTTCAGACAAAGGGTAAGCGTGAAGGACTGAGTACACCGTCTTTTTATTATATAGTAGAAATGATTTCTGCTATTTCTTCTTTAGAAAAAGTACCTTTCCCTGGTAACTCACCTCGTGCTTGCTGCTCTTTGACGAATATTTCTTCTTTCAGCCTAGCGTTTTTATTGGCTTTATAATCATTTTTTCTCTTCTCTGATCTTCCTTCGTCGTATTTTTTTGCTTTTTCTTTGGCATCTTTCTTTTTTCTTTCTTTAAAGTCTGCAATAAATTCATCAGTTATAATGTCAGGAAAAAATTTTATTTCTTCTGGTTCAATTTCCTTTAATCTTCTTAGAAAGCTGCTGAAAACGGATTTGTTGTTCAATTCTTCATCGGTTATAATGAACTTGCTCCCGAATTTACTTTTTATTCTTTCTTTTAGAGATTTTATAGTTTTATTTCTTTTAATAATTATGGGCATTTGACTACAATTTAGAAAAATGTAACCATTTTCGCGGAAAACTAATATTATAACAGCTGGTAATAATAGCTGGTATGTGCCAGACATAAATATAGAGGTATGAAATATGGCTAAAATAGCTCAAAATAGCAGACATAGTGTTAACACATGGTTGGAAGCACTAGGCAAAAGATTGAAAGCTATATGTGTAGTTGAATTTGGAGACGGGAACATAATTATGGATCTCAAAGACAACAAAGGGCTTGAAGGTACTTTCCAAATTTTAAATAGAGGAGACATCAAAACTTTACGTAGCTTGGGAGAATTTCTGAATCGATAACCGCCACAATGTTAGTCCTTTGAAAATTCTGGTCAAAAACGTCAACAACTGTTTGCAAAATGAGCATATCTGAATTTTTTTTGCCATAACTTCCGTCTAATAGGTAATAAACCTTTAGATGGAGAATATGCTATGCATAATGACAATTTACCTGAACTTTTGTCCCCAAAAGTTGACGTAATATTCAAATTGCTATTCGGCGATGAACGCAACAAGGATTTGACAATCAATTTCATAAGCGCGGTCTTAGGCTACAAAGACGGCGAATTGGAAAACATTTTCTTTTATGATACCCACCTGAAAAGGGAGAGCGTGGACGATAAGCTGGGAATTTTGGATGTGAAAGCCAAGCTGTCTAACGGGAATATCATAGACATAGAGATGCAGGCACACAGCGTTCCTGACGTAAGGGGCAGGATATCGTATTACAGATCGCATCTGCTTACCGAGCAGCTAGGTACGGGAGACCCGTATTCAAAGCTAAAGCCTGTGAAGTCCATAATAGTGGCAGATTTTGATTTTGTCCCTGAATCAGAGAAGTGCCACACGATTTTTCAAACGCTTGAAAGGGATGAACATTTCCCTTTCAATAATTTGGAAGAGATACACGTTCTTTGTTTGGAAAAATTATCTAAATTAGATAATGAGTGTTTACTTAAATGGTTAAGATTTATTAGCTCAGAGAGCAAAGAGGATTTTATGAAGTTGGCAAAAAGCGATCCTGTGATTGAGAAAGCTGTAGATGTTTTGGCTACTGTTAGTGCGGACGAGTATAACCGTATGCTTTATGAGGCACGTTTGAAGGAGTGGCGAGATAATCAGTCTAGGATAGATGGAGCCTTGGCAGAGCGTACGCAAGAGTTATTTGCCCTCTGGGAAAGCGGAGTTTCTTTGGAGGAAGCCAAGAAAAGGCTCGCTACAGCTAGTAATTGATAGCAGAGCGAACCCGCCCCGCCCCGTGTCCTCAAGGGAGTGGCGTGGTTTAGACAATTTAATTTTCTACATTTCCCTCATGGCTGCGCCGCCTTTTTGGGGTCTTAGAATTTTTGAAAATGTGGATTTGAATTCCATAATTCCTCTGATAAATTGGAAGATGTATTTTAGTGCGTGGGATTTGAGGCCAGCTCAATATACGGAAGCACATAAAAATTTGGAGAGCGATTCCCGCGTTTTGTTGAAAGAAATTGTGGATAAAAGTTTGCTGAGGGCGGCAGCGGTTGTTGGCTTTTTTGAGGTTCAAAGGGCTGGGGACTCGCTTTCCGTTTTGAACGAGGCGGGTGGCGAGGTGTTAAAGTTGCACTTTTTAAGGCAGCAGAAACCCGATGAGAATGGGAACTTTTTGAGCATGGCGGATTTTTTTAACCCAAAGGAAAAAGATTTCATAGGGCTTTTTGCTTGCACCGCAGGCTTGGGCGTAAGCGAAACGCAAAAAAAATTCGTTGAGAAAAACGATGATTATTCCAGCATAATTTTAGGGCTTTTGGCAGACCGCTTGGCAGAGGCTTTGGCGGAGAAACTTCACAGGGATATTTTGGGTGGCATAGGGATTAGAGCCGCGCCGGGTTACCCAGCAAGTCCCGACCATACGGAAAAAGCCACGATTTGGAAACTGCTTGAGCCGGAAAAAAACATAGGGCTTTCATTGACGGAAAATTATGCGATGAGCCCCGTAGCCTCAGAATGCGGTTATTTTGCGGCAAACCCCAAAAGCCGCTATTTCAAGCTCGGCAAAATAGGCGAAGACCAGCTTGCGGACTATGCCTCGCGAAAAGGAATGGCGGTAGAAGAGCTTAGAAAGTGGTTGTGAGTTTTCTAAATTATCCCCATGAAAAAATCTCTATTCCTCCTCGCAATCATTATAAGTGCGGTTTTTCTGTCTTGCGATTTGAACGCGGACAACCAAACCGTTGCAACCAAAGCTGCCCTTGAAACACCAAAAGGCAAGTTCAGCTACGCCTTCGGTACGGATTTTGGCAAGTATATCTCCAACACCATGAAGCAAGTAGGTGTTGATTTGGATCATGCCATAATCCTGCAAGCCATAAGAGACCAACTAGACACCACTAGGCAAGCTCTTATGAATGACAGCGAATTTATGGTTGCCATGCAAGAGCTTATGGTGGAGATGCAAAGGGTGCGGAGCTTAAAAAACCTTGAAACCCAAAAGGCATTCCTAGAAAAGAACAAAAGCGAAGATGATGTTACCAGCACGGCAAGCGGTTTGCAATATAAAGTTTTAGCTGAGGGCAGTGGCCAAGTGGCAAAAGACGGAGATACAGTATCCGTTCATTACACCGGCACTCTTATAGATGGTTTAAAATTCGATAGTTCCGTTGATAAAAACCAGCCGTTGACCGTAGTTTTGTCCGATGGGCAGCTTATCCAAGGTTGGATAGAGATGCTTCGCCTGATGAAAAAGGGCAGCAAAGTTAAGGTATGGATTCCGAGCAATCTCGGTTATGGAGAAATGGGCAAGCCGCCATTTATCGCTGGCAATTCATTGCTTATTTTTGAGATGGAATTGTTAGACATCAAACCGCCAAAGTGAATTCTGAATTTGCCTCGCGCCCGGATTCCGAAGCCTTGTCCATTTCGCATGGCGTAGCGGAGAAATCCATTGTAAATCCCAACATAAAAGCGGTGCTTGCAAAGCGCCGCCGCAACGAAGCGAGTGTGGACGAGCTTTTTGATGGCATATTGAAAGGCAACAGAACAACCCTTGCCCAAGGCATAACCCTTGTGGAGAGCAATTTGCCCGAACATCAAAACAAAGCGCAGGAATTGATACAAAAATGCTTGCCGTATTCCGGCAATTCTTTGAGGATAGGCATAACGGGCAGCCCCGGAGCGGGCAAAAGCTCTTTTATAGAGGCGTTTGGAGTTTACCTGATAAAGGAACATGGCAAAAAACTTGCTGTCCTTGCCATAGACCCCACAAGCCAGCGCACAAAAGGCAGCATTTTGGGCGACAAAACCCGAATGAACGAGCTTTCCTCAGACCAAAACGCTTTTATTCGCCCTTCGCCTTCCGGTGCATCTTTGGGCGGAGTCGCGCAAAAAACGAGGGAATCCGCTTTGCTGTGCGAGGCTGCCGGTTATTCCATAATTTTGATAGAGACGGTTGGAGTTGGGCAAAGCGAAACGGCTGTGCATGGCATGTCGGACTTTTTTTTGCTTTTGATGCTTGCTGGGGCCGGCGATGAGTTGCAAGGCATAAAACGCGGCATAATGGAGATGTGCGATGGCATGGCGATAACAAAATGCGATGGGCAAAATGTCACGAAGGCATTGGCCGCCCGCTCGGAATATCAGAATGCGCTTCACCTGTTCCCTGCAACCTCTTATAATTGGCGCCCGCGTGTTATAACCACCTCCGCCGTCACCAAAGAGGGGCTTTCGGAAACTTGGAATATGATAAGCGAATATGAAAACACCGTTAAGCAAAACGGCTGGTTTTTGCAGAATAGAAAGGAGCAGCAAAAAAACTGGATGGAAAACACAATCCACGATGGCTTGATATCCAAATTCTACAGCAACCCCGCTGTGCAGAGGGAACTGCCTTTAGTTGAGCAAGCCGTTCTTGAAGGCAAGGAAAGCCCATTCAAAGCGGCAAATAGGCTGCTGGATTTGATTTCTTAGGCTAATTCACCCCAGCAGCCATTCCAAGGCGTTTATGCTTTTGATACCGTTATAGTCAACAGGTGGGTTGTTGTCCAAAGTTATTAAATATTTTTGGTAGTGGTCGTGAATTGATTTTAATGGATTTAATTCTCTCTCCAATGTGGCTTTATCCTTAACAGAATAAGCAACCTGATAATACTCCGTTATGCCGCCTGCTTGTGCAACAAAGTCTATTTCCTTTTCTCCAGCCTTGCCGATATAAATATTAAACTTTCGCCTTCTTAGTTCCAAATAAACAACATTTTCCAAAATATGTCCAAAATCCGCGTTTTTATTGCCCAGCAAATAATAACGCAAACCTAAATCGCACAAGTAATATTTATCACCAGTTTTTAAATATTCCTTGCCTT
>Ga0268262_10003032_pt1 | contig 18648 bp, 11 predicted proteins | sample TergutNc150P3_FD_190354 | JGI IMG/M metagenome (GOLD analysis project Ga0268262, IMG submission 190354) | Nasutitermes corniger P3 segment gut microbial community from laboratory colony in Florida, USA - Nc150 P3 (SPAdes) (version 2) | ecosystem: Host-associated > Arthropoda: Insects >...
CGTTCGCCGGCTGGTCGGGCGCGGGCGTGGAAGCGTCCAAGAATCCCGCGAAAGTATTGGTGGATTCAAGCATGACGCTTGTCGCGATGTTCGCGCCGGTAGTCCACACGCTTCAAGCCAACGTAAAACCGTCTGACGGCGGTGCGGTATACATCAACGGTTCCGCGCTCGCGTCTCAAAAGGTGGGGGACGGGGTAGGAATATACGCGATTGCGGACGAAGGTTACAGATTCAAGGAGTGGAGCGGCTCGTCTGTTGAGTTCGGCGACAAGAGGAGTATCAGCACGACGGTTAAATTGAGCGCTGACGCGACGATAACGGCGAACTTTGAGCGTGGGAGCGGCGGCGGCGGGACGGTTGCGCCGCCGCTTATATGCGTGCTGACGACAGAAGTAACTCCGGAGGGCGGCGGTTCGGTGCAGCGCAGCCCTGATCTGACGAACTACATAACCGGAACAACAGTGGCGGTTAATGCGATGCCGGAGGAAGGATACACGTTTATCGGTTGGACGGACGCTGCGGCGGGTACGACGAATCCGACGTCTGTTCTTATGGACGGAAATAAGAGGGTTATCGCCACCTTCCAATTAAAGCCGAAAGCGAACCAATTTCTCATAATGTTCAACGCCAACGGCGGGACAGTCACACCCACAAGCGCCTTAACGGATACAAGCGGCTATCTCGCGAGCTTGCCTACGCCCGTGTTGAGCGGTCATACGTTTAACGGTTGGTACACCGCCTCTTCCGGAGGTTCGCCGGTAACGGTAGATACGAAATTTACCGACAATATCACCATATACGCGCAGTGGACGGCGACGGCGCCTGATACCGCGAAAGTGCCGTTTGTCGTGAACGTCAGCGCCACGGTCAAGGCGTCGTCCGGAAGTTCTACGGTGCAAAAGAGCGTAACGGCCGGGACAGAGACCGTATTGAGCGTTCCGCTTTCGGGGACAGGGAACGCGAGTTGGATGATAACGGTGGAAGCGTCGGGGTACGCCGATACGGTGTATACGCTTGTTTTGGTTAATGGGGCGAATACTCGGCAGAATATAACGTTGCGGGCGGTGTCGTTGGGCGGGAATGTTAATACCTGCACGAGCGGCGGATCATGCAAGTCGGCGGTAATGCCGGACGGCAAGAAGTGGTTGACGGAGAATTTGAATATAGGGACGGCGTATTCTTGGTGTTACGCGGACAGTTGCGCGAAGTACGGGAGGTTGTATACGTGGTCTGCGGCGAAAGCGGCGTGTCAGTCGATAGGGTGGCGTTTGCCGTCTAATGCGGAGTGGAAGGCGTTGGTTGATAGCGCCGGCGGTTATTCAGTGGCGGGTAAAAAACTGAAAGCAATGAGCGGTTGGAATGGCTACAATAATAGCTATGGTGAAACAATAAGCGGTAATGGGACGGATAATTTCGGATTTTCGGCCCTGCCTGGCGGCTACCGCGGCTACTCCAATGGCTCGTTCAACAATGCCGTCAACTACGGCTACTGGTGGACGGCCACGGAGCGCGGGAGCGGTAACGCCTACGGCCGGTACATGAACTACGGCACCGGCAACGTGAACGAGGACCACTACGACAAGGACAACGGCTTTTCTGTGCGTTGTGTTGCGAACAACTGACCGCCCCCTCCCATCACACCCAATCCACCGGGGCGGGAGGTCAACCCGCCCCCCCATCTTCATCTTTCCCACCATTCTCAAAATAACAAAATTCCCTCCGCAATCCCCCTCAAAGGTTCTACAAAAAAAATATGAAAAACCTATTGACTTTCGTCCTCGAACCGTATTATATTATTACTGCGGCATCTCTCTCTAGGGTCGTTCGTTTCGACCCGCTCTCTCTCAGCCGCTTTTCGTCGTACCTTACGTTTTACAATATCAAAGCGCGTACTAGGTGGTATGCGTACGAAAGGCGGGTCGCGCGGTTCTGGTTATCGGGGCGGCGCCTTTGGGTTCAAACACTAAAAAATGGAGGATAGGGGGTTATTATGGAAGAAGAAAAACTGACTTGGGCGGACGTTATGCGGGGGTTTGAGGAGTCCAGGAAGCGTAACGAGGAGTTAGGTATTTATCTGAAAGAGGCGGTTTCCGACCTGAAGGCCATGTTCGCGGAAAGCAAGGCCGAGTACGAGAAGCGTCAGGCAAGGCTGGACGTCCAAATGGCCGAAACGAACAAAAAAATAAACGGTATCAGCGACAGCAACGGCATGTTCGCCGAAGAGTTCTTCTTCAATACGTTGTCGGAAAAGAAAGAGTTCGCCGGAATCCACTTCGACGAGGTGGAGGATGATATCGCGCATACGCAAAAGCAACCGGACGGAAAACGCCTGAAAGACCAAATCGACATCCTCATGACCAACGCCGCCTCCGTCGCGGTCATAGAGGTCAAATACAGGGCGCGGAAAGACGACGTGGAAACGCTTGCCGGAAGAAAACTGAGAAACTTCAAGATCCTATTTCCCGAGTACAAGGGCCTCAAAGTCTATCTAGGCCTCGCCGCCCTCGCGTTTGAGGACGACGCCGTCGAAGAGGCGAGGAAATACGGGATCGGATTGCTCCAGCAGGTCGGGGAGACCGTCGAGAACGCCGCCGACTGGGAGGTTAAGGCGTACTGAGGCCGGGCCGGTTGTACCCGATTTTTGCCCCCGCCCACCCTAAAACGGCGGATTTTCGCTGTTTTGGGGCGGGCTTCTTGCCCCGAAAATGTCCAATCCCTACTTTTTTCCGTTTTTTCAAGTTGCTATTGACTTTTTGGGCCTCATGTATTATTTTAATAATTCCGTCCAAAAATAGCCTGCGTTCACGATTGATTTACGTTCTCTCCGCGGGGAGAGGGGTCTGTTTGGATAATACAATATAATGATGGTGAAGAAATCCGGAGGAAGGCGTCGATGAAGACGGTTTTTATTGTGGACGACAACACTACCAATGTCGTGACGGCCAAGGAGGCGTTGGACGGCGCGTATAAGACGTACGCTCTGCCGTCGGCGGAGAGGATGTTTAAGCTTCTGGAGAGGATCACGCCCGACTTGATTCTGCTTGACGTGGAGATGCCGGAGATGAACGGTTTTGAGGCGCTCTCCGTTTTGAAGTCGAACGAGAAGTTGAAGACTATCCCGGTGGTTTTTCTGACGGCGAGGAACGATCCGGAGTCCGAGATACGCGGGTTCAAGATGGGGGCGATAGATTTTGTCATAAAGCCGTTCTCCGCGCCGGTGCTTATTAAGAGGATAGAGACGCACATTGAGACGGACAAGCTGATTAAAGAGAGTCAGATGGCGGTGCGCAAGATACGCGACGCGACGATAAACGTTATCGCCAACATGGTTGAGCAGCGCGACAAGGTGACGGGCGCGCATATCGACAGGACGCAGAAGTATCTTTCCATACTCGTAAACGGGATGATCCGCTCCGGCGTTTACGCCGACGAGATGTCGAACTGGGATTTGGAATTGCTCTTGCCGTCGGCGCATTTGCACGACGTCGGCAAGATCGTGATAAGCGATTTGATTCTCAATAAGCCCGGTAAGCTGACCGACGAGGAATTTGCCCAAATTAAGCGGCACAGCGCCGAGGGCGAGCGGATTATAGACGAGATTATTGCGAAGTCCGGCGAGAGCGGTTTTTTGCTCCACGCCAAGAAGTTCGCCGGTTATCACCACGAAAAGTGGAACGGCACCGGGTACCCGCGGGGGATTAGCGGGGAGAGCATACCGCTTGAGGGGCGCATAATGGCGGTCGCGGACGTGTACGACGCGCTTGTCTCCGAGCGTCCGTATAAAAAACCGTTTACGCATGAGCAGGCGGTGGAGATTATTAAAAAGGACAGCGGCACGCACTTTGATCCGAAGATTGCGGAGGTGTTTTTGGGCGTGGCGGATGATTTCCAAAAGGCGAGCAAGGCGTTTGCGTCGGCGCCGAGTATCGGAGCGGAGAGTTGATGGATAAGAATAGAAATCCCATGCGGAGCGAGTTCATAATTTTTTCGGGCGTGCTGTTTTTTATCATCCTCGTGGTTGGTAGTTTGGCCTTTTTCTTCTCTATGCGGCAGATTGTGCGCACAAACAGGACGAATGAGTTGTCGCAGATGCTTGAGATCAAGCGTATAAACCTGGAGACTTATGTTATGAACGAGATCGCCATCGTCAAAAAGATGGCCGGTTCCCCGCTTATCAAGGATTACTTGGCCGATCCTACCGAAACGCGCCTGAAAAAGCAGGCCATTAAGGAGATTGCCTCGTATCGAGCCGCGTTTGAGAACAAATCGGTGTTTTGGATTAGCGATATAGATAAGATATTCTACACGAACGACAACACGCCGTACAAAGTTGATCCGACATCGCCGGAGAACTATTGGTACGACTTGACTCTTTACAAGACGGAAGTGTATAATTTCAACATCAATTACAATCCCGATCTCGACGTGATAAATCTTTGGATCAACGCGCCGGTTTTTGACGACAACAAGAATCCGCTGGGGATGGTGGGCACCGGTCTTGAGTTGTCCGCGTTTGTACACGCGATTTTCAGCGATTTGGACCGCAGGATAGACCTTTATTATTTCAACGCCGACGGGGAGATAACCGGCGCGAGGGATACCGCCGTTATCTCGTCAAAGAAGAAAATAGGCGATGTGGTAATTAGCGTGAATAACGGTATTTTGGCGATCGCCGCCAACGCGGAGCCGAGCGACGCGAACGATATAAAGCGCGTATCTTTGAAGAAGAAAATAGGCGAAGCGTCTAACGTGGATGTCTTGGCTGTCGCGAAGAGCCTTAATCCGAGAGAAACCCGCGCGCTTACCGTGCCGCACGGGAACCTTGTGATCAGCACGATTCCTCTGCTCAAATGGTACGCTATTGTGTATATGCCCGACAGTATAAACGACTATAAAACCTCGATGACCGCGTTGTTCCTCGTGGTGCTTGTCGTCATATTGCTTATATTCATCCTCTTCAACGTGTTTGTATCCGATTTTCTCAAATCCCAGTACAAGACAATGGTGTCGCTTGAACACGCCAGGAACGAGGCGGAGATAGCCAACCGCAGCAAATCGAATTTCCTCGCCACCATGTCTCACGAGATTCGCACGCCGATGAACGCGATAATCGGGATTGCGCAGATACAGTTGCAGCACGAGAGTTTGCCGGAAGAGTACGCGACCGCGTTTAGGAGGATATACAGTTCGGCCAACAACCAACTCGGCATTGTCAACGATATTTTGGATATGTCCAAAATCGAAACCGGCAAGATGGAACTGAATCCGGTGGAATACGATGTGCCGAACCTTATCAACGACGCGATGCAGCTGAACGTCGTGCGAATAGGTGAGAAACCTATAGAGTTTATAGTGGACATTGACGAAAACCTGCCGTCTAAACTTTACGGCGACGAATTGCGGATCAAACAGATACTGAACAACCTGCTCTCCAACGCAATAAAGTATACCGAAGAGGGGTGCGTGAAGTTGTCGGTAGGCCATTTGACGGATAGCGGCGGCGTAACGCTGCGTTTTGTGGTGGAGGACACCGGGCAGGGTATGAAGCCCGAGGACAAGGAGCGGCTCTTTTCGGAGTACCGGCGCTTCAACGTCGAAGCCAACCGCGCCACCGAGGGGACGGGTCTTGGTTTGAATATCACCAAGAAGTTAGTGGAGATGATGGGCGGCGCGATAGGCGTGGAGAGCGAGTACGGCAAGGGCAGCGTGTTCACCGTAACCGTTCGGCAGAAAGCGGTGGAGTGTCCCGCGATAGGCGCGAGCGTTGTCGAGCAACTGCGTAAATTCGCGTTCATCGGCGATAGGCGCGTGTCGAATCTGCGGATCAACCGCGAGTATATGCCCTACGGTAGCGTACTGGTGGTGGACGATGTGGCCACGAACCTATATGTGGCGGAGAGATTGCTGTCGCTCTATCAATTGAAAGTGGAGACGGCGGACAGCGGGTTCGAGACCGTCGAGAGAGTGAAAGCGGGCGCCGTTTACGACGTTATCTTCATGGATCACATGATGCCGCGCATGGACGGTATGGAGACTATGCTGAAACTGCGCGAACTCGGATATAAAGGTACGATAGTGGCGCTGACAGCCAACGCGTTGGTGGGCAACGACGAGATGTTCAAGCAAAAGGGATTCGACGGATTTATATCCAAACCCATAGACATCGTTCAGTTAGACGAGGTTTTAAACAAGTTTGTAAGAGATAAACATTTAAAGGATGAGAAAAAGCGTGTCGCGGCGGCGAGCGTTAAACAATCTAAAACCGTCAGTTACGCGATGAATCCGAAGCTGCTCAAATTCTTCTGCCAAGACGCGAAAGCGGCGATCGCGACGCTGAGGAAAACGGTGGAAAGCGGCGACGCGAAACTCTTCACGATCACCGCCCACGCCATGAAGTCGGCGTTGGCGAATGTAGGCGAAACCGAGGCCTCCGGCCTTGCCGCCGCCTTGGAGAGTGTAGGGCGTAGCGGCGACATGGGATATATCGCCGCGAATGTCGATGAGTTTATACAAATGCTCGAATCGCTGATAGATAAATTCAGTAGCGCGGAAAGCGCCGCCGCGGCAGGTAATAACGGTGTTGATAAATCAGATGTGCCTGAAGACAAAAATTACCTAATGGAGCAACTGCGCCAAATAAAATCCGCCTGCGATAATTACGACGACAACGCCGCCTATGCCGCCCTCGACCGATTGAAAGAGAGGCGATGGAAGCCGTCAACAACAGAGTCATTAGAAAAGATCCGCGAAGCCCTATACGTATCCAGCGACTTCGAGGGCGCGGCGAAGCAGTGCGCGTCGCTGTTTGATTCTATGGTGCTCGATAAGGTATTTTCCGATCCAAGGAGATGATGATTTTCTTGGAATTTGTCATTTTGATAACGATGTTGATTCCACCCGCAAAAAAAAATTTGGCAATCCGCCCGCGCTTGATTTATATTATTGATACGGTCTCGGTCTGAAATATAACACCGAAAGGAGTTGCAAAGATGAGTAAATTCATCGTAAACATGACAGCCGTCAATCCAAACGAAAGACAGCGCCGCACGCCGCCTATCGAAGTAATGGTTGACACCGGTTCGGAGTTGTCTTGGCTGCCGAAGAAAGACCTGCTGGACATCGGGGTAAAGCCGGAGTGCAAAAAGAGGTTCGCGTTGGCGGACAAGCGGGTTGTCGAGCGCGACATCGGCTACGCCATACTCACAGCCGAAGGCTTCGCCACGAATGACGAGGTGGTGTTCGCGGAAGAGGGCGATATGTCGCTCTTGGGGGTGCGGACTGTCGAGGGGTTCAGCGTGATGGTGGACAACATCGGGCATCGGTTTGTCGCTACGGCGTCGTTGTGCGTGTCTTCGCATTATCCGGTTTAGACGCGAAAAATCGGGGGGCGGAGAAAGTCAACAGGGGGTTGAAAGAAGTTTGCTTGTTTGAGTCGCGGGGGCACGGGGGGAGAAATGACGATGTTTGCCTTGCGGCTAACGATGGCGCGATACGGTTGGCTGCGCCTACCGCACCCCGCTTCAGTCCTGCACGCAACGCACCGAGACGACGCTGCTCTTGTAGTAGTTGCCCTCGAGCACGCTGACGGTGTTGTAGTCCATGTCCCGGCTGTAAGCGTCGCCGTCGGAGTCCTCCGTAGCCGTCCACCAGCTACCGTGGTCGCCGGCATCGTTGAAATTGCCATCGGAGCCCCGGCGGCCGCCAGGCAAGGCCGAAAAGCCATAATCATCGGTACCGTTACCATTATTATTCCAACCGCTTCTCGCTTTCAACTTCGTACCTGCACCCGCCCAACCAAAAAAATCTTTACCCGTGTTGATGCTTTTATATTTAGTCCTTGTACCCCCTACCGCAGAAGTCAATTTGTCCCATTCCGCTACAGACGGCAAATGCCATCCCGCGGGGCAGACCGTCCGCGCCGTTTTCCAATCATACAGTCTGCCGTACTTATAGCAATTTGAACTATTATTATCATAACACCAAGACCCGCTTGCCGTTTGATAATTAAGATTCTCCGCCATCCAAGTCTTACCGCCAATCACCACCGTCTTGTAAGTCTTCCCGCCGTAACTTACAGACTGCGGTTGCGGCGTTTGCGCGACGCTCCCGCTATTCCCGTGTATCTGATTAAATATAGTCTTAGCCGCCGCGCTGAAGTCCGCCTTATCCAACGTCCCATTGATGTCGGTCTCCCCCTGCGACAGGTATATTTCCGCCGTAACGACGTCCACCATCCTCGCCGCGATGTTCCATCTTCCGAATCCGTAGTCGAGTTCGGCTATGCAGACGTACTTCGCGCCCGCTTCGTAGCCTATCTTGTAGATTTCCTTTTCGTTTACCGACCCGTCGCGCTGTTTTATCCGCTCTTGGTTGGCCTTTTGGGTGAAGATGTCGCTCCGGTCTATGACGCTGTAGAGTCCGCTCGCCGTGAACGGGCTTAGGAACTTGCGCGTGAGGATGTTCTTCTCTTCCGGCTTGAGTTTGTCGTTGGCTATGTAGAGGGCGATTTTAGGCTTCTCGCCCTGCGCCGTAGCGACCGCGACCGCCCCGAACAACACCGTAGCCGCGACCGCCGCGACCCGTCCCCACCGTGTAAGCATCCGCATAGAATCCCCCGTAAAGCAAAAGTGTCCGTTGATTAACCGATTTATCGGCGGCGGGCGTTAGATACCCGTCTATCCAAATATATATTGCGCCCAAACCTCCGCGCAACAAAAAAGGGCGGGGACAAGCCCCCGCCCCGCGCAAAGTCAAATCCGGCGGACGGCGGGGGCTTACGCGGCGGGGTCTAAGTCTTCCTGCGGCTCGGCGTCGTCCCCGCCGCCGAGGGCGTCTTCGGGGAGGCTCGGCAGGATTCGGGCGGAATTCGGGCAGGATTCGGAAGCGTCGCGGGGAGTTTGCGGAATTAAGTATATAGTTCCCGAAAATATTGGCATCTATTCCGGAAATACATTATATTAGTACTGTCATGTCATAGAAACAGTCAGAATACGCCGCCGGTTGGGAGGTTGAGGCGTACTGAACGGAGCGTGTCGCTTATGGGCGCATACTGTATGGAGGCGGTATCATGAGGCACCTATTTATCATAAATCCCGCCGCGAAGCGGATAAACGGCAAAACTCAGCGTGTCCGCGAGGCGATTGCCGCTTTTTTCGCCAATTATCCCGATATACGGTACGATGTTTACGAATCGGGGTGGTGCCGCGACAGCGTTACGTTTATACATAGGTACGTTTCCGAAACCGACGAGACCGTTCGTGTGCACGCGATAGGCGGGAAGGGCACGTTGTTTGAGGTCGTAAACAGCGTCGTAGGTCTTGCGAACGCGGAAGTGGCGGCGCATCCTTACGGCAAGGCGAACACGTTTCTGAAATATTTCGGGCGGCAAAACGAGAAGCTCTTTCTCTCGTTAAAGAGCCAAGTTTTTGACAAAGCGATTCCGATGGACGTTATCCGTTGCGGCAACAATTATGGTATATGCTACGGCGTGGCGGGGATAGAGGCCCAAGCGAGAGTGCGCGGCGATAATTGGATTGAAATGGGTATAGCCGCCGATATAAGTTTTATGTTGGCCGCAGTGTTCCACATCTTGGGCAGCAAAGCCAGCCAACATTATCATGTTGATATAGACGGCGTTAGGATAGAGGGCAATTTCGTCTCCGTGCTGGTGGCGAACGTGCCGTGTTATGGTATCAATATGTCCTCGGCGGTAGACGCCCACCCGGACGACGGGGTATTGGACGTTTACACATTCAAAGAGACTTCCAAGTTGAGACTGATGTACAACATGCCGACCTATGCCCACGGCAATTACCGTAAACTGCCCGATTTGGTTTCGCACTACACCGCAAAAAAGATAAAACTCTCGTCCGATGAGGTTATGTGCATGAGTTTGGACGGCGAGCATTTTTACGGGACGTCCACGGAGTACGAGATAATGCCCAAAGCCGTTAATTTTGTCTGCCCCTCCGAGATCGACCTCGCGAAACTGCCGCGTATTTACGGCAAACCGGAGGAGGGGTACAGGTGAAAAACGATACCGCGTTCGATAATATCGCGAGAATACCCACGATACTTATAACCGTTATATACGCCGTGGTGAAGGTGTTGTTCTATATGGTTATGCGTCCCGAACAAACGCTCTCCCGCGTGTGTTTAGGCGTGGCGATGGTCGCCGTCATGGCGCTCTTGACCAGCGGCAGGCTGAAATTGACGAGACGGCAAATGTCCGTGCTTGTGCCGTTTTCCCTCGCGTTGCTTGAGCTTACTTACGTCGCGTTATTAGGCGGCGACCGGACGACCTATATTTTCCTGATAGGCTGCTCGTTGGTTTGCCTGATGTACGCCGATGTTTGGGGTCTGTTTGTATTTACATCCATAACCGGCGTGACGATGACTTTTCTGATATTGGGATTGGGCGTCCATATCCTTCCTCAGCCCAGCGATTTTCGCGACGAGGTGTCCAACTATGTGGGCATGATTGTGATATACGCGTTGGTTTTTCTGTTCGGCAGGTATACGATCAGCGCGATGAACCGTTTTCGCTTGGCGGGGCAGACCTTTGACACCGCCTTAAAAACATCGCCGAACCTGATAGTTATCGTGGACGATAAGGCGCGGGTCGAGTATATCAGCAAAACGTTCGTTGAGGTGCTTGGCATTGAAAAGCAGGAGTACGCGATAAAACTGCCGTTTATAGACTTGTTTCCCACCGCCGAGTTAAAGCTGTTCTTCGGCGAGCTGTTGCACCGTAAGGGGCGGATAACTGAAATCTTTGAAATGGAGATAGGCGGCGGCCGGCACCATTTTATGCTTCACTCCGAAGCGCTGAGGGACGACGGTGTCGCGCGCACATTCGATTGTTTGGAGATAACCCCCATCCTTGAGGCGCAACGCGCCGCGGAGGCCGCCAGCAAGAGCAAATCAAACTTCTTGGCCACCATGTCCCACGAAATCCGTACGCCGATGAACGCGATTATCGGTATAGCGCAGATACAGCTGCAACGCGATGATTTGCCGGACGACTACGTGACCGCGTTGCGGAAGATATACGGCTCCGCCAATAACCAACTCGGCATAATAAACGATATCTTGGATATGTCCAAAATCGAAACCGGCAAAATGGAGCTGAATCCGGTGGAATACGATGTGCCGAACCTGATCAACGACGCCATGCAGCTCAATGCCGTCAGAATCGGGGAGAAGAAGATCGAGTTCATAGTAGACATTGACGAGAATCTGCCGTCGAGGCTTTACGGCGACGAGTTGCGGATCAAGCAGATACTGAACAACCTGCTCTCCAACGCTATAAAGTATACCGACGAGGGGTGTGTGACGCTGTCGGTAGGCTATTTAACGGATAGCGGCGGAGTTACGCTGCGTTTTGTCGTGGAGGATACCGGACAGGGCATGAGGCCGCAGGACAAAGAGCGTCTCTTCTCGGAGTACCAACGTTTCAACGCCGAAGCCAACCGCGCCACCGAGGGTACCGGGCTCGGTTTGAATATCACAAAGAAAATAGTGGAGATGATGGGCGGCGCGATAGGCGTGGAGAGCGAGTACGGAAAAGGCAGCGTGTTCACGGTTACCGTTCGGCAAAAAGCAGTGGAGTGCCCCGCGATAGGCGCGGACGTTGTGGAGCAACTGCGTAAATTCGCGTTCACCGGCGATAGGCGTGTGGCTGATCAGCGGATTGACCGCGAACTTATGCCATACGGAAGCGTGCTTGTGGTGGACGACGTGGCCACGAATCTATATGTGGCTGACGGGCTATTGTCGCTGTATCAATTAAAAGTGGAAACGGCATCCAGCGGTTTTGAGGCTATTGAGAAAGCGGAGGGCGGCGCCGTTTACGACGTTATCTTCATGGATCACATGATGCCGCGTATGGACGGCATAGAGGCTATGCAGAAACTGCGCGAACTCGGATATACTGGCGCGATAGTGGCGCTGACCGCCAACGCCTTGGTGGGCAACGACGAGATGTTCATGCAAAAAGGGTTCGACGGATTCATCTCCAAACCTATTGACATTCGTCAATTAGACGACGTCCTAAAAAAACTCATTCGCGACAAACATACGAAAGCGGCTGGAAACGGGGAGCGCCGGCAAAGCGGCGCCGGACAGTGTCAGGAAAGCGTTGTTGAATCACATAAACCCGTTAACCGGGCGATAAATCCCAAGTTGCTCAAGTTCTTCTGTCAAGATGCGAAAGAGGCTATTGTTACGTTACGGAAAACGGTGGAATGCGGCGATGCTAAGCTCTTCACGATCACCGCCCACGCTATGAAATCGGCATTGGCGAATGTGGGGGAAATGGAAGCCTCCGGCCTTGCCGCCGCGTTGGAAAACGTAGGGCGAAGCGGTGATATCGGGTACATCTCGGCAAATAGCGATGAGTTTATCCGAACTCTTGAATTGTTGGTAGATAAATTCAGCCGTGTCGCGGAGTCTGCCGATGTACAGGATAACGGCGGCGTAGACAAATCCGATGCGGAGGAAGACAAAGATTATCTAATGGAACAGCTGCGCCTAATAAAATCCGCCTGCGACAATTACGACGACGAGGCGGCTTACGCCGCCCTTGACCGATTGAATGAGAAGCGGTGGAAACCGTCAACGGCGGAGTCATTGGAAAAGATCCGCGATACGTTGTACATATCCAGCGATTTTATCGAAGCGGCGGGGCTGAGCGCGTCGCTGTTTGACGTTCTGGTGCTGGACAAGGCGTTTTCCGACCCAAGCGTAGTATGATGAACCCGCAAAAGAATATACAATTTATCATTACCATTCAGTATAATTAAGACCATTCCGCCGTCCATCCGCAATTCCCATCTTGCCGCTCAACAACAATTACTACCCGCAAAAAAGATTGCATTTCGCCATTCCTCATATTATAATATGAGGAACAGGGGGAATGAATAGAGAGAAAGAAGAGGTAAATCCCCCGCATAAGTAAAAAGAATAAGAAGAAAATGTAAAGGAAATGAGAATAATAAACAAAAAATCAATAAAAATAAATAATAACAAGAAGAAACCGAAATATACATACCCAGAAAGGAGTTTTGATGCCACAACCTAAAAATCCAATGAGGTGGAAGTTCATTATATTTTCAAGCGTGTTGTTTATTATCATAGTCGCCGGTGGTACTTTGGCGTTCATTTTTTCTATGCGGCAGATAGTGCGCACAAACGCGACAAGCGAGTTGTCGCAGATGCTTGAGATAAAGCGGATAAAGTTGGAAACCTACGTTAAGAGTGAGATTACCATAGTCAGAAAGATGGGCGATTCCCCGCTAATCAGAGATTACTTCATCCATCCGACCGATGAGAACCTGAGGAAGCAAGCTTTTAAGGAGATCGCCTCCTACCGCGGGGCGTTCGAGAACAAATCGGTGTTTTGGGTCAACGATGTGGATAAGATATTCCACATTGACGACACCGCGCCGTACGTGGTTAATCCTAAGTCCCCGAATAATTATTGGTACTGGATGACGCTTCACAAGACCGAATCATATAATTTAAACATAAATTACAATCCCGACATAGACAAGATAAGGCTTTGGGTCAACGCGCCGGTTTTTGACGATACCAAGAGGCCTATCGGAATGGTGGGCACGGGCCTTGACCTATCCGAGTTTGTGCACGCGCTTTTCAGCGACGTGGATAAAAGAATGGAATTTTATTTTTTCAACAACGCCGGGGAGATTACCGGCGCTAAGGATATTGAATTGATATCCGCAAAGACAAAGGTAGACGATGTTTTGGCGGCTGTGAACGGCGGCGTTTTGGCCGTCGCCAAAAGCCTTAAGCCGGGCGAAACGCGGGCGCTCGCCTTGCCGCGCGGTAATATGGTGATAGGCGCTATTTCGCAACTCAAATGGTATTCTGTCGTTTATATGCCGGACAGCATAATGGATTATAAAAGCTCGATGACGGTGCTGTTCCTTGTGGTGCTTGTCGTCATGCTTATGATATTCATCATCTTCAACGTGTTTATATCCGCTTTCCTCAAATCGCAACTCAAAACGATGACTTCGCTTGAGCAAGCCAGAAATGAGGCGGAGGTGGCCAACCGGAGCAAATCGAATTTCCTTACCACCATGTCCCACGAGATCCGTACCCCTATGAACGCCATCATCGGGATAGCGCAGGTGCAGCTGCAGCGCAAGGATTTGCCGGACGACTATGTGACCGCGCTTCAGACGATATACAGCTCCGCCAACAGCCAGCTCGGTATAGTCAACGATCTCTTGGATATGTCCAAAATCGAGACGGGCAAGATGGTGCTGACTCCCATTGAATACAATACGCCGAGTTTGATAAACGACGCGGTGCAGCTCAACATAGTCAGAATCGGATCCAAGCATATTGAGTTCATGGTTGACATAGACGAAAATCTGCCGTCGAAACTTTACGGCGACGAGCTGCGCATTAAGCAGATACTGAACAACCTGCTTTCCAACGCCATAAAGTATACCGGCAAGGGGAGCGTAAAGCTGTCGGTGGGCTATTTAACGGACGGCGACGGCATAACGTTGCGCTTTGTGGTGGAGGATACCGGGCAGGGGATGAAGCCGGAGGACACGGCGCGGCTCTTTTCGGAGTATACGCGCTTCAACGCCCAAGCCAACCGCGCCACGGAGGGGACGGGCCTCGGCCTGAATATCACCAAAAGATTGGTGGAGATGATGGGCGGCACAATCGAGGTGGAGAGCGAGTACGGCAAAGGCAGCGTGTTCACGGTTACCATCCGGCAAAAAGCGGTGGAGTGCTCCGCGATAGGCGCGAGCATTGTAGAGCAGCTGCGCAAATTCGCGTTCACCGGCGACAGGCACGCCGCGAATTTGCAGATCGCCACCGAGCCTATGCCCTACGGGAGCGTGCTTGTGGTGGACGACGTTGCCACAAACCTATATGTCGCCGAGGGCCTGCTGTCGCTCTATCAATTAAAAATAGAGACGGCGAACAGCGGCTTCGCCGCCATCAGGAGGGTGGAGAACGGCAATCTTTACGACATAATCTTCATGGATCACATGATGCCGCGCATGGACGGCATAGAGACGACGCGGAATATACGCGAATTGGGATACAAGGGCACGATAGTGGCGCTTACCGCCAACGCCATAGTTGGCAACGACGCGATATTCATGCAAAACGGATTCGACGGGTTTATATCCAAACCGATCGATGTGCGTCAGTTGAACGAGATACTAAGCAAATTTGTACGGGATAAACACCCGGAAGAGGCGAAAAAATACGCCGCGGAAACGGCGGAGCAGGGAGAGTTACCGCAAAGCGGCGCGGACTCGCGTAAAGAGACGGATCAACACGGCGCGGATCAACGCAATAGTGTAGATCAAAATAAACAAGCGGAAACAGGTTCTAAACCGGCCGTACAAGCGGAGACAAATCAACGTAGCGGCGCGGATAAGAATCCGCACGTTGTGAAGAGCGTTATTAAATCGCATAAACCGTTCAACCCCGCGACGGATCCGCGGCTGCTCAAATTCTTCTGCCAAGACGCGGAGGAGGCGATTGTAACGTTGCGTGAAACGGTGAAGAACGGCGACGCGAAATTATTCACTATCACCGTCCACGCCATGAAGTCGGCGCTGGCGAACGTAGGCGAAACCGAGGCGTCCGGCGTAGCCGCCGCGCTGGAAAACGTAGGGCGGAGCGGGGACATGGGGTACATTTCGGAGAATATCGATGAGTTTATACAAACGTTGGAGTCGTTAATAGCGAAATTTGGGGGTTAAATACATAAAGTCAAAGTCTTTAAAGTCTTTAAAATCTTAAAATCTTTAAAATCTTTTTAAGACGGAAGGCTACGCCTTCCATAGATAAATCGGGGGGCTAAACCCCCCGATTTTCAGTCAAAGTCAAAAGAAAAAAGCCTTTTTTTTGTGACTTTGACGTTGATTTTGATTGAAAATGCGGGGCATAGCCCCGCATTTATCTATGGAGCCGAAGGCTCCGTCTTAAAAAGAATTTGATTTTAAGGCTTTATTGCCTACCCGCACGAAAAAATAAAAAAAATCTTGCGTCCACGCCTACCCATAATGTATTATATTGGTATGGATACTGCGACGGCATACAACGGCAATGGCCTGAACCGAGCGGAAACCGTGCTTTGGAGCGTTTGCGGCGCGGGTAAGTTGGCTTGTGACGGCGCAATGCAAAATCTTTGTAAAATGCCGGAGTTTGGCACGATATTTGCTCTCTCTCATATCTTTATTCGTTGTAACTCGTTGCAAATCAAGGAATTACAACATATCGACGAACAGTGTATATCCTATCGCAACAGTAGGATACGCGGCGGCGTCTTTCTGCCGCCTAAAGAGTCCGTCCCCTCTAACACAAAAATATATCGAAAGGGCTTAACGTGAAAAGGCTATCATTTTTTCTATTCATTATACTATTCGCCGGAATGTCAACGGCGGGTATAAAATACATCGCTGTCGTGGAAACAGACGTAGACGCAAATTCCGGTGTCTCGGCCCTTCTGAATCCGTCTGACATCAGGCAGGTAACCGCGGAGCTTCGCCGGGAAGCGGTTAAAAACCTGCCGGCCGGTCAATACAATATTATGACTACGGAAACGGTCTACTCCCAAGGCGGCGCCGTTTTGGAAGAGTGCGCCGATGAAAACTGCGTCATAGCTCTGGGAAGCAAGATTGGCGCGGATTTTATAGTCCGCGGAACCATCAGTAAACTTCAAACCAAATTTACATTGGTCGTGGAGGTATACGAAACCGCGGACGGAAACTTGGTGGCCCAGTCCGACCCCGTCCGTTACGAAAACATCGAAGAACTTATAGAGAGAGCCGGGGCGGCCTGCGCCGAGATGTATAAGGCGTTCGTGAACACCCAAAACGCACTGCAAAAACAAAAATCCGCCGCCGCCGATACCAACGACGGGCAAAATCCCGCGCCCGCTATAACGCCTCATGAACCCGAACACGTGGAACGGCAGTCGAAAACGTTCAGCTTCGGCGTCGGCGCGTTCTTCGTTAGCGATTTCGGCGGCGGTCTCGAGTGGGAAAAATCCGGCGAGGCGCTGACAACGCCGTACTACGGCGGCGGCCTATACCTGTTCTTTGACGCGGTTTACGTCGAAGCCTTCGCCGGATACTCCGCCGGAGGCGGCAAGTGGAAAAGCCCGGCGGCCACGCTGCCGTCAGACAGTCTGCCGGATATGGCGCGCGCCTGCATAAATATAGGCGCGTTCGCCAAATACCCCGTCGCCGCGGGAAACATAAAATTATTTCCGCTGGTTGGAATCGACTACGAGGTGTCGATTTCAGGCAAACGCGTATACGGCGGCGGGAGAGAAATCGAGTTGGGCGAATCCACAAGTGCCGCGTGGTTCAAACTCGGCGGCGGCGGCGATTTTGAATTGGGCGGCAGCGCCTATATCCGCGCGGAATTGCTCTACGGCTGGAGAACGGCGAACGATTACGAAAATAAGACGCGTGATCTTAATATGAAAGAATATCCAACATCCGGCGGATTGAAAACAAAAGCGGGTAGCGGAGTGAGCTTTAAAGCCGGAATCGGTATAAAATTCTAAAGAGGAGAGTCTAATGAGAAAATCAATATTAATGACGGGCCTTACCGTTATCGTCGCGTTGTTCTGTACGACGTGTTACGACGGCGGAACCGACAGCGGCAGCGATAGGTGGGCCGGGGATGTGGACAGGTTCCTGAGAGGTCTTGACGGAACTCCGTCCACCGTAACTAATTACAAGGTAACTATTTCAGGCGGCGGTACGGACGCGACCGGCGCCGGCGATTATGCGGTTGGCGATAGCGTCGCCATATTTGCGGGATACGCGCCGACCGGAAAGCAGTTCAAAAACTGGACGACGTCAAGCAACGGCGTGACGTTTGTCAACGAAAATAGCGCGAGGACGAAATTTAAGATGCCGGCTAACGCGGTGACGGTGACGGCGAATTTTGAGGCGCAAAGTTCTACAAGCGTGGACTCCGGTAGCTTCACGGACAGCAGAGGAGTCACAACTAAAACGTATAAATGGGTGAAAATAGGCGGTGTGAAGTGGATGGCGGAGAATTTGAATTATGATACATTGAACAGTACCGATTCCTGGTGTTATAATAATCAGGATTCCTATTGCGTTGAATACGGGAGACTTTATAATTGGAATACGGCAAAAACAGTCTGTCCGACCGGATGGCACTTGCCTGATACAGCGGAATGGAGAAGGTTGGTTGAAACGGCGGGCGGTATTCGTACGGCGGGCAGTAAGTTGAAATCGTCAAGCGGATGGGATAGTTATAGCGGTATCGGCAGTACGGATGAATTTCAGTTTTCGGCCTTGCCCGGCGGCTACCGCCTCTCCAGTGGCAGTTTCGGCGGTGCCGGCTTCAGCGGCCGCTGGTGGGCGGCCACGGGGAGCAACGCCTACCGCCGGGACGTAAACTACAACAGCGACACTATGAACGAGTACAGCAGCGAGAAGGACGTCGGGTATTCTGTGCGTTGCGTTATGGACGATGTGCGCTAGTTCGGCGCGTGTAATATAGCGCGGTGAAACACCGCGTCCGGCAAAGTTTAGCGAACAGCCGGTACCAAGCCTTGGAGCCGAAGCCGCGAGGTTAGGTTTAAGCGTAGGCATGGGAGCG
>Ga0268262_10003033_pt1 | contig 18641 bp, 23 predicted proteins | sample TergutNc150P3_FD_190354 | JGI IMG/M metagenome (GOLD analysis project Ga0268262, IMG submission 190354) | Nasutitermes corniger P3 segment gut microbial community from laboratory colony in Florida, USA - Nc150 P3 (SPAdes) (version 2) | ecosystem: Host-associated > Arthropoda: Insects >...
GGGCAGGGGATGGGGCAAACACGACGAAGTCGCCGTCTTCTTCTTCCGCGCTGGAGATGGGGCCCGCGCTCAGGGGCAGCACGGAACATTCGCGCATTTCCAGCACTTCCACCAGTTCGCGCCCCAAAAGGCGGTTGGCGCCGATTACGGCCAGTTTCAGCATTTTTCCCCCTTCCACGCGCTCCGCAGCCCATTGACCACTTCGCTTGGGTTGTCTGTGTCCCACAGGCCTCGGATTAGCGCCACGCCGTCAAGCCCTGGGTGCCGCAGCGCGGCGGCGTTGTCAAAGCTGATTCCCCCAAGGGCCAACAGTTTCCCACGCACCGCCGGCATTTTGTCCAAAATATCGTGCAGCCCCGCGACGCCGAGAGGCCTGCCCTTGCCAGGGACGTCGAATATGGGCGAAATCAGCAACTGGTGGTGGTTTGCCCGCTCTGGAATCTGCGAGGAGTCGTGCAGGGGCCTCGAAACGGGGCAGAGGGAAGGCGGAACATCGGGGCAGTCTTCGCCCCCGTGGAAGCCGGCGCCAAGGGCCAAGGCCACGTCCAGGCGGCCATTGACCCAAAGAGGCAGGTCGGGCGCCATGCCCGACACCAGGCGGCCAAGGGCCAACAGCGAGCGCGCGTCCAAGTGCTTTTCGCGCAGCATCAGCGCGTCTATCCCGGAATGGGTCACCGCCTCCCACTTGGACATGCCCACTTCCCTGCCGGGCGAGATGGCTAGGATGTGCATCGCGCTTGTCCTTGCCTACCTGTACGCCTCCAGCACCCTGTTTCTGTCCAGGAACGGTATCGTCCGCCAATTCTCTATTGTGGCTATGTTCAGCGACGGCGCGGCCAGGACGAGCTCCAGCAGCAGGTTCCGCAGTGTTTCTTTTGTGACGAGTTCGGCGCGGCCGTTGAACCCGATTGCGTCCATGTATCCACCCTCGCCTGCCAGGCGCTTCGATGAAATGGCCATGGTGAATACCTGGGAGTCTTCGACGGGCACGTTGCCGCATTTCAGGCCCACGACCCTCTTTCCAGGGGGCCTGCTGATGTCCAGCGCGTAGCTGCATCCGCCCACGATGTCGTAGTTTTCGAGTGGGACCGACTTGTTTATCAGTTCGGGCAGGTAGGAGTAGTTGAAGTATGTCGCGGCGTGTTCAAGGTATGCCCTCAACTGCGCGCCGGTGACGCGGATTTTGGCCACTCGGCTTTCGTGCGGGGCCAGCGCGAAAAACTGCCGCACGGATGTCGCCCCCCTTTGCACAAAGATGTGGGCGCCGGGGCTGGGGGTCGCGCTCAACTGCGCCCCGGTCGCCTTCCTTTGGACGTTGTGCATCAGTTGGAGCAGCGCGGTGGGCTCGACGGTTGACCAGCGCCCGTCGAGATCGGTGCCAAGGTTTGTGGCGAAAGTGTTTAGGTAGTCTTCGGTTTCCTGGCGCAGCGCGTCGGTTGTCTGCATCACCGCTGAATCAAGCGTGAGGTATTGGTCCAGCGGGATGTTCGCTGGCTCACTGGTTTTCAGCTTCCACTGCTTTCCTTGCCGCTGGAACGTGAACGTGATGGAGGCCAGCGATTGGCCGTAGGCCGACGGCTGAACGATGGGGACACCGTTGTAGCTGGATGTCGCGGCGCGGCGCGGCTGTGACACCACCACTGCGTCGATGCCTGAAACGCCGTCGAGCAGTGAAGTAGCGGCGTTTTCGTTGATTGGGGCCGTGCGCTTGCCCACCTGGCCAGCGTTCAACAGGACTATCACAAGGTCAGCTTTCTCCTTGTTTTTGAGCCTTGGCACCCATTCGTTGGCGGTTTCGATGGTGTCCCTCACGACAAAGGCGGGGGCGTCTTGGGCGTTCATTGCGCTGTGCGGCGGGGGGACGGATAGGCCGAGCAGGGCGATGGACACACCGTCCAGCGTGACTTTGGCGTATGGCGCGAAAAGCGTGTTTCCCGCCGAATCCAGCAGGTTGGCCGCCACAAAGGGGAACCCCGCCTGTGCCGCCGCACTTTTTAGCGCCGGCGTGCCGAAGTCGAAGTCGCGCCCCCCCGGCACCATTGCCCCGTACCCCAGCCCGTTCATGATTTCGATGATTGCGTTCGGGGCGCCGGGGTGCATCTTGTTTTGTATGTAGGCAAGCGGCGAGCCCTGCAGCGCGTTGCCGGCGTCGACCAACAGCGTTGCGCCCCCCTTGGCCTTTTCCGCCCTAACGGCGCTGGCCAGCCTGGCCCAGCCGATGTTTGCGGAAGACATCGTGTAGGTGTCCTGCGGAAGCACCTCAGCGCGAGTGTCCGCCGTGGCGAGTATCCGTATCTTGTAGTCCGCGCCCCCTTGGGCCAACAGGGCCGAAGCGGAAACCAAAATCGCGGCTGGAATCAGTGTTTTGAGACATTGAAACAACATGCAATCCTTTCTGGCGCCAAGGATTTATGATACAGAATCCAGAGGCTGGAAATTATTTCGGAAATGGGTTAGACTGGTAATCCAACCTTGTTGGGACGCTTAACGGAGACGACATGCAAGAAGTGCAGATCAAGGCCCCGAAACACGAATTTACGCTGCTCTGCGACGACATCAGGGCGGAAATGGGCGGAAAGTCCAGCCTCATGGGCATCTACGACCACCACATCGTGGTGCCGCAGGTTCCCTTCCTCCTCCCCAAAGTCTGCTTCTTCACACGCTTCAGCCGCATGGACGGGCAGTACAAGTTCACGTTCTCCGTGGTGTCCCCCGCCGGCGAAAGGCGCGACATCATACGCGACAGCGACGTCCAGATACCCGACGGCGCGAACTCGAAGGGGGAAGGCACGTTCAACGTCATAGCCAGCCCTTTCGAGGTTCAGGGCGAGGGCGTCTATGAAGTCATCATCGGCCTGACCAAGGGCGCCGACCGCTTCGAGTACGTCTATAAGTTCGCCATCTCCAATGGCGAAAGGCTCCAGGCCGAGTGGCAGGCCAGCCAGAAAGAGCAGGCCGGCAAGGCCTAGTCTGGCGCGGTATTAGCCAAACGCCAATTTCCCCGCACTTCGTGGACCGCTACTCCAAGCAGCGCGTGTTCTTGGGCGCAGACCGCGATGCGAGGCTGCGCGGGGTGTCCGTTGCTGTGGTGGGGCTGGGTGCCACGGGCGGCATCATTGCGTCTTGGCTGGCCCGGGCCGGTGTGGGTCATCTGACGCTGATAGACAGGGACTTGGTGGAAACATCCAACCTCCAGCGCCAGATACTCTATGGCGAACCGGACGTCGGCCAGCCCAAGGCCCATGCCGCAAAAGAAGCGCTGGGCAGGGTCAATTCGCAGATTGACATCCGCTCCGTCGTTGCCGACCTCACCAGCGGAAACGCCCTTCAAGTGCTGTCCGGGTTCGACTTGATCATGGACGGCACGGACAACTTTGAGGCCCGGTACCTGATAAACGACGTTTCCTTTTTGAAGCAGGCGCCTTGGGTTTACTGCGGAGCCATAGGCGGCGAGGCCGTGGTCTGGCCGATGTGTCCGCCGCGTACGCCCTGCCTGCGCTGCCTAATGGAGGAGCCGCCGGAGGTGGGCGACGTTGACACCTGCGACAGCTTGGGTGTGTTGGGGCCCGCCGTGGGAGTGGCCGCGAGCTGGGCCGCGATGGAGGCCGTCAAGATGCTAGTCGGCGAATTGCCCGGCCAGGCGCTGGTGAAGTTCGACCTGTGGAAAAACCAGCGCCAGTTCATTTCCCCGCCCGTCACCCGCTGCCGCTACTGCACCGGCGGGGTCACGGAGTTCCTGGACGCCAGGTGGTCCATAAGGGCCACCGCGCTGTGCGGCATGGACGGCGTGCAGATTCGCGTGAACCCGCCTGGGGACCTGGATCTGCAAAGTCTGGCGCCAAAGCTGGAGGCCAGAAGCGGCTCGCCTTGGAAGCATACGCCACTGACACTGACCGGCAGCGACGGCGGTTTGGAGATAACCATATTCAAAGACGGTCGCGCCCTGCTAAAGGGCAAAACCACCCCAGAGCGCGCGCGCGGCTGGTACACCGAAGTGGTGGGCTGCTGATTTCACCCGTCGTCTTCTTCCCCGAAGCTCATCAGGTGGCCGCACTTTCGGGCCTTGGTCTTTAGGTAGGAGATGTTCTGCGGTGTCTCGCCCACCTGTAGCGTCACGCGCTGGACGTGCAGGCCGCCGGCCTGTAGGGCCTCCACTTTTTTGGGGTTGTTGGTGAACAGCCTGACCTTGGTTATCCCAAAGAAGCGCAGCATCTCGACCGCCGATTCGTAGGTCCTGGCGTCGTCCTCGAAGCCCAGTCGGTGGTTCGCCTCCACCGTGTCCAGCCCCTGCTCCTGTAGCGCGTAGGCCTTGATCTTGTTCAGCAGGCCGATGCCCCGGCCTTCCTGCCTCATGTACAGCACCAAGCCGCCGAACTGGGCGATGTGCCCAAGCGCCGCCTCCAGTTGGGCGCGGCAGTCACAGCGCAGGCTCCCCATCACGTCGCCGGTCCAACATTCGCTGTGGATGCGAAGGTTTATCCGCTTCCGCGCGTCTATGTCGCCGGAGACTATCGCCAGATGCTCTTTGCCCGTTGGCTTCTCCAGAAAACCATAGACGGTGAATGTGCCGAAAAGTGACGGCAGATGGGCTTTTGCAACGAACTGCACGGGCTCTGTCTCGAGCCTCGACACCGTTTCTGTGGGGTGCGGGGCGTCGGGGCCTAGTTTTGGGGCGGAACTGCTGCTCAATGGGTTCATTGTTGTCAGGCGTGTGCCAGTTCCCGCGCAGGTTCCTGCGCCATCACGGCGTCGACGAGCTTCGCCAGGCTTGCCTCCCCAAGGACCAGATCACCGTTGAACGCAGAGCATAGCTCCGAGCGGTCAACGCCGGTTGATTCGGCAAGCTGGCTGATGAGCCGCGAGATTGCCACATCTTTCAGCGCAGAGACGAACCCCGCCGCGCCATCGTCCTCCAGTGCCACCTGTAGATAGGCGGCAAATTCCTCTTCGGTGTCGAAATCCTCGTAGCGGTTCCAATCGGTGAGGGTCAAGTTGTCTAGGTCAACCTCTTGCATGGTCACTCTCCAATTGTTCCTTCATCCTCTTGGCCAGTTTGACATCTTCCGGCTGCGTGTCCTTGGTGCCGCCGCACAGTACCCAGTATAGGCCATCTCTGACTTGGTACAGGTAGATTCGCCAGCCCGGCCCGAAGTGGAAGCGCAGTTCAAAGACACCCTCGCCGACTTTCACGCAGTCGCCGAAGTTGCCCCCTGCCCCATGCCAAAAGGGGCCAACCACATGGTATCTGACCCCTGTGGCTTTTGGCCGTTCCCTATGGGAAAGGCTTTAATTGATAGACGCGACGCTAGCCGACAAGGCTGGCAGCACGGCTTCCAGCGCGGACTCCACTGGCCCTGGCAGCGTGGCGCCGGAGGCGAGCCTGTGGCCGCCGCCCCCAAACAGGCGGCAGACGGCGTACACGTCGACGCTGCGCTTGGACCTCATGCTGACCTTGACGCTTCCGTTCAGCTTTTCGTAGAACAGCGCCGAGACCTCCACGGTGCGTAGGTCCAAGGCCCTCCCCACCAGACCCTCCAGGTCCTCATGCACGGCCCCGACGGAATCAAGGTCGCGGAGCGACACAGTTGTAACGGCCAGGCGCTCGTTGCAGTGCAGGGCCATTTTCCCCAGAGCCAGTGCCTCCAGGCGCAGTTTTGCGGGCGTCGCCTGGCTGTACAGCGCGCGGTTGACCTCGCTGGGCGCCACGCCCCTTTCCAGCAGCGCGGCCCCGATTTTTATCACCTTGGGGGACGTGCATGAGAACCTGAAGCCCCCCGTGTCGTCGACGATTCCCGCATAGAGCGCCACGGCCATTTCCAGCGGCATGTCCGTCTGGCCAGCGCGGCAAACCGCGTCGAAAACCAGTTCGCAGGTGGAGCTTGCCCTTGGGTCCGTTGTCATGAAGTCGAACACGCCAAGGTCGCTGCTTGGCTCGTGGTGGTCTATGCAGCACTTGACGGCCTTTGAGGCGGAAAAGCCCTCTTTGAGGGGGCCAAGCCGGCCCACTTCGTTGGCGTCCGCCAGCACCCAGCAATCAGACCACTGGGCTGTTTCTTCAAAGGACTTTTCGTCGAAGCACTTGACCCAACCCTTGGGGTCCACAAAGCCCAGAAAGCACGGCGGTCTAAGCGACGAGATGACCAGCCTGAACTCTTTGCCAAGACCGTGCAGGTGCCAGGCCAGCCCCAGTATGGAGCCAATCCCGTCCGGGTCCGGCTGTTCGTGCGTGGTCAGCAGTACCCGGTCGAAAGATGCCAGCCTGGAAAGAAAACCGTCCACCAAACCCCCAAAGACCGCAGAGGGCAAAGTACGCCCTGTACAACGATACAGGAAAAGGAATGGCCGGTGGCAAAGCAGGGCCGCAATTGTGTTCACCGTCACACGCAGGAATTTTATGTTGCGGCTACGGATTAATGTATTATTTCCTTTGGCGAAATTTTATGTTTATCAACGGAGACCCCCAATGGCCATAGTGACAATCCAGGCGCCCGCTTTGAGCGATGTACAAAAAAAGCGCGTCGGGGAAAGGATTTTGGATTCTCTCCACAGCGAAGGCGTGCCGGCGTCCAGCATCGTGGTGCTATTTAGGCAGGACGACACGGACATCTTCCTTGACGGCGGCATTCTCTTTGAGGCCAAGCCCCGCTATCCGGCGGCCGCTGCGGCATCGTCCTCGACTATCACGACGGTGTCTAAGAGGCCCTCGGCCGTCGCGGCCAAGGTCCCCGCGCCGCCGCCCGCGCCGGTCAAGGGCCCGGAGCCTGCCCCTGCCAAGGGGCGCGGACGCGGGCGCACAGCGCCGGCGGCGCCGCATCTGCCAAAAAAGGCCCTGCCGACTTTTGCCGAGGCCAAGGAAAAAGTTCGTTCTATGCTGCTCAACCACGGCGGGCTGTCCAGTTTCCAGGCGCAGAGCGGCCTGGACCTCAAGGGGCACGACGGCGCGTCCGCGCTGCTGCGAAAGATATTCGCCGACCTGGAACTGGAGGGGCTGGTGGAAAAGCAGGGCCAGAAGAGGGGCACGCGCTATGTCCTGAAGGGCATTGCGACCGCGCCGCCCCATCAGACGACCCCCGTCATATTGGTCAAGCATGACAAGTCCGAAGAGGCCCATCACGGCGAGCATCAGACGCACGGCGACCACCAGACGCATGGTCACACGGAAGGCCACGACGGGCACGGCGGCTCCTGACCTGCCCTGTGGTTTCGGGGGGGGGCCATCAACAGTCATTTTTAGGAGTGGCAAATGAAGATCAGGGCACTGGTTGCGATGCTGGTTTGCGCCGGCGTGTCTTTCGCCGACGAGGGCATGTGGACGTTTGACAATCTGCCGTCCGCGCAGATGAAGGCCAAATACGGCTGGGCGCCCGACCAGGGCTGGCTGGACTCCGTCCGCCTGGCCTCCGTCAAGTTCCCCGGCGGCTCCGGCGCGTTTGTCAGCAGGGACGGGCTTGTCCTCACCAACCACCACATAGCCAGAGGCTCGATAATCCGCGTCAGCCCAAAGGACAGGGACCTGGTCAAAGAGGGCTTCACGGCCGCCTCCAGGGACCAAGAGATAAAGATTCCGAACTATGAACTGCGGGTGCTTGTCTCCACGCTTGACGTGACCGACCGCGTGAAGGCCGCGGCCGCGCCCGGCATGGCCCCCATCGACGCCGACAAGGCAAGAAAGGAAAGGCTGGGGCAGATACAGGCGGAGATGGCGAAGGCGGATTCCGGTCTTTCGTTTGAGCCCGTCACCCTTTACAATGGCGGCGAATATTGGATGTACGGCTACAAAAAGTTCACGGACGTAAGGCTGGTGGCCGCGCCGGAACTGCAGGCCGCCGATTTCGGCGGCAGCCAGGACAACTACACCTACCCTAGGTGGGGTCTCGACTTCGCGCTGCTGCGCGTCTATGAGAACGGCGAGCCCTACAGGCCCGGCAACTTCCTGCCCTGGACCAAGGGCGGCCTGAAGGCCGGCGACCTGGTTTTGGTCTCGGGCCACCCTGGCTCCACGTTCCGCCAGCAGACGCTTGCACAGATGGAGTTTGCCAGGGATTATACAATCCCCGCCAGGATGCGCTTCCAGGAGCGCCAGAAGGCCGCGATACAGGAATACGGCAAAACGGGTGGCGCCGCCGCCCGCCACGCCAGGGACGCGGTATGGGGCATAGACAACGGCTACAAGCGCATCTATGGGCAGTTGCAGGGCCTGAAGAACCAGGACAACATGGCCAAAGTAGCAAAAGAAGAGAGCGCCCTCAAAGCCGCCCTAGCCGAAAACCCGGCGCTGACGAAAAAGGCAGGGGACAGTTGGGGTCAAATCGAAGGCGCCATCAAAATCCACAGGCAGTTGCTGGACCAAATACTGATGCTGGACGGCAGGGGTTCGGCCCTTCTGGGCTATGCCGTCGGCCTTGTTCGATGGGCGCATGATTCCTCGCTGCCGGCGGACAAGCGGAAGGACATAACGGACGAATCGCTCAAAACGCGCAGAGACGCGCTTTCCCGCCAGCAGAACATAGACGACGTTGGGCTGGACACGGTCAGGCTGAGGGCCGGCCTACAGGAAGCCTTGGACGTCCTGGGGCCACAGCACGACATAGCCAAGATACTGTTGGGACCCGCGACCCCCGCGCAGGTGTTGAGTTTCACGTTGTCGGGCCCGAAGCCCGCGCCTGTGCAGGGTGTCAAAACCCCCGAGCAGGCGGCGATGGACCTGTTGTCCGGCACAAAGCTGAACGACGAGGCCGTCCGCAAGCAGTTGATGGAGGGCGGAAACAAGGCCGTTGAGGCCTCCAAGGACCCGCTGGTGGCATTGGCCCGCGCCATCGAGGCCAAAGCAAGGCCGCTGCGCAGACAGTTGGACGAAGAGGTCACGGCCGTCATCTCCGAACATTCGCAGCGCATAGCCGAGGCCAGGTTCGAAATCCAGGGCAAGTCGCACTACCCGGACGCCACGAACACGCTCCGCCTGACCTACGGCCCGATAGCCACGTACCCCGCCAACGGCACACTGATGCAGCCATTCACCACGTTCCACGGCCTCATTGACCGCTACGAAGGCTGGGGCGGCAACCAGGCCGCCGCCGAGGGCGAGCTGTGGACGCTACCCCAGCGCTGGCTGGACAGGCTTCCGGCGGTGAACCTGAAGACCCCCTACAACTTCGTCTATGCCTGCGACACCGTCGGCGGCAACTCCGGCAGCCCCGTAATCAACGCCAAAGGCGAGCTGGTTGGCCTCAACTTCGACAGCAACATGGAAGGGCAGGCCGGCTACTACGTCTATGACGGCGCCACCAAGAGGAGCATAGCCGTCGACGCTAGGGCAATAACCGAGGCCCTTACAAAGGTCATGGACGGCAAGTGGATTGTTGATGAGCTCATGGACGCGGCGGCGCCGGACGCGCCAGCGGCCGGGCTTTAACATTACCGTCACGTATTAGTTGCGCCGCCGCCCGACAAACAGCAATGAACCGAGGTCACCCAGCGCGGCGCCTTAGGGCCTGGTGGTCAGAAGAGACGCGGCCGTACGTGGCACCGGCGTGACCGTGGCGTCGCAGGCCGCATCCGGTACGAACATGAACGCGACGACGCAGTCGGCGCATCCATTGCCGCCCAGCGCCAGCTAGGGCGGTAAATTGCAGAAAAAGGCGCGACAGCATCTCTATTCACTGTCAACTGCCTAATTCACTGTCAACTGCCTACTGGTTGCCAGTAAAACCGATGCCGTCACTGCTTTTACTAGCCGCCTGCCACTTGCTGGTCTTGGTACATCTGGGAGAGGGCTTCCTGGGCTATTTTTGAAATGTCGATGTGCCTAGATTCCGCAAATGTGGCCAAGTAGGCTGGGATCGAAAGGTTCCTGCTTACAGGAGTGCCGCCGTGCTGCACGGCGTATGCGTCAATGTCCAGCATGAGCAGGCTGACGAAGCCGCCTTTGTCGGGCCTGACATCATCTATCGCGCTTGCCGGCGGGGCGTGCCTGCCGCTTTCAAGCTCGTCCAGCACCCAGCCGGAAGCCGCGTCGGTGCCCATGAGGATGGCCTCGGAGAGGCTGTGCCCACCCGAAACGCAGCCAGGCAGGTCGGGCACCACCACGGCGTACGCATCGCTGTCGTTGTCTTTGTAAAAGCAGGCTGGATAAGTCAGTTTCACGATGGCCTCCTACAGCAGTTGGGCCTGCGTCAGGATATATTTAACCACTATCGGCGGGATGTCGCCAGGATGTCTTGGCACCGTCACCTTCCCCGGCTTTGTGGGGTGGACGTAGTTGTGGTGGGAGCCTTTGACGCTCTTCAGCCTCCAGCCGTCTGCCTTGAGAATTTTTTCCACTTCCCGGAAGTTCATGTGCAACTACAGCATACCACTCTTATAGACCAGTACAGATATTCTGGGCTGTTGCAGTAGATGCCCCTGATTCCGCAAAGAGTTTCTGCAAATACGGCAGATCCCTTGGAGGCTCATTGAGCATGTTGTTCAGCCACACCCACTGCTCGTTGTTAAGGGGGGCGACTAGAGGCAGTCCGGTTGCCTCGTCACATCCCTCATACACGTCTTCGGGCGACACAACGATGTTGGCCTGTGTTTCAGTAGGGATAGAAACAGCGCAAGAGGCACCAAGCGCGAAAGCCCCAACAGTGGCGCACAACAGCGCCCCGTCTTCCATGCCGACACCTCCTCGATGGAATTCTACAGAAAACAAGAAAACATCGTCAACAGGAAAGTCTGTCAAGGCTGGAACGCACAGAACGGAACCTTGTCAAGCATGTTGTCCCCAAAAAAAGGGAATTACATACTTGACTACACGAGTATGAATCATTTGTTTGTCTCAATCGGAATGGCGACAGAGTTTGGTCTGCCGTGTTCCGATTTTGACGCTTGGTCTGGGAAATCGCGTAGCAGTTTGTGGGGGCAGCGTCCTCCTCGTTGCCCACACGGAGGTTCGCCACAGTGAGTGAGCGTCTTGTCGCCCTGCATTATCGGAAATGTCTGCTTGACCTGATTGATGACCGAATGGAGTCCAATGGTGCATTTCACTAGAGAACCCGCAGAAACACTAGGGTTTAAGTCTAGCGGTCGTTGTAATGCTGCCGACATGAGCAAATGTGTACCACACCGTCCACAACATCGTACAGAAGCCTGTCCTTCTTATGGATTCTACGGCTCCAACACCCTTCCCACCGCAGAAACTCTGGTTTGCCAATCCCTGTAAATGGAGTCTTTTTGATGTCGGCAATCAATGCGTCTATCTTGGCGACCATCGCTTTGTCGGTGCGCTGGAGTTTTTGGTAGTCGTCCCACGCTTCATCGTCCCATATTTCGCCATCACGACCTTCACGCACCAACTAACGTCCTTTTGCCATTCGTGCAGACCACTGATACGTACTTGCCAGCCTTCACCCGTGCAATGGCGCGACGCAACTTTGCTTGCGCCTCCTTGTCAAAGCACGAATCCTGCCTGTAGGTTTCGATGTGGAAGTCCGGGTCTTCCTTGGCCCACTGTTGCGCCTTCTCCTCGCTGTAGGGTATTGGGTAGTCGAGGTCTTCATCTTCCGACCGTGCGGAAACACAGCGTGTCGCAGGGCGAATCCGCGACATCGGCGCACAGTCGCTGTAGTCGCAGCTTTGGGCTGTAGCCATCTGGCTTTCCTCTTCGGACACGCAACACCTCCTCGAATCATTGTATCGGCGTCCGCAAGGGAAAAGTTGAACAAAAATAAAGGAAAGTTCCGTGCCAATGTTTATATATTGACACGGCATTCCCAAATATTATTTTATATGAGTTGCAGATCAGAAGGATCCTGAACCAACAGCGTTTCCCCGAACCCGCTGGATTACGACTTCGCCGCTTTTCAAGGTGCTTCAATAATCACATATTCAGGTTTTCGGCTTCATGCCCTAGTGTACGAGCGCATCGTCACAACGGTACGTCTTGTCTGTTTTACGCAGTGCCCTTGTTCTAAAAGGGAAATTCATATAAATGATCGTCATTGGTGTCACTGACAAGTTCAGGTCCCCGTTGGAACCCATCGGCGCTTCACTTCTTATGCCGCCTTCCCATGCACTCCCTCCTTCAGCATCGCGTACGTCAGTCTTCTGCCCCTCATGCCGTTCACCAGGGCCTCCAGCCTGTCCGTTGTGTCCACCTCGCAGTTCCCCTCGTTCAGGCGGAACACGAACTCGTCCACATACAGCGGTACGTGCTTCTCGCTGAACGAGTGGTAGATGCCGTAGAAGCCCCGCTGGAGCACGGCCCACACGCTCTCTATGCCGTTTGTGTGCGCCATGCCGTCCACGAACTGCTTGGCGGAGTGGCAGATGGACTTGTGGTCGTACACGGCACCTAGGCCCACGTACGAGGCGTGCTCATCGGTGCAGACCGTTGAGCCAGCGGCCACGCTCCGAAGCACCTCGCCTTGCAGCGTCTCCTTGTCCGTCCTGTCCACCACCTTTGCCACCACCCTGCCGTCCCTCTCCCTGATGCCCATCACGGCAACCTTGCCCACTGTACCACGTCCTGCCCTCAACTTCTTTCTGCTGTGCTTGTTCTTCTCGATGCCGCCCAGATAGACCTCGTCCGCCTCCACGATGCCCGAAAGAATTTTCTTGGTCTGGTTGCCGCATGCGGCGCGTATGCGCTGGAGTAGGAACCAGGCGGTCTTCTGGGTCACACCGATCTCCTTGGAGAGCTGCATGGAAGAGACTCCCTTGCGGGACGTGACGACCAAATACATGGCGTAGAGCCACTTGTGCAGGGGGACGTGCGACCTGTGGAAGATGGTGCCGACCCTGACGGTGAAGTCCCTGCGGCAGTCGGCGCAGTTGTGCCAGCCGGGCGCCTTGCGGGGGTTCACGCGGCGCCCCTTGCAGAGCGGGCACACGGGGCCGTCGGGCCACACCATCTTTTCCAGATAGGAGGTGGCGGTGGGCTCATCGGGGAACCTCTGCATCAGCTCGTACGTGGACAGGACGCGGGCGATCCGCTTCCCCCTTCTGCCCTTCGGTCTGCCCTTGACAAGTACCGTACTCATTCAGCAAGTGTATCACGCGATTCGCTTTTTTTCCGCCTATCGGGAAGACAATTTATGAATTGTCAATAGGTGGGGTTTGACCCCCAAAAGCGGCCCAGAGGCAACGGCGGCGGGAATCAAGTCAGCGTTGCGTCTGCGACCGTGTAGTCAAGTATGTAATTCCCCAAAAAAAGGGCCCCGGGGGGGCCCTTTTTTTGCCGCGGCGGGGGTGGCCCGGCGCTGGTTGGCTTGGGCAGAGGAATGTCGATCAATCCAATGTAAGGTCTTGGTTTTCGCTGCGCGAATCAAGTACTATGGCTATAAACACTTCCTGACCGTCAACACGAAACAGGATTTTGTGATATTTTCCAAGAAGGCACCTTCTATAGATGTTAGGGCACATAGCCAGATCGGCATCGTTATTCGCCATCGGGAACTGGAATGGGTTCGCCCCAATGCTACGGAGCAGTCTGTAGTAATCCATAACCAACTTGTGTGCCGCAACGGGACTGTCACATCCCACGAATTTGGCGTGTTTTACAAGTGAGCGGTCGGCCCGTGTTGAGACTACGACTTTATACTTTTTTGGCAATCGCACGCCTCATATTTCTAACGGACTCTGCCGCAGAGATGACCCTACCCGCCTTGTAGTCCTCCTCTGCCAGCCTGATTTCCTCAAGAATTTCTTGAGGCCTAGACAGTCCGGCACTAGATCTCTGCGTGAAAGACGGCTCCACATGCACCATCGGTGGCGGTTCAACGGGACGGTCAGCGACAAAGACTGGAAGAGCTTCTGACACGCAACACCTCCTCGAATCATTGTATCGCCGTCCGCAAGGGAAAAGTTGAACAAAAAAAGGGCCCCGGAGGGGGCCCTTTATGCTGCGGCGGGGGGTGTGGCCCCGCTGTTTGTTGTTGGTTTATTTAATGACGATGGTGTTGGCGCCGCCCTTGTCCGTGTTGCCGGACCATCCGGCGATGTTCTGCACGGCGGTGCCTATCCAGTACTTGGGCGCCAGGTCCCCTTCGCCCGTCATGTCGTCGTTGCCGACGCAGTGGACGACGCCGCTGGACGTGATGAACATGTCACGCGCCTCGGCCCACTCTGCGGCGGGTGCCTTCGGCAGTTCGGTCACAGTCGCCGCCGCGGTGCCGGCCTTGCGCCAGTAGCAGGCGGGCCAAGGATTGGAATCGAGGTAGCCGCAGGCATAGACGGCGGGTGTGGCGCCCCCCTGGTATTTCACGGAGTAGACGCAGCCTTCGTACCAGTCTATCAACGTGCCGTATTGCATGGCGGCAAAATTCAGGGATATGAGGCCGTCCATGCAGCCCACGTACAGTGTGTTGTCGGCCCCGGCGGCTATAGAGTAAGCCTCGTTGCAGTCGGCTTCACCCATACTCTCATATGTGATGATTGCAAAGGGGCTTGTTGTGCCCGGTGTCAGGTTCCACACGACGAGCGCGCCGACACCGTATTCATAGTAGTCGGAGTAGTAGTCGTATGAGTCAACCCCGCCGCACATGTAGGTGTTGCCGTTGAGCCGGCAGACACCAAACGCCCATATCCCCTGGTCCAGTGTTGTGCCCAGAGCTTCAAAGTCGGGCAGGGCCGGTGTGGTGACGGCCCCAGCGCTGCTTATCACCCAGAGCTTGGCCAGTATGGGATCGCTATCGTTTAACTCGTAGCCGGCTACGTACGCTGTGCCGTTTTCAATGCATATGGCCTTAGCCTCGCCACCGGTCATGCCGGCGGACAGCGGTAGGACCGTTTTCACGCCGTTCTTCCAGAATGTGGGCTTACCGGCGCTAGGGTCGTAGCCGCAGGCATAGACGATGTTGGAGGCCACATCAACGGCGTTGATGACTTGGCCGTTGTAGGCGGCTTGGGCGGCGTTGTCCATCAACAGGCCCGTGTCGAAGCCGATGTAGGTGGCATCCGTCGCGGGCGGGCCGACCGTGACGTTGCAGGTGGCCGTCTTGGTCCCGCCGTCGGCGTCTCTGGCGGTGACGGTTATCGTGGTGCTGCCCTGGGCCACGCCGGTGACAGTTATGGTGCCGGGCTGGGTGCCGGATGGCACCGTGGCCTTTGTGGGGTCACTGCTGGTCCAGGTGTAGCTCGCAACGGAGGCGTTGGCCGGGTTTGGCGTGGCCGTCAGCGACGCGGTGCGGTTTGAGGCGACTGTAAGTGGGCTGGGCGTCAGCGACACGCTCACCAAGGGGACGGGGGCCGTCACTTCGACGGCGCAGGTGTCCGTCTTGGCGCCATCCACTGTTGTCACCGTGACTGTGGCAGTGCCCTGGGCTGTGCCGGTGACGGTTATGGTCGAGCCGGTGGTGGCGGACAGGGTGGCAAATGTAGTGGGGCTGATGGACCAGGTGACGTTCTTGTTGTCCGCGTTTGGCGGGTTCACCGTCGCCGTGAGTGTGGCGCTGGTGCCGCGGCCGATTGAGAGCGGCTTGGGGCTGATTGCCACGCCGGTGGGATGCACAACCTGTTGCCTCACTGTGACTTGGCAGGTGTCGGTCCTGTTGCCCGCCGCGGTGGTGACCGTGACTGTGGCGGTGCCGGCACCCGTGCCGGTGACGGTCCTGGTCAGGCCGGTGCCGGACAGGGTGGCCACGCCGGAGGGGGGGTTGATGCTCCAGGTGACGTTCTTGTTGGTGGCGTCGGCCGGGAGTATGGCGGCCGTCAGGGTGGCGGTGCCGCCGACCTCAAATTCGACCGGCTTGGGGCTGATTGTCACGCTGGTGGGCAGCACAGGGGTCACTGCGGTGACCGTGCAGGTGGCGGTCTTGTTGCCGTCGGCGGTGGTCACGGTGATCGTGGATGTGCCGGGGGCGACGCCGGTCACAGTGATGGTGGTGCTGTTGTTGCCGGCGGGCACCGTGACCTTTGTGGGGTCGCTGCTGGTCCACGAGACGTTTTTGTTGTTCGCGTTGTCCGGCGTGATCGTTGCGCGGAGCTCCGCCGTGCCAGGGGCTTCGACGGTGAGCACCGCCGGCAGGGTCACACCGGAGACAGCAACGGTGGTGTCCTTGTTTTTGCCCCCGCAGGCAAGGGCAAGGACGAGCGTGGCCGCCGTCGCGAGTTTCAAGATGAGGTTCTTCATGTGCCTTCCTCCTAGGGATGGGATGAAAAAGGGGCAACCGCCCTTGCAGGCGGCGCAGGGATAAGTTGCACTCTCTGACAAGGGTACACCGGAACGTTTTTTTATGCAAGAAACCACTTGGGCGCAAAAAAAAATCGCGGCACAGCGCCGCGCCGTGCAGAAATTGCCCGCTGGCGTCCCAGGGAGAATTCCTCTAAACACGAGTGCGTTTGGGGCCACTCAGTGGGAAAAATGGTAAACATTAAGAGGAGGCACAAGGAACGATGTTCAAAGGAACCACAACGAACACGAGGGACAACCGAAACAACAGACCGCGTGGAACGTTGACATGATGCGGCGAAACATGGGAGAATCAAGGTTTGTGTGGGACGATGATAAGGCGGACGCCAACTTTGAGAAACACGGAGTGACTTTCGACGAGGCGATGGAAGTTTTCGAAGACCCGAACCGCGCCAACGAAAAGGATGAACGCGAAGACCACGGGGAGGAACGATGGAAGACAATTGAGGTAGTTTCAAAACCCCTGCTGCGCGTCTGCTCCCGGCCATCCGCTGTCTCTGGCTGGGTATCGTATCTTGTTTGTTTACAGTCACTTACGCCAGAGCCTGCTACGGCCGGCCGCAGCCTATGCCTCCGGCAAGTTGCAAAACCTGCCGGTTTTGCAACTGGCTCAATTGGAACAACGAGGGACGGCAACAAAACCTTGGTGGTGGTGTATTCGCAGAGGCCGGAAAACGGCGAGGGCACAACCAGGATCATCAGTGCATGGTCTGTGGGTGACAGGGGGAGGAGACGCTATGGCTATCGTGGTGCGAAGACTGAGTGACCTGCCGCCTCTGACGCCAGAGCAGAGGGCGTTTCGGGAGGCGCAGGCGAATGATCCAAACGGAGGGCTCGACTATCCCGAACTTGCGGGATGGACACCGGAGGAACGGGCGCGGTCCACCAGGGCAAGCGACTATGCGAGCCTAGAAGACGCGATGGAAGAAGCGGGACACTTGGCAGACATGCAGGCGGCCGGGATGGGCGCGAAAGAACTCGAAGCGTACAAAGAGTCAAGAATCAGACGGTTCGCAGCAGTCTAACCGCCAAAGGGCAATAGCCGCCGAGCGCTCTACGCACGCGCCAGCATGGATTCCTTTGCGGGGCAGGCGCCCTTTTCTATGAAGCCGCCTGGGCACAAAAATAAGGAAAGTCCATCCGGCGGAACGCGGGCGAAATGCCGATTCTAACAGTAGAATGTGGACTTGGAAGTGGGCAGGATGGTCATGCTCAAGAACAAAAAGCAGCAGGAGACGCTTCGGCGAATCTTCGAGAAGCCAACGCCGAACAACATACTCTGGCGGGACATCGAGTCGTTGCTTCGGCACCTGGGGTTTGCGATAAGATACCAAGGTGGCTCTGTCTTTCATGTCAGCGGAACAGGTTGCAAGCCCATAAACGTCCACAGACCACACCCCGGCAACCAGACGTACCCGGTAGTGGTAAAAACAATCAGGCGCTATCTAGAGGAAATGGGGATTAGGCCATGAACAAGCAAGAGACGATGGATTACAAAGGCTACACCGCAGTTTGGGAGTGGGACGAGGAGGGCAATGGCTGGGCGGGCGATGTCCCTGGCATGGACGAATACTTTGTTCTTCAAGCCGAGACGCTCCCCGAGGCGCGAAAGGCAATGGAAGAGTTGATTGAGTTCTACCTCGAAAACTGCCGGAGCGCAGGCAGGGCACCCTGCCAACAGAACATAGAGGCCTTTGCCCACTCGGTCTGAACATCTGGGCAGAGCAAAGACCGCCCCGTGCGCTACGCCCGCGCCAGCATGGATTCCTTTGCGGGGCAGGCGCCCTTTTCTATGTGGGCCTCGAATGTGGTAACTTGGCTAGGCGTGTGCCAGTTCGCGCTCGGACATAGGAACCGACATAAACTCGGCGATTCTGGTCATGGACGCATCATCGAGGACGGCGTGGCCGGCGAAGACGGAGCAGAGTTTCAGGCGGTCAATGCCAGTCCTGTCCGCAATGTGGTTGATGAAACGCGCGACGCCCACATCGGAAAGCGCATCAACGAAGCCGACTGGCCCCTCCGTCATCGCTTCCAGCAGGTAGCCAGCGAATTCCTCGTCGCCTTCGAGACTTTCGTAGCGGTTCCAGTAGTCAGGTTCTTGCATCTTCGGTCTCCAGGAGTCTCTTGTTGCGCTTTGCAATTTTAACATCGTTTTGTTGCGTGTCCTTGGTGCCGCCGCCAATGAGCCGGTAAACGCCAATTGCGGCTTGGCAATAGTAGATTCGCCAGCCTGGCCCGAAGTGGAGGCGCATTTCATAGACCCCCTCGCCGACGCTCCAGCAGTCGCTGGTGAGGCTCTTGCAAAACTCAGATTTACGTCTGCTCCCGGCCATCCGCTGTCTCTGGCTGGATTCGGTATCATGTTTGTTTGCAGTAACTTACGCCAGAGCCTGCTACGGCCGGCCGCAGCCTATACCTCCGGTAACTTGCAAAACCTGCCGGTTTTGCAAGTGGCTCCACTGTCAACTGG
>Ga0268262_10003034_pt1 | contig 18637 bp, 15 predicted proteins | sample TergutNc150P3_FD_190354 | JGI IMG/M metagenome (GOLD analysis project Ga0268262, IMG submission 190354) | Nasutitermes corniger P3 segment gut microbial community from laboratory colony in Florida, USA - Nc150 P3 (SPAdes) (version 2) | ecosystem: Host-associated > Arthropoda: Insects >...
GTCAGCCTAGACTGGATGACCAAGACCGTTGAAGTCACGCTCCAATTGCTGAATGTGTGGACTGAAAAATCAAAGTGAATGTGAAAATAGTCAATATTAAACGCTTCATCGAAAAAAGTTTTGATGTGCCTATTTCTTTTCCATTCATGCGTATGAAGCCTGATACATTTCGGATTATTCTACTGGCTTTCTTGATCTTTGTCAGATTTGGAATGGGGTTTGTAGGATCTGCGCCTGGCCAAGTGATAGATTTTGGACCTGGAACATGGATAATACGTCAAGCAGTTTATGTCATTTTAACTTACTTCTTGGCGCAACTGTTTATCATGACGGTTCCCAAAACAGATCGTTATTTATACAATCTGAGCAAACCGAACAAAAAATTGTATCTGATTGTCAGCATTGCATTGTTTGCCTTGGCAATAAGTACTGTTTCCGATTTGTTATTATTGGGGGGCGAATGGGGTTCTCAATTTTCAAATATCGGTAATCCAATATTTTTCGCTGGATTTCCGATAGAACTTGCTAGTGTAATAATAATTGAATTTATTTTTGCCGCTTTGCCAGAAGAATTACTGTTCAGGGGTTTCTTATGGGGATATTTGCGGCAATGCAAATTTTCAGATTTTTCAATTTTGTGTATTCAGGCAATCCTTTTTTGGGCGGGGCATCACTTTTATTACGATTCGCCAATGATTTGGATCAATGTTCTAATTTCTGGTTTAATTTTTGGAATTGTGGCTTGGAAGACCAAATCGCTTTTCCTGTCCGCCATTGTCCATGCCTGTTGGAACAGTGCTTCTGTGCTTGTCGCCATTCCAAAAGTATGACTGGTGTCATAGCCGCATTGCCCCCACAAGCACCGTGCAGTTTTTGGCCCATTGCCCCAATCTTGGCCGCTGACAATTATTTTTCAGGTAGTCTGTTCAGCGAATCAGCTATCCACTCCACCAAGTCTGCCGCGCCTTGCACTTCCTGCTCTGCCACCCAAATTGGGAGGCCGCTTGCGGCAATGTGAGAGGTGGTCAGTTTGACGGCGTCTTTTTCTGTGCTTACAAGCCCCGCCGCGCCCGAATCCGCTGCGAGTGCTGCCAATTTCGCTATTTTGGATGGGCTTAGCGCCTTATGATCCCTGAAAGACTTGGTGCCCACCAAAGTCAGCCCAGCATCCTGTAAATCGGCATAGAAAGCCTGCGGGTGGCCCAGCGCGCAAAATGTGAAAAGCGGGCCCAGTTCAGCGGGCAGAGCCAAGCGTTTGCCAGTTGCCGCATCGCGCACTGCGGCAAGGTGAAAATCTACATAGAAAATTGGGCCGCCGGAACCAAATTCCGACCACCAGGTTTCCACTTCATCTTTGTTTGCTTTTAAACCCCGCGTGACTATCAGCGCGTGTGCGCGTTTCGCGCCTGTCATGGGTTCGCGCATATCGCCCAACGGCAACAATCTGCCATTACCCCATTTGCGGACGCCATCGAGCAGCAATAGGTCAACGTCGCGGTGGAGTTTTCTATGCTGAAACCCGTCGTCCATGATCAGCAGCTTGGCCTCTGGGACGCTGGATATGGCGCGAAGCGCGGCTGCGTGGCGGCTCCTGCCCACTATCACTTGGTTTGGGCCCAAGCGTCTTGCCATCATCGTTGGTTCGTCGCCGATCTCCGATGGGTCTGATTCGGGCGTAACGTCCATGGGGTCAACGTCCCTGCGCCCCCCGTAGCCCCTCGAAATGATCACGTTTTTGTGGCCCATTTTGTCAAGTTCTTGGGCCAAGTGCAACGCTATTGGAGTTTTCCCTGTACCCCCAACGCTCAGGTTGCCGACGGACAAAACTGGGAGCGGCACCCGCTTGGCCTTTTCTGGGTTGGCGTCAAAGGCGCGGTTCCTAGCCCGCACCGCTATTGCATAGAATGGGGCAAGGGGCAGCAGCGGCCAGCGGAGAAAAGACATGGGTTTAGTTTATGCCTAAAATCATTTTATAGGCAAAGAGGGACAGTTCAGCTTTTCAATGCTAACATTCAATATTGGGCACAATTGTCAGCTCTGCGATGGCGGCTGTGCTTATCCAGATTTTTCTTGGACGCTGAATGGCCGAATCTTCTTCTGTCGAACAAAGCAAGGTCCAATTCAACGAAGGCGACGTCGTCTATAGAAAGGGCGACATGGCAGGGCAGATGTTTATCGTGCTGTCCGGCAGGGTCTGCCTCTATTTGGCGGATGACGCCAGCGGGGCGTGGAGCGAGGAACTCACAAAGGGGGATTTCTTCGGCGAAGGCAGCCTGCTTTCGGCCCTGCCCAGCGAAGCCACGGCAGTGGCCATGGAAAAGACAGAATTGGTTTCAATCAGCCGCGGCACACTTTTGCGAATGATAAGGCACAACACAGAGGTGGCGGTCAAGATGATGCAGGGCTTGGCAAAAAGGAACAGCGCGTTGGCCGCCAAGGCCGAGCCTGGCACAAAGTCGGCAGATGGCCCCGCAGTCGCTGCCCGCTCCGAGCCTAAGACAAAACATGCTTGCCTTGTCTCCATCACCTCGGGCCAAAAGTACCCACTTGAATCGGAAAGGGCCCTAGTTGGAAGATCGGATGCTATTGCGGGCATCTGCCCCGACATAGACCTGACCAACGACGACGGCCACCAGACAGTGTCTAGGCAGCACGCTTGCGTCACCACAGAGTTGGGCCGCTACTTCCTAAAAGAAGAAAGCGGAGCGGCCAATGGCACTTTTGTCCACGGGTCGCGCCTATCGCCGGGGGAAGTCCGCGAAATCCATGATGGGGAACACATCGGTTTCGGGTCAGTCGTGCTGGCTTTCCAAGTGAATGACAAATGAGGCTATGCCTTCGCCGCTTTGATTGATTTTGTGAGTTCTGGCACAACTTCAAATAGGTCGCCGACTATCCCGTAGTCGGCCACCTTGAAAATGGGGGCCTCTGGGTCTTTGTTGATGGCGATGATGTATTTGGAACCCGAGATGCCAGCTAGGTGCTGGATCGCCCCTGAAATGCCGCAGGCTACGTAGAGCGATGGAGAGACCACCTTTCCCGTTTGGCCGACCTGGGAGCTATGCGGAATCCCCCAGCCAGCATCCACAGCGGCTCGGCTGGCGCCCACGACGCCGCCAAAGGCTTCGGCCAGTTCCTCCAGCAATTGGAAGTTTGCCCCATCCTTCATGCCCCGCCCGCCTGACACGATGATGTCCGCCTCGGTCAAGTCCTGCTTTTCGCTACCCTTGGCGATTATTTCCTTGACGATGGCCTTGAAGCCCTCGCTTGGTGAGGGGAGAGTTTCCATCGAACCTTCTCTTGGGGCTTTGGCTAGGGCGAACACGTTGGGCCTTGTTGTGGCTACCTGTATTCCAGTTTCAAAATCTACGGTGGCAAAGGCCTTGCCCGCGTATATCGGGCGTGTGGCCTGCAGCTTGCCGTCTTTCATGCAGAGCGCGGTAACGTCGGCGGCAAGGCCCGCCCCTAGCCGCGCAGCCACCCTTGGGGCGACGTCCTTCCCGATGGACGTTGCGGCCAGTAGCAAAATAGTTGCATTTTTGGCCTTTGCCGCGCCCGCAATCGCATTGGCAAAAAGATCGCTCGAGTAGCTGGAAAGCGTTGGCGATTCTATTTTGATCGTCGTGTCCGCGCCGAAATTGGCTGCTTCCTCGGCCCCCGAAATGCCATTCCCCAAAAATAGGGCGGCCACTTTGGAATCGCCTGCCAGCCTTCTGGCTTCAGACAGGGCCTCTAGGCTGGGCTTTCTGAGGGTTCCGTCTTTGGTTTCGCAAAATACTAGGATCATGGCAGTTTCCTATCAAGATAGCAACGGTGCTGAACTCAAATTATTTTGGCCTCGTCCCTTAGGAGGGCCGCAAGCGCGGCTGCCTGCTCGGCGGGGCCGCCTTCGATGCGCTTGCCAGCGGCGCGGGCAGGGGGCGGCGACAGGGCGGAGATTTTTGTTGCCTGGCTGGCCTGTGGGCAGTCAGCTTCTTCTATGGGCTTTTTCTTGGCCGCCATGATCCCTTTCAGGCTGGCGTACCGCGGCTCATTCAGGCCGCGCTGGGCAGTGACGACGGCGGGCAGCGACCCATCAATGACTTCGAGACCGGCGTCACCCTCTTTCTCTGCGCGGAATCCAGTGTCCGCAATTTCCAGTTTGGTGACGGCGTGTGCGTGCGGCAGGCCCATAAGCTCGGCCGCCATTTGCCCTACGCTGCCATTGTCGTTCCCATAGCACTTGTGCCCAAACAGCAGCAAGTCGAAACCCTTGCCACCGGCGAAAGCAGCCAAGGAGCTTGCGATGGCCAAGGGGTCGTCCATCGGCTCTCCCTTTAGCAGCACCGCGCCATCTGCCCCCAGCGCAAGGGCGTTTCGCAGCACGTCCTTTGATTTTTCGCCCCCGATGGTCACTGCAGTGACTTCGGCGCCCTTGCCCTCTTTTAGCCTGATGGCCTCTTCGAGGGCGTATTCGTCATTCGGGCTTGTGATCCACTTGAGGTCTGCTTGATCAATGTGGCTGCCAGAGCCGTCTATCTTGATCTTGCTCTCGGTGTCTGGGACTTGCTTCAGAGCTACAAGTATTTTCATTTATGGCCCCACAGGAGTTTTAATTGCTTTTTCAGAACAAGCCGTAGTGGACATCTGGCGACTGGTCAAGTTTTGGGTGCCCCCCAAAATGCTCCGGTTGGGTGGGCTGGCTTTTGGCGTCCATCCCCATCCGCAGCCGTCCAATACACTATACACCATTTCCCCCAGCATGGGAAGTGGTGCGACAGCGTCTTGATCCCGTTTTTACGCCAATGTGCGACCGTTTGTGCTTTTTGCAAAACCTTGCCAGTTTAGGACTTTGAGGCTCCGACCAACGAATTGACAATTGAGCTATTTGCAGAATTGATATATTGTAACTTGGAGCCAACAAGATGAACAACGAACAGCCAAGCAGGATCCCGGACATCCCCGAGCTGCTGGCAGCCATAGACGAAGCAAAGGCGGAGCTTGCAAAAAAAACCTAAAACCAACATTGTTCAAGCTGAACCAAGAAGAGTTCATGGTTAGGTACACATATAATTCAAACACCATCGAGGGGAACTGCCTCACATTGCCTGAGAACACGCTGGTGCTGCTGGAGGGAATGACCATATGCAGCAAGCCGCTGAAAGACCATCTGGAAGTCGTGGGGCACCGCGACGCATACCAATACCTGCTTAGGGAACTTGAAAACGGCGCCGCGCTGACAGAGGATTTCGTAAGGGACTTGCACTCCTGCGTGCTGATTAACGACCCCTTTGAGGGGGGCAACTATAGAACGCAGAACGTGATGATTTCAGGCTCCAGCGTCAGGTTGCCCGACCACAGGGAAGTGACGGGCCTGATGGAATCCCTGATGAAGGACATCGCCGAATCCAAGCTGCACCCGGTGGAGAAGGCAGCAGTCTATCACCTGGACTTTGAACAAATCCACCCATTCATAGACGGCAACGGAAGGACGGGCAGGCCGATGATGAACATGCTGCTGATGCAGCAAGGCTACCTGCCCATAGACATCCAGTTTGCCAAGAGGCAAGAATACTACCGCGCCTTCAAGTCCTTCAACGCCACCAACTCCTACGACGAAATGGTAAGGCTAGTGGCGGAATACGAAATGGAAGAGCTGAAAATGAGAATGGATGGAAGGATATACGTGCCTCCATGATGGTGAACGGCGATGTGGAACCGAGAAGCTGACTTGGGAAAGGAGAAGCGATGGGTCATTCCATGCCCAAATTCGTGCCGCTGAAAGTGGACCGGGAGAACTCAACTGTAATTCTAATTCAAAATTGCTTGGAATAAAAAAGCAGTTTGTCTAGCCCTGCATCACACCAATTTCAGTTTCAGGAGTCAACATGTGCCAGAACCCAGATGAACGCGATGTCCAAGCGGCGGAACGCCTGTTGGAGGTCGAGGCAAAATGGCTGCAGGAATTTATTGTTGAAGACCCATTCAACGGCAACAAGAACCTGCGCGGCTTCCTCTGCCAGAAGCCCGACCACCGCTACGGCGCCCTCGCGTTGACCCACGTGGACGGGGCAGGGGCCCTGCAGGCCATATCCGCCACGCCCAAACTGCACTACCCCCTCGGCAGGGACGGCTCATTCCACTTTCCGCCGATCAAGCGGATATTGATGTATGACAAGCTGGATGGCACAAACGTGCTTGCGTACCGCTACCGGGACGCAGCGGGCAAATCGTACGTCACCTACAAGCTGCGCCTCGCGCCAGTATTACGAAACAGCAAGTGGGGGCCATTCTTAGACATGTGGCTGGAACTCATGGAGAAACATCCCGCCATCCCCGAACTGGCAGAAAAAAACGATTGCAGCATCAGCTTCGAGATGTACGGGATGCGGAACATGCACCTGATCGTTTACGAAGAGCCCCTAGCCGCAGCGGTTCTATTCGGAGTCCGCGCAGACGCAAGCGTAGTGCCGCCAGACCAGCTAGACCTGATGGGAGTTCCGTCAACCAAGCTGATAGGGCACTTGGAGGCGGGGCAGAACCCCGTTGCCAAATACGCCGAAATGCGCGAAAGCATGGAAAAACAAAACCGCCCAGCGGAGGATGACAAAATATCGGGAACCGAAGGCGCGGTCTGGTACGTTGAGACGCCAAATGGCCGCGTGTCAATGTGGAAGTGCAAGCCCGAATCGGTGGAGAATATCCACTGGGCGACCGGCATCAACAAAGAGGCCGTAAGGGCGACGTGCTGGAATTACTTGGAGACTGGCGACGACCTGAGCTACGCCACTCTGCTGCCGCTGCTGCTGGAGGAATACCAGATTGACGACATCGAGAAATTTCGCGAAAACATCGAAATGTGCATCAAGCAAGTGCGCGGCGAGCTTGAATTCAAGGAGCGGGTGCTCACCCTGTACGACTCGCTCGGCCTTTCCATCACCAAGGACAAAGGCGCCGTCATGCGCGCCCTCTCCCAAAAGTTCAGGAAGGAGGACATGCGTAATGTGTTCAGCGTCATCATTGGCAACCGTAGGAATACGTGATGCCCACATTTGGGGGCATATCCCGGTGTACGGCGAAACGTCCACCCAAAGAAAAACCCCGCCATTGCGGGGTTTTTTGCACTTCGGTGAACATCTTTGGACTTGCACTTGGTGGCCCCACAGGGAGTCGAACCCCGGACCAAGCGGTTATGAGCCGCCAGCTCTGACCACTGAGCTATGGGGCCACATCCATAATACACCAAAGGCCACCCATTTGGAAAGGGAGCCTTAAAAAACAGGCACTTCCGCGTTTGGCCCCGCCAGAATGCAGCTTGGCCGCAGTGGTGGACAATTTTCGGGCAGTGCGCTATCATTGCTTGTTCGGCTGGGTAGCTCAGGTGGTTAGAGCGAGGGTCTCATAATCCCTAGGTCGACGGTTCGAGTCCGTCCTCAGCCACCATTCGGTGGTCTAAGCAAATCCAAAGAAGTCCGATACAACCAGCAACCACGCGGCTTTTGCTCATTTTGATGTCCAGAGCCGCCCGATGTGGTACACTGAAATCTGCCCCCCAATGGGGGCAAGTGTGGGGGCAAATGGGGCATCCCAAAATGACTTGCCCCCAAGCCATCTAAGAATGACGCAGGAGTAGTGGCATGGTGCTATCGGACATAATATCAGTTACAAGTTACAAGATGAAAACCCTTGCTACATGCGGCTTTGCGTTTGACATTCATCACATTGGCAATAGGACACGATATAACTCCCATCGCGACCCGCTAAAACCGAAACACCACTCCGGCCCCAAACCTGTTATTGTCCAGCCTCGCTTCTGTTTTTTCATCTATTGAGCCATAGGGCACGTCAAAGGCCTGATTTTCCACAAACGCCCTCATGCCCACCCACGGCAGGGGATAGTAGCGGGCGTCGGCGGCAAAGAGCGTGTACTTGGCCCCGCTGTACGCCAAAAGATGGACTTTTCCCCGCAGCTCCAGCATGTCGTTCAGGGCCTTGGCGCCAAAGGAAATGCCAAGCTGCGGAATGGGCACGGGCAGGCTCAACGTTGCGCTCTCATTTTGGCTAGGGATTGAAACGCTTTTGCCGTAGGCCGACACGGACAGGAGCCATGCCTGTATGCCGTAGTCAATGCCCAGCCAAAACTGGTCCCAGCGCAAAATCTTAACTGTGCCGGTCAGGTCAATCGTGGTGTTTTTGAGGCTGCTGGTGACATCCATGTTTTCGAACTCAGTGCCGTCAATGTCAATCTTTCTGGCGACCCTGTTTTGGCCAGCGAAAGCCATGGATCCCACGTCTAGCGAAAAGCCGCACCTGTTGCCCATGTAATCCAGACGGAGGCCGAGGGCCATTCTGTCGCTTTTTAGGTTCAGATCTTTTTTGATGTCAAAGTTGTCTCCGTCCGACGATTCGTCGCCTGACTGGTGGAAATATGCCCCCAAGTCCGGGGCGCAGCCATAAGCCGCAAAAGACCATTTTCCAGTTGGGGGCGGCTGCGCGGCAGGGAGGCGGGCTGGCGGGGCCGTCTTTGTCGCAGTGCCGCCAGGGGCGGCGGTTTTGTTACCTGCGGAGTGGTCGGTGGTCACTGCGGGCTTCGTTGTTGGGGTGTCAGGAGTGCGGGTGGGCGGGGCCGTCTTTGTCGAAGCGCTGCTAGGGGCGGCGGTTCTGTTTCCTGTGGAGTGGTCGGCCACTGCGGGTTTCGCCGTTGGGGTAGGCGTTGCGGCATGTGTCGGGAGGCCAGTCGTGGCATGCGTTGCGATGAGCGTCGCGGCAGCGTCACTGGCCATCAATCTTCTCACCGCCGTTTCGCTGCCTTTTTTTAGCTCCGCGTTGCCCATGCCCGAAACTATCACGCTCTTGGACACAGCCAAGCCGGTTTCCACATTTACCAATTTGCACTCAATCAGGCATTCGTTTTCTTCCCTCGTCAAGTCAATGATGCAGACGAGCGGCACCCCTAATTTTCTTCCGATGTCCCTCGCGATCTTTTCGTCGTACAGCATGCTGGTCCGCCAGGCGGACCTCTGAATCGTCATGTCTATGCTATTCTTGTCGTGGGCGGTGAAGCTCGAATCGGGCCCGGAAAGATAGTCAAGAAACGCGTCCCTGACAGTCTTTTTGTTTATCTCCGAGACATTCTTAACCCCCTGCGGAGGCAAGACCGCGACCTTTTCTTGGGCGGAGAGCGAGGCCGTTGCGATGATTGTGTAGGCGAGCGCACGGAATATCATTCTTGGTGTTTTCATCTGGTGACTCCTCGAGTCAAGGCGGGAGATGCCGGTTGGGGGCATAGCCCCCAACAAAACTCTATTTGTCAACTTACAACTGTCTGCCTTCAACTGTCAATTGAGGCGTACGATATTCGGGTAAATGGCTATAGAATTACCATCTTCTACAAGACTGAAATAGCGGGGCAAAATTGGGGGCATGCCTTTTTTGCTATCCTTATAGCCCTTCCCGCAGGGAATGGCACGGAGTGCATAGGCTGCGCCGAGAGTGAAGCAAGCCGCCCGGTGGAACGCCGAGGCTACCGTTGAAGCGCAAACCTGCTCGCCGCGATGGGTTAACCGCACCTACACAAGGCGGGGAGCGGAACGGATCAATAGGGGAAACGCTATAATCACCTGAAACTAAGAGAGATATGGATTCGGTTGGATAGACCCCTCACCAAGGAAGTTAAAAAAAAATGATAGCGCGGCTCTTGCTCATCCAAAAAACCAGTTCTGCATGATTTCATCAGTCCAAAATGATGGACGCAATGAAGGCCATCTTACTTGGTGCCGCTTTTCTATGAGCTGTTGCGTGTGCGCCGCCGCTTCTTGTTGAGCCTTGGCCTCAGCCGCCAGACTTGGTGGTCATGGGGCTTTTCGGCAAGCATCGGGAGCGTTGGCCTGTCTTCGCCGCGGGCGGACTGCAAGATGCCTCTGGCTTTATCCAGCGGCAAGAACTGGGATAGCATGTCCAGTGGCACAGGCTGGATGTCGCGGATTTCAAATAGGCCCAGTTTGTTGAGCCTGTAAAGTATTCCCTTTTCCAGATTCGGGAGCGCGGACAATGGCAGCGGAGCTAGATAGTTGGCTTCTTGGCCTTCCAGCACGGCTTCGATGCCATGCTCCTGCTTGGCGGCGACCAATGATGCCGTGCCGCTGGAAGAGATGCCGCCGTGCCCCATCCACCCCATAGAGCCCAGCAATTCCTTTAGGATCGTGTTAGCTGCGTCCTTTGGGCTGTCAGGCGCGTCCAGCTCAACTAGGGCCTCTCCGATGCGCCCCAGCTTTCCCTGTGGGGCCCACTTGGTGAGGAACTCGGCTAGGGACGCTTGGGCCTCTCGCCATGCCAGCGGGGCAGGGTCTAGCACCTGCAGGCCGGGGCAAGACCTGATGGCCCTGTCCATCGCCTCCCCCGTCCCGATGCCCTCTTGCTTTGCAAGCCTGTTCACCAGCCACAGCGTTGGCGTAGGGCCGTAGGGGGACAGAAAGGCCAGCGGCCGGCCGGCCAGACTCTTGTCGCGCCCGGCTGCAAGCTGAAATGGAAGCTCTGGGACCCAGAGAGAAAGCATGATTACCTCAAAGCAAAGTGTACAACCGGCATGGCGGACAAAAAACGAAAATGGCACCAAAATGCAAAACATTCTGCAAGATACTGAAATGGCAAACCTTACGTCCAGCGTGGCATTGCGCTGACTTTTTTGTTCAAGAAATATAAAATTTCATGGCGTAAAAAAGATGAATTTGCCAAAAACATTGACAAAAAAAATGGCTGCGGTCTGAATGGTTTATGATTAGGCCAGCCAAAGTATTAGTTCTTTATGAGAAATCGAGACAGAGGCAGTGCGGCTCTGGCAGGTTTCGATTACAGCGGTGAGCAACTCGTCGGCAAGTTGGCTGCCCCGGCGTTTGCCGGGATTATTTTTGCGTGGCTTCTAGCGTCTCGAATCGCGTCCTCTTTAGCCAGACGGTGCAGGATTCGCCCTTTTCGTCTTTGCCGTCCCAGCGCAGTTGCCTTGGGCCGTTTGCGTCTTTGCGGCTGGCTTTGACGCTTGGCCCGGCTCCTGTCGTCAGCAGTTTTGCAAGGCCGTCAGCGTCTTTCAGAGCCGGCAGGAAGGGGATGGGCAGTGAGGCGAGGGTGGGGCCGCGCTCGTCAACCCCGTTTCTTGGTATCTGGACTCTGTAGCCGCTTTCACTGTCGCCCTCCAGCAGCATCAGCCTTTCGCCCAGCGCGTGAAGCTCTATGACAGTTTTGCCGTTCGACGTATCCACCATTACGGCCAAGGTGCCTTTGCCTTCGCCGGACGGTGAGGCGAAACCCCAGTCGTACATGGCTCTGAATGTATGTGGTTTTGGTTGTTCTTGTTCTATGTATGCGGGCGGGAAAAAGATCATGGCCTCCAACCTCCATCGTCGTCATCATCATCGTTGTCATCACTGGGGGCCAAATCACGGCCTTCGTCATTTTCTTTAAGGGCTTTTTTTGCCAGTTCGGTCCTCAGCAGGTTCGCCTTTGCCTCTAACGTCGCCCTGTCTGGGAACGCAAAGGCCAGCGCCCTCTCCCATTGTTCCAGTGCGTCGGCTGGGCGCCCTAGGCTTATGAACACTTCCCCGAGGTGCGAAAGTATCTCTGGGTTCAGCGGATCGGCCTCGATGGCCTTTTTGAGCGTCGCTTCCGCTTCTCCATATTTGCCTTGCTTGAATAGCACCCAGCCCCAACTGTCCATGTAGGAAGCGTTGCCAGGCTCTTGGTCTAGTGCGGCTTTGATGAGAGCCGCGGCCTCTTGTAGTTTTCCGCCATTCTCGAGCAGGTGGTAGCCAAGGTTGTTTTGGACTACTGGATGGTTGGGAGCCAATCTCTGGCAAGCGCGGAGGACCTCCAGCGCTTGGGGCTTTTGGTTCAGTGCGGCCAAAGCGTTTGACTGGAGCAGCAATAGCTCGACGTCGTTTATCTGGGATTCCCTGTTGGCCTCCAAGATGGCCTGAAGGCACTTGTCCCACTGTCTGAACTCTGCCCATAGGTAGGCCATTGCTTTGAGATCCAGCAGGCGGAACGCTTTGGTGCTCTCGCTTTCCCATTTTCGGTCCCCATCGAATATTTCGTTTGGGATGGCGGCGGCCAAATTGAAAAAGAGAGCGTCGGGGAAAAGCTGCATCCCCGTTTTTATCAAAGTTCTGGCAGATTTTAGATCCTTGGTCTGTATCAGCGCTTGGGCTTGTTGGCCCATCAATTGCGCTCTCCCAGGTGCTTTTCCGAATGAATTCATCCATTGCAGCAGGTCATTCGGGCGGCCTAGCATCAAAAGGCAAGAAGCCAAAAGGCCCTTGGCTTGGTCTATTTGGGCGTTGCCCACTGATCCGCTTTTGCTGCCCAGCAATCCTTGCAGCAGGTTGCAGGCTTCCTGCAAGCTTCCAATATTTATTAGGCAATATGCAAGCTGGGCAGTGATTTTTGTGTCTGGGGCAATGGCGTGCGCTCTTTTCAGGTTTTGCGCGGCTTCGTCAAAGCGCTCCGACTGTATTTGCACAACTGCCAAGTTTTGCCATACTGAGGATTCCCCTGGGATTTTTTTTGCAAGCAGGGCGAATGATTCTTCTGCGTGGCCCAGATAGCCGCGCTCTACTTGCAGATGGGCCAGCTCTTCAAGCCATTGCATATACTTTTCTGGGGCGTCGTCCTCTTTGGCTAGGGCCATGCAAGCCTCTCTGCGCCCGTTGTAATCATCGAGCGCGAATGCGTGGTAGGCCGCCTGCTCGTAGGCCACCTCGAAGGCCGGCTGATCCCCCAAGGTCATTGGCGGCCTCAGCCTTCCGAAATGGAGCCAGGCGTTTAGGGCCCCTTGCCTGTCATGGCTGGATTCGCAGATGTCCGCCAAGCGAAACCACATCTCTGGATCCGTAGGCGACAGTTTGGCCGCATTCAGAAGGGCAGCCTTAGCAGCGATGGGGTTCTGCCTTCGCATCTTTGCGATGGTGAATTCTATGATGGCGAGGTTGGTTGCAGCTTCTGCGTTTTTTGGTGCCAGCTTGGCTGCCTTTTTTGCCGCGTCTAGGGCTCCGTCAATGTTACGGGTCTCCATCAGTGCTTCCGAGAGGCGCAAGTGGGCTTCGGAGCTGTTTGGCAAAGCGGCGATGACTTTTTTGTAGAGGGCTGCTGCCCTTGCTGAATCGCTGCCGCCATTGACTTGCTGCAGCTCCCTAGCGCGCAAAAAAAGTTGTTTGGGGCTTTCTTGGGCGGCTAGCGCGATGCAGGAAATAGCAAGGGCAATATTCATTGGTGCTGGCATTCTTTTCACTTGGTCACCTCACTGTTGGCTATCTTCAATAATAGTTTTGCATGAATGTGTCCCAATGATTCTGGCTGTATTTCCTCTTGGGCCGGGGCCGAGCCCATGACTGGGACTATGTAGCTGATTTTTCCGTTGGACGACTTTTTGTCCCGCCTAAGATATGGCAGACATTCTTCCCAAGGGGGCAGGAGGCTGGCAAGGGGGTAGAGATGTGTGGCCATTTTGTCTAGGAGCCTTGCAGGGAAGGGGGCCGCGCCAAGGCTTTCGGACAGCAGGCAGGCGGCCAGACTGCCAAGGCCGACGGCTTCCCCGTGGAGCAATTGGTAATTGGACGCAGATTCGTACGCGTGTCCAAGGGTATGCCCCAAATTTAATGTGCGCCTAGCCCTTTCTTCTTTGAAATCACTATGGACGATGGCGATCTTCAACTTGAGAGCGCGCTCCATGTCTGCTGCGCTAGGGATTTGGCACTCCAGCAGCGACTCTGCCCATGCTGCATCGCCAGCCACTAAGGCCATTTTAATCATTTCCCACTTGCCAGATTTTTGGTGTCTGGCGGGCAGATGGTCTAAAAACTTTGTCGCAGCTACGACCCTTTCGGGGCTATGGAAGGCCCCTGCCAAATTTTTTCCAGAATCAAGGTTTATGGCTGTCTTGCCGCCGATGGCGGCGTCTATTTGCGCCAACAGGGTCGTTGGCCAAGCGTGCCATTTTATTCCTCGCATATACAGGCTTGCCGCTAGGCCCCCCACGTCGCTCAAAGTCCCGCCGCCAAGGACAACCAGTGTGCAGTCTCTGTCAACATCATGTGATGCCCAATGTTCCAACATGGAGGCAAGGAATTTCATGCTCTTTGTGCTTTCGCCAGCCTCTGCCCAGATGGCCAATGAAGGCTCCGGCATCCCGAATGATTGCCAGATTGGCCTCACATTCGCATCGCCCAGCAGCGTCCAAGGCGGTTTTGGCAGGCATTCGGCAGATGGGGCTTCAAGAAGGGCGACTTGCGTGGGAAATCCAGTTGGAACGTCCAAGTGCAAAATTACCTCTCCCTCAGAGTGGCTTCGGCTTGGTGTTCTTGCCCGTCCCTGAGCCATTTTACAACAATCCTGTCGCCGCCCTTGAATGCTCCGAGGGCCTCCATGAAGTCGTAGATGTCAGATATGGGCCTTCCTCCAAAGGAAATGATACGGTCGCCGGCTTTCAGGCCAACTGCCTCTGCGGTGGAGTCGGGAGTTGTCCCGCTGATTTTGAACCCCCCCCCGCCTCCTGAAAAATCTGGCACAGTCCCAAAGGCTATGCGGCGCCTGTCATTGGATGGCCTACGAACTCCGGCCTGTGATGCTTCCGCCTCGAATGGCGGCAACTCATCTGCGTCCGCAAGGTCTTTGACCACCTTGGCAGCGTATTCCGCTATGAGGGCCATCCCTTGGAAGTTGATGCGATCAGGTGTGTCGCGGGATGTGTGGTAGTCGTTGTGGATGCCTGTAAAGAAGAAATAGGAAGGTATCCTTGCGGCTGCGAAGCTCATGTGGTCTGATCCGCCCATGGCTGAGCCGAGGTCGCCCGCCACTGTCAAATTATTTGGTGCTAGGCCGTGGCTCTGCTCTAGGATTGCTTTGGTGGCTCCAAGGCCCCCAACGTGCAAAACAGGGCTGGCCGCATCTAGGCGTCCGACCATGTCGAAATTGACCATGAATTTTACGGATGGGATTGGCACCGTTGGACACTGGATCCAATGGGAACTCCCCAGCAGCCCGTCCTCTTCACCCGAGAAGTGGATGAACAATATGGATCGCTTTGGCTTGGAATCCCTTAGTGTTCGGGCAAGTTCCAAAACCATGGCGGAGCCACTGGCGTTGTCGTCCGCCCCTAGGTGCAGCTCGCCAGGCCCACTCCGGCTGTGTCGCTCGCCCATCCCGATGTGGTCTAGATGGGCTCCAACTACTATGTACTCTTTTGACAGCGCAGGGTCAGAGCCGTGCAGCAGAGCGGTAATGTTTGGGAGCTTGGCCGCCAATTGCCTCATGCGGACGTTCAATTCGATGGGTGCGTCAGGCACTATCATTGTGAAGGGCCGCTCGGAGATGGAACCCAGCAATTTTCTGGCGCTTCCCCATTGGCCGTCCAGTTTGTCCATCGGAAGGCTCAATACTGGCACAGGCTGGATTTGCGGCCCATTCTGCATCTTGATGGCTTCTGGCCCAGGGCCGTCTTCGAGCACTATCACCGCTAGGGCGCCCATGTTGGCGATGCGCCGGATTCTGGCGTGCAGCTCCAAGTCGGGCTTGGATATGCCCTTCAATGGTTCGATGTCGGGTACATTTCGGGCGATGGCCACGACTGCACCCTTGGGGCTGACGTCGCTAAAATCGTTCCAGCCGTCTAGGGCCAACCCGTACCCTGCTAATAGGATCGGGGCTCCCTTTACTGTCCCATTTCCGCTTGAGGCAAGCACTTCCACGTCTGTGCCAAAGACCAGTTTTTTGCCTGCGATTTTGCAAGACGCGCTTGCCCTTTCGACTTTGTTTACGAATAGAAAGACCTGCTTCTCGGCCTTAAGGCCCAGCTTTTTGTGCACCTTCTTGACGTAGCGGGCCGCGAGCCTGAGGCCCTTGCTGCCATTTCCACGGCCTTCGAGCTTGGGGCTGGCAAGGTAACTAACGTCGTGGGTCAGGCGCAGCTCCGCTGGAGATTGGGCCGCCAGCGCAATTGCTAGGAGGGCAAAAATCAAGTGTCGCATAGACGCCTCTGGTATTTGTCGCTAAATGGAAACTGCTTTTGTGAAAAATATTGAACCCGCGCCCTTCGGCCCCTGTTCATTCGGCTGTCACAGCCTTTCGCGGAAGTCGTCTGGGTCTTCATCATCGTAGGGGCTGTCTTTTCTAAATTTGTCCAGCATGGAGTCTAGGTCTATGTGGTGATCGGCGCAGTCCAGCACTTTGCTGGACATGGCACTCCGAAACCCGGCAACTTCTATCCTCAGCCCGCGCTGCGCCAGCACTGACAACGGGTATGCAAAGTCTTCGTCGCCCGATACCAAGATGATGGTGTCAACCTTGTCTGAAAAGGCCATCATGTCCGTTGCTATCTCAACTTCCAAGTGCGCCCGGCGGATCCCGTCGCGATCCAGCTTGACTTGCTTTTGTACCACCCTGAAACCGTTGCGCCTCATCCAATGGAGGAAGCCGCGCTGGCGGTCTGCGCTTTCGTCAACGCCGGTATAGAAAAAAGCGCGGAGCAGCACTCGGTCTCTGCCCTTCAACATTTCTAGCATCTTCGAGTAATCCACCTCAAAGCCCAGCTGCCGCGCAGAATGAAAAACATTATTCCCGTCAATAAATACAGCGCACTTCGTCATTTTTGCCTTTCTCGAAAAAACAGCTCAATGGGGTTGCCTGCATATAGAATATAATCATGCCATGCCATTCGAGTTTCGATCCAGCGTGGCACTGGAATAACAGTATATGCCATTTTCGGGAAATTCCTCTTTTTTTCAAAGCGACCAAGTTGACCAGAAGCCGCTGCGCCATGTATTGATATTGAGGCTGCTCAAATACTTGAAGCCATATCGGTGGCACCTACTGTCCCTGTTGCTTTTGATGGGGTGCGGCGCTGCGCTTGAAGTGATGCCATCCGAATTCATCAGGAGACTGATAGACCATCATTTGAAGGAAGGCAGTCTTAAGGGGGCCGCCCCACTGCTGGGGGCGTTCATCGCCACCGTATTTTTTTCATTTGCAGTGCAGCTTTCGAGGTCTGCGCTGCTTGGTTGGATCGGCCAGAAAGCGATGCTGGATCTGAGGCTGGAACTTTTTGAACACTTGATGCACCGCTCGACCTCGTTCTTTCAGCACAACCCGGTGGGCCGCTTGATGACGAGGGTGACGACCGATGTTCAGAATTTGAACGAAATGTTCAGCTCTGGCTTTGTAGCAATAGTGGGGGACGCTCTGTCGCTGGTGGCGATTGTGGCGTGGATGTATGCGCTTCATCCCGGAATGGCTACGATAGCGCTAATCATACTGCCCTTCCTTGTCTTGGCTACGGACGTATTTAGGCGAAAGGCTGGCGAGGCGTTCCGCGAGACCCAAGGGCGGTATGCGGCCATCCAAGCGTACCTCCAAGAGAGACTTTCGAACATGAGCCTGGTGCAGCTAAACTCCAACGAGGCTTCAAGCAAGGCGTCCTTCGGTGGCCTCAACCGGAGCTATTTGGACGCTTTCCTCAGATCCGTGCTGGCCTATTCAGTTTTTTTCCCCGTTGTCGAGTTGCTGACTTCCCTAACGCTCGCCGCGATCATCTTTTATGCTGGATACAAAGTTGAAATGGGGACTGTGACGCTGGGCCTGCTGCTGGCGTTTGTACAGCAATCTGGCAGATTTTTCAGGCCAATCAGAGAACTGGCCGAGCGATACAACGTCATGCAGACGGCGATGGCGTCCAGCGAGAGGATTTTCTGGCTGCTGGACAACGACGACGAGATACCAGAAATGACCAGTGCCAAAACACCTTTTTTTGAAAAGGGAATCCAATTCGAAGGGGTCTCATTCGCCTATGAGTTTGGGGGGCGGCGCGTTCTCAGTGCGCTCCATGGTTCGATCCCCAAAGGGAGGAGAATAGCTGTCGTAGGGCACACGGGTGCTGGCAAGAGTACGCTGATCAATATATTGATGCGCTTCTATGATCCCTCAGATGGCTCGGTCACATTGGACGGAACCGACATCAGAGAACTGGACGTTGCAAAATACAGGGGGCTCTTTGGATTGGTGCTTCAAGATGTGTTCATTTTTAGCGGCACGCTCGAAGAAAACATCCTATTGGGGCGGCCCAAAGACGCAAGGCGCCTAACTTCCGCCCTAGAGCAGAGCCAGCTTGTCCCAATTGTCGAGAAACTGCCCAAGGGCCTAGAAACCCAAGTGGGTGAGAGGGGCCAGAGGCTGTCCGCCGGCGAGCGCCAATTACTGGCCTTCGCTAGGATGCTGTACGGAAACCCATCTATTCTGCTCCTAGACGAGGCCACAGCCAACATAGACAGCGAGACGGAGCAGTCTATCCAGGATGTCTTTGCGCGGGTGAGCCGGCACCTGACGACGTTCACCATCGCGCACCGCTTGTCAACGATCCAGGACGCAGACGAAATATGGGTCATGGATCATGGGAAAATTGTCGAGAGGGGCAGCCACGCCGATCTGCTGCAAAGAAATGGCACCTACGCCAACTTGGTGAAACTGCAGTTTGAGCATACGCAGCAATATAGCAATTATAGCCCTTCCCGTAGGGAATGGCACTCGACTTTGGCTATTTGGTGGCATAGCAGACGGCGGACTCCATGGAGTTTTCCGAATAAAACCGGCTTCGCGTTCCGGGCGCGGCGGACTCGAAGCC
>Ga0268262_10003035_pt1 | contig 18635 bp, 25 predicted proteins | sample TergutNc150P3_FD_190354 | JGI IMG/M metagenome (GOLD analysis project Ga0268262, IMG submission 190354) | Nasutitermes corniger P3 segment gut microbial community from laboratory colony in Florida, USA - Nc150 P3 (SPAdes) (version 2) | ecosystem: Host-associated > Arthropoda: Insects >...
GGGAAGTTTCAGGATAGAAGTTCAGAGCAAATAATCCTTCTTTGAAACTATATAATTCCCTTTCTCCTTCGCCTGTGTAATGTTCCGGCTGTGGCATTATTATTCGCCGCGTCTGCGTTTTTGTGCCATCGAGTATGGCCTTCACCATTTCCGGTTTGAAAATAATCGGTTTCTCACTCATACCGCTACCTCGTTCCACATAACGCCATACCCGCAGGAGAACCGAAGCCCATGCTTTTGTAATTTCTTTTTGTGCATTTTATGGCCACGCGGAGGATCGCATAATTTAACCCGGCCATTTACATTGACATCTATGCTGTATTTGCACTCGGCACAGGTTACTTTATTTGTTTTGCATTTTTCACACATTCCATACTCCTTTTATTTGCCGCAGCAATGTTTGTGTTTTTTCCCTGAACCGCAAAGGCAGTATTCGTTCCGGCCTTGCTTTGTATCAGAGCGAGTAACAGGAACGCTGAATACCTTTCCAGAAGCGTATAGCCAGCGTTCCTCAACCTTCTCAAAAGACGCGATTTCATGGTGGACGTTTTTAAGCCGTTGCTGTTCATAGACGGATTTGAACTCAACTGTTCCGGTATCGCCGGAGGCCTCGATGTTAGTAGAAATAATCTCAATGCCGAGCCAGACCGAGTTATTGCTCCAGTCCTCAATGTTTTCGCGCTTGAGTTTTACGTTTTCCTTACAGGTGTTGATAATGTAGTCGATCTCGTGCATGACATAGGCGGTGTACCGGCTTCGCATAAGGGCTTCCGGTGTAGGAGCGTTCTCTTTGCCCTTGATATACGGCTTACAGCAATTCGCGTAAAGTTTGCCGGATCCGCACGGACAGTTTTCAAACATAATTTTTCCTCCCTATAAATGCATTGGCATTATAATTGCCGTTCTATTTGACTCGGTAAATTTCAAAGGCCTGGCAGGGCCATACCATTCAACTTCCCAAGTGAAACCCATTCCAAGAGCATGGAGAAAGTCCAGGTTTATAGCTGTTGTATCTGGAAAATCATGCAGAAACTTTGCTAATTGCCCATAGTTATGCCACCTTGCAACGCCGTTATGACAAAATCCTTGAAATGAAGTTTTATATACAGGTTCTCCGTTAGGCATAACTTTTTTATAGTCTGGAAACTTCCTGTTATCTGCTGACGTATCAACAATTCTGGCAGCCCATACAATAGGCTTTTTAGTTTTCTTAAAAACCTTCCAATATCCCGGCGTTAATCCGAATACTCCTACCGATTTATCAAGAGGGTCTACAATATGCAGACGTTTCCCATCAGTTGCCACACCGCATAAATCGCCTTCCTCTCCGCTTTCGGAAGGTATTATATAAATATCCTCATGATGCGGAAGATAACCATTTTTTTCCGTGGCAGTTGATAGAAATCCAAGCTGGAGAGCAAGGCTGCCTTCACAGTCAATAAATGCGTTGTATTTCATGCTTCGCCTCTCTGTACGTTATTTTGTAGGGTGATAAACCGATTGAGGTTCACCTTGTCGAAAATGGAAACGAACTGTCCGTCAGCCTCGGAAATCAGCGGGTTTCCTTTGTAAATGAACGATGACAGATACTGCCGTATCCTCGCGCATTTTTGAGCGTCAATGTTTGGCACAGCGTCATCGGGCAGTATCTGGTATTCTTCCTGCATTGCGTTGTCAATGTATGTAACCACGTCCTTAATATCCGGTGGCTCTACCTTTGGCTTTGGAGGCGCGGAGGTAGGTGCTTCTGTTTTTATTTCAGGCTCATCCTCTTTTTTATTCCCAAAGCCCATGAGGAATAGCACAACGGTTATCGCCAGCGGCGCGAGTAAGTCATAAAACACAGCCGGTATAGCAATCATAAAAAAGTCAAAAAAGTATTTGCTATCAAGTTCCCGAAGTTTCAACATGAAGGCAAAAAATGTTCTGGGAATTGTATCCACATAGACGCTCGCAACAAAGTCCTGGACAGCTTGCCTCTCATCTTTACTTAGGTTCTGCGCGGTCTCCATGATTGTCCTCATGCTGTTATTCCAACTCGCGCCCTGGCTTTCGGCCAGCGAGAGAAGCCTGTCCATATTAGTCATTGTCCATTGCGTAATATCGTGGCTCTCCTCCGTTTTATCGCGCATTAATTCGCTCCGGTGTTTTTCGATTTTGTCTTTTATATCAGCCTGTATAACATCGCTACTCAAAAACTTGTTATAGTTCAGCGATAGTGTTGAAAAAATCGAAAACGTAATAACTGCCATGCCACCGACCACAAAAAATAATGAGAACAATTTAGCAACCCCGCGTTGCGCTAGGAATAGCTGCGCCGCTGTAAAGCTGGTCGCGCTAAAAACAATCAGCGCGACACCTGTCATTACCGACATAAGGCTGTCCATGCCAGTAAGCAACAGGTAGGATGCTGTGTTCCGGGCCGACATGAAGATACACAGAGTTCCAACCGCCAGCATCGCTATAAAGACGATATTTCGGGCATTGAAAATAAGCCCAAAAATCCGGCCATTAAACAGTTTCTCGTTGTTCATTTATACTCCTTCACTCCTTTAGAAATACAAACCGTTTGATCGCATAACTTTGTCGGCTTATGGTATTTTTTACACCACCATATAAACCACCAACTATCATCAATCACTTTACGAAACCAGAACCGATACCAACGGTTTATTTTTTTTCGTTCATTATGCTGGCAGTCAGAACAGAGATGAAATCTATATGCCAACTGCCAGCTACACTTCGGAAATCCCATTTATGCCACCAATGTTTCCATGTCAATTTTCTGCTCAATCATCGCCTTCACTTCATTGCTGTGGGTGATGATGATGGTATGCCGGAGTTTGCTCTCCGCATGGGCAGCCTCAAGCATCCGGCAGTACATGGTTTTTGCCGCGCTGTCCAGTGCGCCGTCCGTCTCATCCTGAAAGCAGGAAAGGAAAGCAAAGTTTGTGTTCCGTTTGCGTATAACGGCAAAGGCATCGTAAATAGCGCGTTTTATCCATACCGCTTCGCCACCGGATTTATCGTCAAGCAGAACGGCCTCGCCGTCCTCGCTGTCGATGACATAGATGAGGAAGTCCTCAATCTGTTTTGTCTTTTTTCCGGCACCGCCAATGCGGGTGGTGCGGATTTCAATACGGTAACGGTCGCCGTATGCGCTCTCCAGTATGCGGTTTGCGGTGTCGGAGATACCGGGCGCGAGCGCGTCCAGTTCCAGGGCCTGTATGCCGTCTTTACCAAAGGCCTTTGATATGAGTTCCCATTCCTGCCCCTCAATCACAGCGGTTTGGCTTTCGGCTTTCAGGTCGGAGAATTCTTTTTCCTTTTCGGCAATCTCCGCAAGCGTTTTCTTTGTGGCCTCAATAACGGTCTCGGTACGCGCAATATCGGATTTCACAGCGGTATACTGCTCCGTTAATTCGGAGTGCCGGAGCGTTGCCGCGTCCAGGTCGGTTTTTATTTTCGCGCCAATTTCGGGTTCTTGCCGGATTTTTTTATACTCCGTTTCCTTTGCCTTGAGGGTGTTACGCTTCTCATCCATTTGCTTCTGGAGAGCCTCAATACGGACAGCGGCTTGTTGCGCTTGTGCAAGGTTGGCGCGTGTCTGGGTAATGTTAATCCCGCGTTGCTTCTCCTGCGCGGCCTTTAACTTCGTATCGTCAAATGTCGCGGAGTTCGGCGCGGTGGGTTCTTCAAATGCCAGTTCCGATTTCTGTACCTCGATATCGTCCAGCCGCTTATTGAGTTCGGCAATATCATCGTTGTATTTTTTGATTGCCGCTTTTTCTTTTGCGATTTTATCATCGCGCTGGTCGGCGACCTTTTTGATAACGTCAGCCGTAATACCGGCAATCTCCGTAATATCTGCGTTAAGGGTTTTAATGCGGGTTTTTTCCGCATCTATCTTTTGGACGTATTCCTCACGCCGGGCCTTGAGTTCCGCTATTTTACTCTCCGGCAGTTTATGTCCGCAGGTCGGGCAATCCTCGGTTATTTCCGCAGCGTCACGCTCATAGAGTTTGATGTTACTTTCGGCTTCCTGTATTTTGCTTTCCGTCTGTGCCTTACGGTCTGTCAGCGGTTTAAGCGCACGGTTGCGCTCTACCTCCTCGTCTTTTTCCGCAAGCCGGATATTACTCTCCGCATCGGCAATAAGCCGTTCTATTCCGGCCTTCTGGCTGTTAAGGTTTTCGCGCTCATGTTCAATGGCCTTGACCTTCTCATTATAGGCCGCTTTTGCCACGCCGTATTTCTGCTGCTCCTTGAGGTTCGCCTCGGTACACCCCTGCTTCTTTGCCGTTTCCGTCTCAATAATTTTTTGTTGGGCTTCATACACAGCAATATCGCTTTCATATTTTGCCTTGTTTTCTGCGGCATCGTTTTGGAGTTCAATATCGAGGGAGAGGTTATTTATTTCGGTAGTAGTTGTCTCAACGCTTGCCTTCGCATCGTTCTCCTGTTGCTGGCGCACCTGCTCGGCGTTCCATGCGGTCTGGAGACGGTCAACCTCGGCTTTCGCGGTTTTGCCCTGTTTGGTGATTTCCGTAAGTTTTCCGGTATTCACTTTCAAGACGGTTTCCGCGTCCTTGAGCATTTTCTCCTCATCCGGCTTTTTATCAATTGCGGTTTGGAGTACTTGGGTTTTGATTTCCGCATCGTGTGTTTTTGCGGCCTCAAGTTTTGCCTTTTCCGTGGCGGTATCTGCGAACTCTTGAAGGTAGTCTATACCGGCCAGCGCGACAAAGAGGGTTTTTTTCTCCCCTGCCGTGGCATCGGTGATATCGGGAAGGTTCTTTGTCGGTCGCTGCGTAATGAAGGCCGTGCGGAGAAACAACTCAATCGGGCCGAATAAAGAGCCAAGGGCTTCTTCATAGGGCTTGAGATTGCCGTCAACACCGGGTATAGGCTCCCATTCCCTACTGCCAAGCGGACACTTGAAAATAAAGTATTTGCACGAGCCACTTTTATTCTGACCGTCAATTTGTATGAGGAACTTCCACAGCGATTTATCGGTACAGTTCCGGTAGATGACTTCGCGGAAACTGTCTTTAAGGAAAAAGTGATCCTGCAATTTTCCCTTGCGCGTAAGCAACTGCGGGTAAGGGTGGCAATTTTCAATGAGCGTTGTTTTGCCTTTGCCGTTTGAGCCGGTGAGCGCGATGAGGCCGTTTTCGTAGCTCTCAAAGTCAATGGCTATCTGGTCTTTTTTTACACCCTTCATGATGCCGATAGAACCTTTGAGGAACATGGATTTCAGTTCCCATTCGCCTTTCGCTTTTACCGCACCCTTTGAGATTTCCGCGTCCAATGCTTTAACTTTTTTTATGAGGGTATCTTTGGCCTCAAGGTTTGAGTTCTTTGCCCAGACCTCAAACTTTTTATCCGGCGTGTTGACCTCGGTTATTTCCGCAGCGCGGACAGTTTCCACAGCGGCCTCGGAAACGGTAACGCGAGAACCTTCCACTGCACCGAGACGCTTAAGATCGGCAAGGTGTTCCTCTACCGGAAATAAAGCGCGTTCTTCTTTTGTGCAACTCATCTCAAGCCAGACACGTTTCCCTTTTATTTCTTCTGCCGGGTAAGTGTAACTCTCATTAAACTTTGCTTCCAATTTCAGGTTCTGCGGGTGAGGGAAGTCGATGGTATTTACCGAGGTCAGGCGTTCATTTTCGATAGACGGCTCAATATCCGCTATTTTGAAACTGGCCTGATGTGTCTCTCCGAAGTTTTTCGGGTATATGCTTCCGGCATAGTAAGCGTTGATATTCCCAACCTTCTGGGGCTTGTGGATGTGGCCGAGGGCATAGTAGTCCGCGCCGATGTCGGCAAGCTCATCAATAGTAATCGCTATGCCAGTTCCGCGCTCAACCGTCTGGTCGTTTTGGTAGACCGTTCCGGCGACCTCGCCGTGGTAGAGTACGATACAGGGAATATCCGCATACTCCTTGCGCTTGGCAGCCAGCAGGAAGCACAGCTTGTGCATAGCGGCGCGGATCGCCTCCTCGGTTTCGTCTTTCCCCGCGCTGGTATCGGACAACAGGTATTTTTTGCGCGGTTCAGGTATGCCGAGAATAAGGGCTTTACCTTCCATGCCGGGTATAGCCTGGACTATTTTTCCCCTGCCGTTGACTTCGGTGAGAAAATACGATTGCCCAGGGTCAAGAACCGTGATACCATATTTACTGGTAACTTTGCGGAATACCTCAAGCGAACCGTCTGTATCGTGTGCCGGTGTTCCGTAAATTATGGCAACCGGGGCAAGGTCGGCGATGTCACGAATCGCGTCAATGAACCGGTTAAAGCCAGAGCCTTCGGTGTTTAACATCGAGGCATCCCATGTGTCCCCGGCCAGAGCCACCATGCTTACCGGGGACTTTTTTATGTGGTTTGCGAAATACCGCAGGGAGGCGAGAGCCTCCTCCGCGTGTTCCCTGCAACAGTGCAGGTCGGCGATATGCGCTATTTTCATTATTCCACCCCCGGTACGTGCTTGCTCTTGAGGAAGGTCTTAACACGGTCAATCATTTGAGACCGGCTCTCGACAGTCGCATTCTTGTTGCTCATTTCTGCCTTTGCCAGTTCATAGGGATTAACGCCGCTTTTTTGTATTTTTATGTTCAGATGTTCCTTATAGGTCTCCATATACTGCTCAAGCGTGAGGGTATATTCCTCAAACTGATTTTTTTGGGCTTGCTGGACTTCGCTCTCGTCTGCCGGGAAATCAACATCATCAGCGGCAGCCTGGTCAGCAAGGTCGGAAGCGTTGCCGTTGCCTTCGGGATTCTGCCCAGGTTCAGGGTTTGGTTTTTCGGTAGGAGTAATATCAGCATCTTCAACAACGGTCGCCGCAACAGGTGGCAGAGAGGGCTTGCCAAAAAGAGAAGCAACGTCAACGCCAAGAGCATTCGCGTTAGCCATTATTTGCCCTTCCTTCGTACTCAAAATGTAACTTGTATTTTGAACCATGCGTCCAAAGTACAAAGGTTTTTCAATATCCTTCGCATCAAATGCCGTTGGCATTCCGACAAGTTCCCGGATAACGCGGAGACGTGCGCCGGTATTTGCTCTTTGCGCCGCTACTTTTTGAAGTTCGAGAATATACCGTGCTAGGGTAGAGCCGTATGCCTCTCCCTTAGCTGATTTTCTTCTTTCCTGTTTTGTTTTTTCGTTCAGTTCAGTTACATTAAAGTCCAGCATTGCGCGGAGTACCGGATCGAATTCATAATCACATTTTGAACTCTTGCGATAAGAACCATCCGACATCCTTTTCCGTCCCTGCGCTACAGCGGTATATACCGTGCGCTTACCGCAATACGCATCTTCAAGTGTTACGCTATGGACTTCGCCGAAAATAAAATCAATCCCATTCGCTTCGCCAATACGGTCAACTACTTCGCGCTTCGGCATAAATTTCCCCGAAATGTTGAAGCAGTCATTTTCCTTGCTGATCTTTATCTCGGTAACTTCCGGCTTATAAAGAGGGGTCTGCTCCATAGCCCAATTTTTATCAACGAAAACGAGCGCACCGGTTTTCTGTGCTTCTTCAATTTTCGTTAATGCGGTTGTTGTGTTCATTCCCCGACCTCCTTCAGATTGTTAGCGGCCAGCACCCGCTTCGCGGCTTTGACTGCCGCGTCCAGTTCCTTCTCGCACTCGGCGACCGTTTCGAACTCTGCCGTGGCACTGATTTGCCACAGCCCTTTCGCTGTCTCATCGAGGTTTATCCTCACCCTCTTGCTTGTTCCCTGTACTTCCATAGTTTTCTCCTCAAAACAATATTTTCATTAGGCATACACCCAATTCAAAACAAATCTACCGGGGAGCGTACCCCTCGTTTTTCAAACACTCCTCTACAGCGGAGAGAGCCGACAACATCCTATAGGCCATCGCCTTGCGCTCGGTTTCGTTTTCCCCATTAGCTCTGCGGTAGCAATCATCAAATGTTACGCGCTTACAAAAGACGGCCAACGCCTCGGCGTTATACTGATTTTCGATTTTCAAATTCATATTTGATCGTCTCCTGCTTCGTACCTTTCGCGCTGCCTTTTCTTGGCAAGTCTCAATCCATGCTGTAGCCTTTCGTTCTTTTCAAAATCCTCTGGCTCAAGCCCAAGAGCGTCCAATGTGGAGGACTCATCGCCGGAAACTATATACTCGTGGTCTGCGAGTTCATGATCAAACATTTCAAAAATAAACCCTTCCCCTGTGGTATCAGCGTCTATAGCCTCCTGCATTTCCTTTTCGTGCCTTGTCAGCATTTCGTGAAGCCGTTCCGCATCGGTACGGAGATAGAAGCCTCCGGTATTGCCGAACTTATAAATCTTGTCCGTATCGTTAGGCGATAAACCGAACTTTGCCATTCCCTCCGCGAACTGCTGATTATTGAACGCAAAGATGAACGGAAAATCGTTAACTTCATTTTCATGCTTCCCTTTCAATTCCCGATATGTCATGCTGCCACCGCCTTTTCATTTGTATTGGTAATACCAAGAAAATCTATTAACTCTTGAAGCTGCTCAACAACATGGGCAGCCGAGCCAACGTGACCCCAGGTTACTTCTTCCGGCTGGCATTCCATGTGGTTGTCCGCGTACCAGCGCAGAAGCTCAAGCCTGTCGGTGATATCCGCAATCTTGCTAATAAAAGCACCGAGGGCTTTTTCGTTATTCTTGCCGCTATTTTTCAATAGCTCCGCAGTTTTCTTTGCCGCGCTGGTTTTTACCTCAACCGTGGTTGCCATTTGATTTTCAAAAGCCACGCGGGACGCTTCGATTGCTTTATCTCTTGCCTTCGCTTTTTTCATACCCTTGCCCCTTATTTCCAGAAGTAGGTATTGCCGTGCTTGGCAATGAGCCTGTTAAGTTTTGCCTTAACCTCTGCCGGGAAAAAATATGTATTCCCATACTTCACCAACTGCTTGTCCAGCCATACCTTCGCCTTTTGTTTGTCTGTCATTTCCTCTCTCCTTTAGTGCGTAATCGCTAAAACGCCGCTACCGATAAAATACGAAGAGCCTTCATCATCAGCCTTCGCTTCTGAAATCCACTTTTTCAAAAGTTCGATGCCTACCATTTTTTCCGCATCGGCCTTTGAGATTTTTTCGGCTTTATCTTTGCCATTCGGGAAGAACCTAAACTTCATGCTGCCACCGCCTTCGGTGTTGAAATCCCAAAAAACTTTTTTATATCGTTCCATGTACCTTTTACCAACGGCCCCTTGAAGTTATTTTCCCTGCCCCAGAGTTCGGCCTGTCCTTTGCATACGTTATGGCCGGAGGCCGGAACAACCGTATAAATCACATCGCCGGTTCTTCTGTCGCAAAATCTGAAATCATCGTATAACGAACCATTGCAGGGACAGTTGTTTTTGAAAAAAACATACATGGTATCCATATTGATTTTTGAGGAATGAGCGATCTGCGTAACCTTCGGGAAAAGCCTGTCCAGTTTTTTCTTCAAGTCTCTGTCGCTACAGAACCAATCGTACCAACCAGCCTCAATCATCACGTCTTTGCTGGCACTGTCATACGCGCCCTTTTCATAGTTCAAAATGAACTGCCGTACCGTCTTCTCTTTCATAAAAACTCCTTATCTAAAAAATAAGCCCCTCGGCGCTGGAAGTCGCTCTGGGGCAGCCGCTTGCTAGAACCGGCTGTGGAGTCTTCCAGTCCTCCACAGCTGTTCCTATACCTTATACTATAATTATCACATCTTCGGGATAATAAAGCAATAGAAAATATCCCGAAGTTGTGATTTTTTTCAAGATTTTTTCCGAAACTACTAAATGGTTGTTTAGTAAAATATCCCAACATCGGGAAAATTGTTGACATTCCGCGCAAAACAATCGATAATAAAAGGAAATGGCAGATTTAATCTCTATTAGCGATATGGCCACGGAACTAGAAAGAATACCCGATACGGTCAAGCACCAACTCCACAAATTGGGTATAAAGCCAGTTAAATATATAGGCACAGCCGGTATGTATGAGGCTTCCGCTATTGAGGCAATACGCGATATTCCCTCCGTTGGTAGGCCAAAAAAATCCGTAACGCAACCGGCGAAGCCAAAGCCCAAAGGCCGGAAACCCAAAGATAAATAATTCATTCGTTCCCCTCCGCTGGTATCTCATTGAAACGGTCACATCCGCATTTACCCCAAACCCGCGCCTCGGATTGGTTGAGCAATATCTGAAAAAGGTAGTGGCAAAACGTGATAAGGTGAGGGTGTCGCCGGAAGTCGGCACAGCACCGGCAGCACCGAGCCTTGTCCTCCGCAACTTCACGGAAGTTAAACTTTTCATTGAAGTATTGCCGTGTGGTTTTTACCGTTTCCATTCCGCTTCCTAAAACTCAATATCATCTGTAGGAGACGTATCTCCCGGCTTTGCCTTCGCGCCGAACTCCACGCGCTCGGCGATCACGAGAACCGTGCTACGCTTCTGCCCATCTTTTTCAAAGCGGCTTTGTTTGAGCCGACCAGTTACGCGGATTTCGTCTCCTTTCCTTACTTTGTCGCCGCATAATTTTGCGATTTCTCCGAAGCAGTCCACGTCAAAAAATGAGACTTCCTTTTCAAAACCATTACCTGATTTGTAGAAACGATTATTAGCAATCGACATCTTACAGATAACGGTATTGGCGGTATGTTTCAGTTCAGGATCACGGCAAGCGTTACCTTCCACGACAACTAGGTTTTGCTGGTTCATTCCTTACCTCCATGCCTTTTCTTCATAGGCTTTTTATTAAAAAAATAATGTTGCTTTTCAGAAGCATACTTATTTCTATATGCTTCATTAGTCGCAATGTTATCTGTATGCCTTTCGCACCCTTGTCTATGGACAGTTTTGCAATTGGCACAACGCTTTTTTCTTTTACAGGTATTACAAAGAAGATGGTTCAATTTTTCCCTCCTCCATATTCTTTCTTTACCCATACCCAGACCGTTTCTAATTCGCTCTGGTTCATTTCTGCGACAGGCTTCGGGCATATAAGTTTCATGCGCCGATACAGCATCTTGCTGTGCGCTTGCTTATTGCCGGGGGCCTGATTTTCCAAAAACAAAGTGATAACGCCGTTGATATTTTTCCGCAGGATTTTCTCCGCTTCGCTCGGAGAGCAGGGTGGATACTGTACCGGCACCGGCGCAGTATCATCAACTCCGTGCGCTCTTGAACTCACCGGAATTATCCAGGGCCGCGCCTCGCCTGTGCCTTCTTCCTGCCCCGCGCCGTTGCCTATAAGTTCCTGCTGGTTATCGGGATTTGAAAGGGGAACAAGTTTTTCCTGCTCAATCATTCGGATAACTTTTTTGAATGCCCAATCCGCTGGCGCGTAAATGACAGCCTTCTCTTTTCCATTTGCTACCCGGTTCGCTCGCGCAAAGCACTGCTCAAGCCACGGCATGGAACGGATATGAGACAGACAACAGATAACGGATATTTGAGGAACATTCAGCCCTTCATAAGCCATAGCGACCGTTACAAGGATATTAAATACTCCGCGCTTAAAGTCCTGTATGTTTTTCCGAGCCAGAGGGGTATCTTCGCTGGTCGCTATCCGCGCCATGCGATGCCGCGCCACTAAATAGTCATAGTAGGCTTTTGCAATTTCTATGTTCGGCGCGACCACCAGCATTTTCGCTTCACGGTAGTTGTAGACCATATCCGTATACTCGCGGAGAGCCTTATCAAGAAGGTGGTCTGCAAATTCTGTCCGCAGCGCGGTAAATAGAGCCTTTGCCGATTCCTCCCCGGAGATTGTAGAACTGCTCTCGTGGCCGTCCAACTCCTGCCATGTCGCCTCACCATCGACAAGAACAAACTCAACCGGCAGGATAGAGCCGTCTGCAAGGGCAGCATTCCGGCCATAGGTTATAACGCGCCGCGCTTCCGTATTTGTAAGTACCGGCTCACCGCAGGAGTAGTCAAGAAACGCAATGCGCTGGCCGTCTCCGCGTGACATAGTTCCCGATGCCTTTATTACTAGCGCGGCGTTATCAACAAGCGGCTGTACTGCCTTGTGCCATTCCGAACCCTCGGCAATGTGATGGAACTCGTCAAGAAATAAAATGTACTTGTGGTTTTTGAATTCCCTTGCGTGGCAGCGCGGGTTTATTCCAACCGCTTGATATGTTGTTACATAGCCGGATAAGCCCCGCGTCAAATCTATGCCGTTATCAGCGGCCCGGATCCGCTTGTCCGTCAACCAGCGCGGATTGCAGAACTCATCTTCACCCTGGTACTTGAGGCTATTGCGCGGAACTATCCAGCAAATTTTCTCCGCTATTGCCGGTATAAGGTTCTCCGCTATAATCACCGGAACAAAAGACTTACCGCCACCGGGAGTAACCGATAAAATTATCTCCCGGACAGGTTCGCCGTTGAGTATTTCGCGGCATACTTCTCTTGTTTCAAGCTGGTGCTTACGCAGGGTGAGGGACATCTATTTTTTCCCTCCGAGATTACCGGCAACTATGTCCAGTTCGTCATTATTCTCATCAGGTTCATCATCGCCAAATAATGAAGAATCATCGCCACTGACCTTATCTCCGTCTACAAATGGCAGTTCACTCTGCGCCCTCTCGCCTTGGGCATACAGAACAATCTCCTCACGCAGCGTGGTTATTTTTTGAACAAGCGTATTATTCTGGTCAACGCGGCTTTGATAGTTTTCGTCATTGGATGCCACGTCATCGACAAGGAGAGGAAGCCTCTCGGTTTTCAGAATGTGTTTTATGTAGACGTTTTCTTTTGTCTTGATAGTAAGTTCAAGAACAAAACCAGAGGGGCCGGTTTCGGGGTAGCTGAATGTTATTTGCCGGAACTGCGCGGTGATACCTTCAAACCTGAAATACTTGAGCGCGGCAACAACTACATTCGATATGGCAGACAGCAGATTTCCGGTAGGCCTGTCATCGGTCTGTATTCTCTGCTTCTCTGATCCGGTTTCAAAGGTGACGTTATAGTTATATTCGCCACCGACCTTGAATTGTAAAATAGTCATCATTTTCCCTCCCTCCGTTCTTCCATGAGCGTATTAATGAAATCTTGAATATCTGCCAAACAGCCAGCATCGAAAACAATGTTAGGCCTGTCAATAAACAAGCAATATCTGCGCCACGGCGCGTACCATTTCACAAGCCCCAATGGAGGGCATGGGACTTTACTCCTAACTCCGAAAACTTTTGTTTTTGTTTTGGAAGCTACTTCGACAAAAGATAAGTACTTATAATCCTTCATATTACTCCTGCCTCCTTTAGTTGCTGCTCAAGGCTTTGCAATGTATTAACGACAATGCCAATACCGCCATTGCGATTAACGCAATCAAGAAACTCTTTCTGTGCCTCGGATAACCTACCGCCGACAGGTCGCTTGCATTCAATCCAAATCGAAATCCCTGCCGGGCCGATGGCATAAATGTCGGACATACCTGGCGAGCCGAACTTTATCCACCCACCGCTTGGCGTTTTCATTGCGCCGGTATTCACGCGGTAATGGGGTATCTTCCTCAATGCCAGATACTCCATAACCGCATTTACTACCGGATTTTCTTTAACACCTTTAAGCGATTTATTAGTTCCGGTTTTTCGACCGTAGGCCATCTTAAGCATCTCCTGTTCTTTCTCTCCACGGGGGAGAGAGAATTTAGATTATCCGTGTCGGTTACCACCGACACAGAAAGCGGGGGCGCAGCCACCCACTGCACTCGCGGAGTAGTCGGTGCTAATGCCATAGTCGTGGACATAAGTGAAGCCAGCAGACGAGCCGGAACTGCGGGGCTTGAGCCAATACCACCAACTCACGCCGTTGTATTTTTTTACACCCTGGTTTGTTTTGGGGAGATATACATAGACGTTCTCGGAAATGTTAAAGGCTTTTTTGATTGCAAGCCTGACGGCATCGCTGGCCAAATAATCGGAGAGCAGGTCGCGGCCTGTACCCTCATCAGTATCACGCGCCGAATGAAAAAGGATATCACGGCTGTAATAGATGCCGTCTATTTTTTCAAATACGGCGTGGGTTTTCACGGCATTGAAATGGAGGCCTCCGATGTCGGCTTCCGGCCATTCAATATCACCCTCTAAAGTTTTTTGTTCAGAACAAGAGGAACTGTTTTCCGGCTCGTTTGCCAGATTGCCTTCCAGCTTGCTTACCCGATTTTTGAGGTCGGTTATTTCGGCCTCGATTGTTTTGCACCACTCTTTGTCTTTCATTTTTCCCTCCGATATTTGCATTAAACTCAACCCTTTCATAAAGGCTGTTATTTTGATCAACGGTCTTGTATAGATGCGAACAATGGCGGCGCATCATTCTCATCAAGGTATCCGTGTACATTCGCTCGGCTTCCGGGTATAGCCTCGTTACATCGTTGTGCAACTGGTTACCGTGGAACTGGTGGCCGACAGGGTAGTTGTTGACAACGTACCTTACGGCCTCCGACATCGAGCTAAATTCCATGTCAGCTAATCCCCATTTTTTTCAGGGTTTTATGGGCTTCTATTAAAGCCTCCCGAAAACTGTAACAGCGATTTGTTGCAAATAATATTTTCCCTGCCGAAACGCATGAGTCATTACAAACAAATGAGATTTCATAACGGCGTGTTTTATGTTTGCCGTCAATACCGTGGTCATCGCTTCTCCAGATGCTCTGTTCATAATTAACCGTTCTATACTCGGTTACTGCGCAATTCGGACACGGCATTTCTCTTTTCTCTTGCCGTTGAATCCGAAGCGGCAAAGTAAATTCCAATTTCTCAAGAGACATTGACATCAGCCAGCCTCCTTAAACTCAAGCATCCGCACATCTCCGCTACCCAACAGAGCCACGCCACTATTCCAAAGCTGTGCCGCTTCGTTTTTCGGGATACCGTATTCCTCAACAACGTCATCGGGGTCAGACATCCATTTGCGGATTTTTGCGACCTCGATGTTAAATTTCATTAAAAGTTTTTTGTTGATTTTCAAATGCGCGTTATGGTTGCCGGTATAGTAACGCATCGTGAAGGCGAGTTCTCCGTCCTCGGTACGAAACTGTTGCTCTGCCTGATGCAGCGTATAACTGGGTATATCAATGTCCATTATTGGAAAGCCGAGGTTCCGGCAGATAACGATAAAATCATCAACAACTGTGCGCCGACCCTGCGAGGTATATGTGTATTGGTTATGCGCTTCGACAACAATACGGTAATCAAGACCTAGTTTCCAGCGCGGAGGCAGTTCCTTATATTTCCAGTTGTCTCTGTCATCAGCGTTTCGCCAGTCGCCTTTTACCCAATGCTTATTCGACACATAGTTTTCTATGTATTCTTTGGTTGTCATCTTATCAAACACCTCGCCGATCTGGTCGAGTATGCCGATATTTGTGTTGTTAATTATCCAAATAATAATTGAGTAAATATTATCAGCGTTAAAGTCCAGGGTAGAAAATTCTTTAATGTTGCTGAATATCCTCTCACGAGTGCCGAATGTCATCCGCTTTTGTACCGGCTCTAATTTATCAAAGGTCGCTCGCCAGTATTTCTTTTTCAAACCCTTGATTGTTGTTTTGATTATTTCCAGCATGGATTTTTTATCCTGCCCCATGAGTTTAATAATCGCCGGATCAAGTTTTCCAATGGCGCGAAACGCATTACCCAGGGTTTCCCTTTCCGTTTCGTAATCGGCCAGAAGCTGGTCAATGGGTGTCATCTTCAAAGCCAGTTCCTGTTTTTGTTCTTCTTCCCATTCCCGTTCCGGCTTATCATTGAAGTCGCCAATATTTTCTCTTACAAAACGCTCAAAGGCATTCTCAACTGTAGTTTCGTAGGCTTCGTATCTGTGTTTATTTTCCACATCTATTTTTTCCCACGGTGGATTTACGCGGACAAGGTTTACTTTTCCCCGCGCCTCCCTGTCGGCCTTTGAGAAATCGAACTCGCCAACAACCGCGACCTCGTACCTTTTTAATTCCCTGCTAATCGTCTCATCATTTTTCCAACGCACAGGCATTACGAGGTAAAGGACGCGGAAATTACATTCAACAAGTATTTTATTAACCCAAAGGGTGAACGCCGAAAACGGAGGATTGCTGAATATCAGCGAGTAATTATTATTGTGAAGGGACACGTCCCAATAATCACGGCCAATTAAAAAGATACCTCTGCGGATAAGATCATCGGCTTGAGTTCTGGCAATTTCTATGCCGTATTTTTTATGAGCCGGAAATAGATCAAGTACACGGCCATCACCCGCGCCGATGTCGAGAAAGGAGTCGATATCTAATCTCTGGGTTTTCTTTTCCCGCTTCCCGATGTATTCAGAAGTTTCGCGTATGCCGATATCATCGTCATCTTCCTCATTTCTTCTTCTTGAGTAGTAACCTTTCTCATGGCTTTTCAAATAAGCCCATAAGTCCTTTGACATGGCTTCCATGATTTCCGGCGTTGTTGGATACCATTCAAAATCTTCTTCCGAGGCGCGGAGCATTTGGATTTTTTTATTTGTGCTTACAGGTTTTTCTTCCGGCGTGTTACCGGGGCAGGGAACGCCGTCAATAGCGGTTATGTTCATTGCGCTTCCCCATTCAAAACGGCATCAGCCTGTTCCGCTACTTCATAATCTGCGGCCTGTTTGTTACGCGCTAAAAAATCCAAAATCTCACTCTCGTAAAAGAAAAGCCTCCCGCCTGTCGGCCTGTGGCATGGTATCTTTTTCCAATGCACCAGTTTGTAAATGTACGAGCGCGAATAGCCGGAAAGTTCAACGACCCTATTTAATTTTATTGGTCGCTCTCTGACTTTTTCTTTTTCCATACCCTTACCCCTTGTCTTAAAATTGCTCGTCTATCCGAGCCGTCTTTATGGAGCATCAGGGTGTCGAACCCCGAAGCGCGGAAAAGGAGGTGAGGAAACCGCGCCGCTGCCTCCAGATGCCCCTCGTACCGGAACACACTCCGGCAAGTGCCGTTAAATCCTTTTCAGTTGCACTGCTCTTATGCCCTGTTCCTTTTGCGCTTCTCTCCAGTCGAACACAAGACGCTCGCGTGTGATTTTTCCGTTGATATACTGACGCGCTGCGCTGCGGAACGGCCTGTAGTTGATAGGTATCGCCACCTCCGATGTAGATACTTCTGAACCCATCTGCGTTGTCGTTGTAGTCATGGTCTTTACCTCTCCTCCCAAATTAAAAAGGGAATTGCTTTCATCTCCCGAAGGAGTACAGGGGTGCCGGCCCCTGTTGAAAGCAATTCCCTTTATTACCCTGCCGGCACAAGGTAGTCTCAAATGAGACTATCTATTGCCATTTTTATCACAAATGAGAGTTGTTGTCAAGCGATTTCTTCTCATTTGAGACTTTTTTTTTGACAATTTTTTCCGATGTATGTAATATGGAAGAAAAAGGAAAAAGAAGGAAAAGAAAGGTTAAGGAATTGGGGAAAAAGGGGTACTTTATAGTTGATAGAATAGACACAAAACTATCCGAAAACGGTATGTCCCGGCCCGATTTAATAGCGGAAATCAAGAAAACAAAGGCCAAATTTGCCCAAAATACCATAGCGAACTGGGCAGCGCGGGGAACTATACCGGCTGCCGATGTTGCCATATCCATTGCCGATATCCTGAAATGCTCGGTACGGTGGCTCATCACCGGCGACAGCAAAGAAGAAATATATACCGTTGAGGAAAAAAATCTCGTAACAAATTATAGGAACTTAGATGAGCAGGGGAGATTTGAAATAAAAACTTTAATGAAGGCAAAGCAGACGGTGATTATTGATAAAGAAACCATCCCAGATATAATTACCGCAGAGGAAAAAAAACGGAACGCAGTGTAGTTGGCGCATCGTGGTAACTGACAGGGGCAGTATTTATCGTTGGTATAAGCTGGAGGACAAAGTAATTGATATGCGGCTCTATTAAATTGTTCAGGCTTTTGGGGCTTTCCGTGGCGCAGCCTGTTGCATTGAGCGATATTGTCCTTCCCGAATACCAGCCTTTTTTTGATGACTTGAAAAAGGAATTTATAGCCAATACCGATATCGAAATAAAAGATATTTTGCGGATTACGGCAGACCGGCAGAGATACCGCCGTCTCCGCGACAGGAACGGCAACCTCATGGAAACGGAGATAAAGAGCCGGTTCTCCGACCTGCTCAATACCCACTATGGCAAATATAAAACGGCAATTCAGGGCAGCCAGTTCTACACCGATACCGCCGCGCTGCGCGGCCTTATCCGGCGCATAAATGGCCACGGAACATGGGATATTTATTTTCACCAGATGCACTACATCACCCAGGACGCAATCTATTATTCCCTCTCAAAGCTGAACCCAGAAGTACACAAAATAAACCTTTTTTTTATTGACTATTTCAACAGCCGGAACGGTATCCGGCATGAACACGAGAAAGTTTTTAATTTCAACTACACCCTGCGAAGCCCTTACTTTCGCGGCTCGCTCATGGCCTATGTTTCAAACAGCCTCGATGCCGTGGAGAGGTCGCCGCTTTTCGTTATGTTCTGCGTACCGCATAACCTCACGCCATTTGGGGAGGAGCATTTGCCGGAAATAATATCTATCTTTGCGGAAAAAATGCAGGAGTATGAAACCGCCCAGGGTGTGACCATTGCGCGGGATTGTTGCCGGAAGCCCCATG
>Ga0268262_10003036_pt1 | contig 18625 bp, 18 predicted proteins | sample TergutNc150P3_FD_190354 | JGI IMG/M metagenome (GOLD analysis project Ga0268262, IMG submission 190354) | Nasutitermes corniger P3 segment gut microbial community from laboratory colony in Florida, USA - Nc150 P3 (SPAdes) (version 2) | ecosystem: Host-associated > Arthropoda: Insects >...
GTCTACCTCCTACGCCCGGTACAATTACTTTTTCATCGTTATCCAGCATTTTTTCCCAACAACAGCCTGAATCAATTTTAATTTTTTCGGCGTTGTCTATCGATATATTTTTTATAATTGAAATATCTCCTGTAACTTGCGTTCCTCCGGCAGGTATTGTGTATGTTGAATACGGAGTTCCTTCCAAATAGACAAGCATGTCGGTTGTCCCGCCGCCGATGTCTATTAACACTACGCCGAGATCCATTTCTTCCTGAGTAAGAACAGCGCGTCCTGCGGCGAGCGTCTGTAAAATTAATTCATTCACGCGGAAACCGGCGCGGTTAACGCATTTAATTAAATTCTGAGCGCCTGTTACGGAAACGGTAATAAGATGCACTTCCGACTCCAAACGCACTCCAATCATATCCATCGGGTTTCTTATGCCCTTTTGATCATCAACTTTATAATTCTGCGGAATTACTTCCAGTATCTGCCTGTCCGTGGGTATTACGACGGCTTTTGCCGCCTCAATTACACGGTCAATATCTTCCTGTCCTATTTCCCTTTCTCTGGCATCGCGTTTTTTTCCGATTACTCCGACAACGCCGCGCGAATTAATTCCGTTTACATGATTTCCGCCGATTCCCGTCCAACAATCCGTTACTTCAAGTCCGCTCATCATTTCAGCTTCTTCAATCGCCTCTTCTATTGAATGTAATGTCGCCTCTATATTTACAACTACTCCTTTCCTTAAACCTGTTGACGGACGAGTACCGGTTCCGATTATCTTCAGGGCGCCGTTCTCGCCGCGTTCACAGACAATAGCACGTACAAATGTTGATCCAATGTCCAACGACACTACTATTTCATTACTCATCAAGACAACTCCTTAATTTTATATGAACCCATACCGGATCTAAAATCAATTTCCTGCGGGCGATTATTGTCTCTTTCAAATATATTTAACATAAGCAGCATGTACCTGAGCGCGTCCTCGGTAAAACTATTCTCTACCCTCACTTTTATTAAACTATGAACAGGGAAAAGCACAAGGTCGTAACCGTCCCAAGCTTTCCTTTCCACACGGATTTCGGAAATAGCTGATAACAATTCCGGAGACGATGCAGAGATTTCGCCGAGGTTGTTTAACAGCGGAATAAGCGCCGTGGGCAGCTGCGTATTAAGCTGCGGATTTTCCAGCCCGGATATAACCGGAATATCCGTCCTTTCCATTGAAGCTTCTTCCTCGATTTTATAAATTACTCCGTGCCTGTCGATATACATCATGGCCTGACCTGAGTTTGTATTAAACAATGTAACGGCGGCAGGTTTGCGCGGATTTAAATAAATTGATAATTTATCCGGAAAGCGTTTCATTACAACGGCTGACTCAACAAGAATATTAGACGCAAGCCTGTCTTTTACAAGGTTAACGTTAGTTGAAAAATATGAAGAGCTGTCGTCAATACCGCCGAGATAAAGAATTTGCGAGCGTGAAAAATCAGAGAATCCGTGAACTTCGACGGTGGAGAACGGAATAAAAGGACTGATGCCTAAAAGCCAAATTAACTCGGCGGCAAAAATAATACCGGCTATGATTAAAAGCTTTTTAAGTCCTTTTTCTATTTTAGCGGCGGATTTCTTTTTTGCCGAATTTTCGGAGGCTTCGGTTGATTCATAATAATAATCAGACATCATATATAACCTCCTCTTTTACGTCGTAAATCGGACTCTTGCCGCTTTCAACAGCATCGTTTCTTGCCACATTCGCTATAAGTCCGGCGCAGATCATTGTTGTTACAAGCGAAGAACCGCCGGCAGAAAAGAACGGAAGCGGTATTCCCGTCGCAGGTAACGCTCCCGAAACAACCGCCGTATTAAGCATTGCCTGTGTGGCAATCAGCGTTGTTAATCCGCCTGCCAATAATCTTCCGAATACTGATTTGCTGTTTAACGCGGCTTTGAAACCGAGAACCGTAAAAACCGTAAACAGAGCGAAGAACAGAAGAACGCCTATAAATCCGGCTTCCTCCACATAAGCGCTGAAAATAAAATCGGAGTGAATTTCCGGTATACTGGATAATTTTCTGCTTCCCTCTCCTATGCCTTTGCCCCATAAGCCGCTTGAAATAATAGCGTCTTTACTTGCGTTAACCTGAAAGCCCGCTCCGAGCGGATCCCATTGCGGTCTTAAAAAACTAACCAAGCGTCTTACTCTGTGCTCTTTTGTAAATACTAAGAGCGCGGAGACCGGAACAATCATCATTGTCGCCGCGAAGAAATAACGAAAGTGAATACCGGCAAGGAAGAAGATAACCATTGCGTTAAACACCAGGAAAACCGCGGTAGAAAAATTATTCTGACCGTAAATAAGGGCGAAGAAAAGTCCGGTAACCAGAACCGGCGGCAATACGCCTGAAAAGAAACTGTCAAGATTATTCGCTTTTTTATCAAGCAAGTGGGCAAGGTACAACGGCAAAACAAACTTAACCATTTCCGAAGGCTGATACGAGAATGAGCCTATTTCAATCCAGCGAGACGCGCCGTAACGCTCTACTCCTATGCCGGGAATTAAAGTTAAAATACATAATCCTGCCGCTATGCAAACAAGCGGTATAATGCATTTTCGCAGTATATCAAGTTTAATGCGCGAGAAAATAAAGAAGCAGATAACTCCGGCTGCGCAGAAAACCAATTGTCTTATAATAAAGTAATTGCCGTCGCCGAAAAAGCGCGCGGCGAATGAATATGACGCTGAATAAAGAGTCACAAGCCCCATTCCCACTAACAGCGTTACGCTTAAATAAAAGAGGTGTATTGTTTTTTGACTCTGCGCTTTTTCAGCGTCAAATCTGTACATTTCTTCTCCTACTGTATCTTCAATGTTGATAACGCTATGATTGCGCACAGCCCGCCCAATATCCAAAAGCGAATAACCGTTCTGTTTTCAGACCAGCCCAAAAGCTCGTAATGATGATGAAGAGGAGCCATTTTAAATATCCTCTTCTTGCGAATCTTAAAAGACGCAACTTGTAAAATGACGGACACAATTTCAATGACGAACACGCCGCCGATAACAAGGTTTAATATTTCTTTTTTTATGATTAACGAAATGACGGCGATGAGGCCGCCTAATGAAAGGCTGCCTACATCGCCCATAAAAACATCAGCGGGATTGCAGTTAAACCAAAGAAAGCCGACGCAAGCGCCAGCGGCGGCTAGGCAGAATACTGTAAGTTCCCCCGCTTCGGGAATATACGGTATTCCAAGATATGATGAATAATCTATGCGACCCGTAACATACGTAAGGATCGCGAGAGTAAGGAACACTAAAATAAGAAGTCCGGCTAAAAGACCGTCTAAGCCGTCGGAGAAATTAACGGCGTTTGATTCGCCGACAATCAACAACACGGCGAACGGTATCCAAAGCCAGCCCATATCTAAAACAGGTTCTTTAAAGAAAGGAATATACAAAGCCGTTATATTTTCGTCGCTTGTAAAATATATAATCAATACGATAACAATCGCTATTCCGAATTGTCCGGCTAGTTTTACCCACGCCGGAAGCCCTGCCGAATTATGTTTCGTAACCTTTAAATAGTCGTCGATAAATCCGACAGCCCCGAACCCTAAAAACGCTCCCATCGCTATCCAAATCGACTTATTATGCAAATCGCCCCAGAAGAGCATGGCTATTACAACGGAAAGAATTATGAATATTCCTCCCATTGTCGGCGTTCCCGATTTTACAAGATGAGTCTGCGGACCGTCTTCCCTTACGGACTGACCGATTTTTAATTTTCGCAAGAACTCGATAATTCTTCCGCCGAAGATAAAACAGATCAACAAGGTGGTAAGAGCGGCAAAGGCGCTTCTGAATGTTAGATAGATAAAAACATTGAACGGGGTAAAGAACCTTATTAATGGACGGATTAGTTCAAGAAACATTGCTTACCCCCGTTAACATTTCGGTTAATCTTTCAAGAGCGCATCCTCTTGAGCCTTTAAGCAGTACAAGGTCGCCTTTATTCACATAACTGTTAATTTCGTTTGTAAGTTCGCTGATATCGTTTGAGTAAAAAACAGGTTTACCGTTATCTTCCAAGCTTGAAAGAGCGGCTTTAATCTCATTGCCGAACAGGAAAACTTTTTTAGCCGATGACACGGATAACAAAAAGCCCAATTTTTCATGCTCGGAAACGGAACTATCGCCTAATTCAAGCATGTCGGCAATTACATAAATTTTCCTGCCGGGCCACTCAAGCGAATCGCAGAATTCAACGCTCTTTGCCGTTGACTCGGGGTTGGCGTTATAACAGTCGCGGATTACGGTTGTACGCGTTCCGTTTAATATTTCCAGTCTGCCGAAGAGCGGCTTAACGGATTGAAGCCCTTTGATAATTGCGCTATCTGAAACCGGAATCTCTTTTGCTATCGCTATGGCGGCAATGGCGTCGTCAAGACTGTGTTTGCCGGGAAGGGCAAAGTGAACTTTTTCGCCCGCCCAGATAATTTCAGTTCCTTCCAAACCAAGACTGCGAGCGCCTTTAAATTCTTTAAAATTATCGGGACTGTAAAAATTTATTTTTCCGGCAACGCCTTCCGCCATTTCATCGGCGTATTCGTCGTTTGCCGGTATGAGAGCAACATCGTTAAACTTTAGGAATTTAAATATACTTTTTTTCTCATTAACTATTTCAGATTTACTGCCGAAAAATTCGATATGGGCGGAACCTATGTTTGTAATAGACGCAATGTTTGGTTTAAGAACTTCGGTAATCTCCAATATTTCATTGTGTCTGTTCATTCCAAGCTCAAAAACTCCCACTTCATGATCGGCTCTGACTTCAAAAACCGACAACGGAAGCCCTGTTTCGGAATTAAGATTTCCCTTGTTCATTACCGTATTTTTTTCGCATGAAATAATCGCCGCAGTAATTTCTTTTGTCGTGGTTTTTCCCGAAGAACCTGTTATCCCGACTTTTTTAAGGTTGGGGAATTTTTCAAGATAGACTCTTGCGGAATCCTGCAAACCTTTTAAAGTATTTTCAACTACAATTAAATCTTTCCCTGAGTTTTTTGCGGTATTTATTAAATCAAATTGGTCAAGTTTGGAGGACGATACAACGGCTCCCCTAGCGCCTGAGGCAAAGGCATTTTTAACAAATTGATGTCCGTCATTGGAAGCGCCGACAAGGGCGAAGAAGAGCGCGCCTTCTTTTACGGCGCGTGAGTCAATGGCTACTGAAGAAAATCCGCTATTAGGCGTAAATGAAATATGGCGCGCGCCCAGTAAGCCGGACAGCTCGCCGATACCCATTAGGTCAGTATCCATGCCCCTTTCCCCCCATTATTTTTACCTGAAGAAAATACTCAGGCGGTATCTTTTGCAGATCCAGTTGATCTTTTGCAACATTTTCTATTCTTTCCGGAGACGAATATTCACCTATTCCGGCAATAAGCCGTTTATTGCTTTCAATCCATTCGGTCTGTGTGTGTTCCAAGCGGTCTAATTCGTTCACAAGACGTTTATACCGGTTAGACTGCCAAACCAAGAGAGTAAGGCAAAGGGGGATGGTGAGAACGAAGAAATAAAGCAATAAATAACGCTTAATCATTGTCGCTCCTTTCTAAGATTTTTTCCGCGACGCGCAATCTTGCGCTTCTGGAAGGAGGATTACGCTCAATCTCGTCCTTTCCGGGCGTAATACCCTTTTTTGTAAGGATATTGATTGAGCGTTGTCCCCCACATTTACAGATCGGCGCATTTGGCGGGCAAATACAGTCTTTATTCATAGTTCTCAGAAAGTTTTTAACGATTCTGTCCTCTATGGAATGGAAACTGATTATACCGAGCCGTCCCCCCGGCTCGATAAGCCTTAACGCCGCCTCAAGGATCGATGGAAGCTGTGAAAGCTCTCCGTTTGTCGCTATACGCAAAGCTTGGAATGTCTTGGTCGCAGGATGCACAGGTCCGTGCCTGTAAGAAGCCGGAACCGCTCTCGCCACCAAATTGGCAAGAGCCGAAGTTGTCGTAATTGTCGATTTTTGTCTTTCATTGACTATTAATGATGCGATTCTGCGTGAATAACGCTCATCGGCGTTATTGTAAAGCAAATCCGCCAATTCTCTCTCCGGAAGCCGAGCCAGAAGCTCCGCCGCAGTAATTCCGGTTGAAGTATCCAGCCTCATATCAAGATACTCGTCTTTCTCGAAGGTAAAACCCTTGCCGCTTTTTTTGTAGTGATAAAAACTGACGCCGAGATCGAATAAAATGGTATCCGGTCTTTTAAACTGAGAGGGATAATCCGTAAGAAAATCGAACGACCAGCCGCAATGAAAATAAATACGGTCGGCGAAGGGCTGTAAGCGCTGTTTGGCGATTTCAAGTATATCTTTGTCGGCGTCTATGGCAATCAGTTTTAAGTCGGTATATTTTGACATCATCGAATAACTGTGCCCGCCCTCGCCTGTATTACAGTCGATAAGCAGTTCATTATGCCCCCTGGGACCGAGTAAATCTAGAACTTCATTTAACAAAACGGGGGTGTGAACATATTCTGTCATTCCTGATTACCGCCTTTTCCGTTTTTTAATTTTCTAGCAATTTCTTCGGATGCTGAAACAAAATCTTCCTTGCTTTCAGAATAATATTTTCGGTATGTTTCTTTGTCCCAAATTTCTATATAGTCCCACGCCCCGATAACCAAACATTCTTTGGTTAATCCCGCTTCTTCACGGTAGTTTTGGGGTATCGGTATTCTTCCGGCTTTATCGATTTCCACATCTTTTGAATTAAAAAAACGGCGGCGGAACGCTCTGTCTTTCTCTGACAAGATATCCGTATTATTGTGGTATTTTGCGGACATCTCATTGTATACGGTTGTAGGGAAAAGCCACAGACATTTTTCATTTTCATAGTCGCAAGGTTTCACGGTAAGCTCCGCGTCGTTTAAGATTTTGCGTAACGCTGCGGGAAGACTGATTCTTCCTTTTTCATCAAGAGTAACTTCAAACTGTCCTTTAAAGTTGTATCCCACTTTTTCCTACTTTCTCCCACTTAATCCCATTTGCCTATCATTTTATAGAAAAAATTCCATTCGTCAACCACTATTCATAATATTTTTCCAAAATTTTAAAAATTTTTTACTATTTTACTATACAGGCATATAGTACACCCCAAAAAACCCCTTCTAGTTGACAACTACGTTATTTTTGTCATTAAAAAATCAACATATTTCTATACATAAGTGTAGTAAAATTTGCAATTGCGGTATTTTTGTCATTTCGTTATGATAAATTATGCAGATAAATGAGTTTTTTATAGTATTCCCCGAAGGCGACGTTCAGGAAATTCAGGGGCGTCTGCCGTTTAATTCTCTTGTCGACATGAACGGAAACGTACTGAGCCTTCCCCTGCCAACCAACAAAATGATTGTTTTTAAGGTTGCCGGAATAAAGACCGAAGAAAGAACAGGCGTAAGTGAAACCTATCATTTTTTGGACTTGATCGACGCCGAGGAATTACTTGAGTACACAAAAAACAATAGGTACTAATAATGAAAGCTCCTTGCACCGCACGTTAAAATTCCGGTACGCCGGTCCCGGCGGCAAGACCGAGGCTGAAGTAGGCTCTTTTGTAGCCGACGGAATCCGAAAAGACGGCGAATATATCGAGGTTCAAACCGGAAGTTTCGGGCCTCTTAAAAAAAAGGTAAAAGAATTTGCCGCCCTAGGCAAAGTGCGGATTATCCACCCCGTTGCCGTAACAAAAACGATTGAAGTCTGCGCCAAAAACGGAAAATTGCTCTACAGGCGGAAAAGTCCCGTACACGGAACCCAATGGGACATCTTCGAGGCGCTGCTCTACGCCCCCGAAATAGCGCTAATCCGAGGCGTTACCATAGAAATCGCGCTTGTAGACATTACCGAAAAGCGGATAAAAGACGGCAAAGGCGCATGGCGGCGCAAAGGCATCAGTATTCATGACAAAGAATTGTCGGCTTTTCATGAGAGTATACTTTTATCGACGCCGAAAGACTATTTACGCTTTATCCCTTTTAAAAAAACTGAGGAATTTACCGTTTCATCCCATGCCGAGAAAGCCGGTGTTAAAAGATGGGTGTCCCAAAAGGCGTTGTATGTGCTGACTAAGATGGGGTTGATTAAGAAAATTGGGAAAAAAGGCAACGCTTGGGTTTATGCTCTTTAGAAAATTATTCCAACGGCGGGAAGTATCCGGTATAATCGCGGCCTGATCTTTCAAGCAAATAAACTTCGGCTTCAATGGGCAGCCACGCTCTTCCGAAATCCGTGGGTAAAAGCGAAGTGTATGTAAAGCTGTAAAGACCCGACGGTATGTCCGCCGTACTCTTGATAAGTTCCCCTATGCCGCGCGAACGGTAAAGGGGCATTGCCCTTCCGCCTGTTCCCTTGCACAGATAATCCAATTCGGGTGAAACTTGTCCGCCGCCGATTATTATGGCGTTAAACACTATATTGTTATTCGCCAGATAAGCCGTCATTTCCGAAAGACTGTACTGTTCAAACGCCAGATCGCCTAAACCGCCCGTGCCTATATATACAACCGACCTTTTGGGAACGGCGGTTAAAAGATCGCTTGCCGCTAATCTAAGACCTGAATCGAAACGCCACCGCGCTGTATAATCGCTCGCGCCCCGTACGGCGTTTTCAAGTGAATTGGCGTGAGGCTCTTTGCGCGGCTGAGCTGCGGCTGAAACAACCGAAACGATTTTTGAATTACCCATCTCCTGTAAAGCGCGGTTTATGTCGCGGGCGGCGGCGGTAAAATCATCGCGCATACGGGAAGTTGTGTCGGAGCGTTCAACAAGAAGGGAAATGGCGGCTCCTTTTGTGAGGTAGCCGGGAATATACAATATCTGTTCCGCTACAGGCTTGCTCTCTTCCGTAAGAAGGAAATTATGGTTATCAAGTCCTAAGATTGGGCGGCGAAGCCTGTCTTCCACCGTAAGCTCCACAGTTACCCTTGGGAACTTGGTTGAGTCAACATTGCGTATCTGCACAAATAAGCCGGAAGCGAGATCGTCAAAACGGTTCATTACGTTTACTTCGCTGGTGTTAAAATTCGTTGTGATTATACTGCCGTTCTTGTCCATCTCCGCGCAAGTAATGCGAATGCGTTCTCCGCCGACGAGCCCCAATTCGCGGACAATAGCGGAATCGGGATCTATCTGCAAAATTCTGTTTGCGTCGGCGACAAGCATTGTTCCGTCGGAAAGTAACCTGATGCTTTCCGGCCCTTTTAATCCGTGCGCGCCGAGACGTCCTAAATAATTACCGTTAGGATCGAACATATAAATTACTTTTGCCGTACTTTCGGCAATATAAATTTTTCCGTTATAGGCGGCAATGCCGGTAGGCGAAAGCAAACCGGGGAAAACCGCGCTTTTTTTCGCGAACGAAAGAATAAAAACTCCGTCGGGATCGAATTTTGAAATTCTGTTGTTACCGTAGTCTACAACATACAAATAGCCGTCTTCATCTATAGTAAGATTCTGCGGACCTACAAATTGACCGTCGCCCAAACCTTTCGAGCCGATATACGCCTGCCAGTCTCCGTTACTGTTAAGAATACTTACCCTGCCGCCTCTGTATTCGGACACATACATACGTCCGTCAAGACCGCGGGTTAAATCATAAGGGCGATCAAAACCGTTAAGGGGACCGCGTCTGCGATCTTTAATCAATCCGTTTACGTCGATTCTTACAAGTTCATTACTGCCGTAGGCGACTATCCATACAGTACCGTCGTTATTCGCCAATATTGATGTCGGCTGACGGAAAAGGGTTATTTCATCATTTTTGTTGGGGTAATGCCCCGCTCCTACATAACGCACTTCATCGTTTTTAATGGGCGACAAAAAACGCCTGTTGGCGACCGTTTCTATTCTTGCGCCGAGCAACATGCCTGCGCCTGTGTTTCTGCCTTGAAGATCAAGTGCGGCTCTCCACTGCCTTAGGGCGGTTTCTTCCATGCCTGAGCGGTAGTATGCCTTGCCAAGCCAGTCAAGAATCAGCGGCTCGTCGGGGCGGAAGGCAAGGGATCGCTCAAAAGAATAAATCGCCTCGTTATACGAAAAGCGGTTGTAGGCGTTTACGCCTGTCCTGAATTCATCAGCGGCGGATAGAGCGGCGGGTCCTGTGCCGCCTGTAACCGGCCCCGGACGAATGGGGGCTTCTTGCGCGTATAAAGCGTAAGCAAAAAGAAAAAACGCTGTAAACACGGCAATTTTTCTCAAAGCTTTTCTCCTGTGGCTAATTTAAAGTGTCTTTTTATTTCTTCTTCATCAGGGGCGGCATCTAACGCCCTGCGAAGCCATGTACGCGCCTCCACAGGTTCGCCGCTTTTGTAGTAAGCCCAGCCGAGGGAATCAAGGTAGGCGGCGTTTTGCGGTTTAAAGTCCACGGCTTTTCTGCAAAGACGAAGAGCTCTCATAATATCCATTCCGGTATCGGCAAGAATATAACCCATACAGTTAAGAGCCGTGGGATTATCCGAGTCAATTTCAAGGGTTTTTTCGTAAAACTCTACCGCGCTTGTATGTTTTTTTTGAAGCCATGCGGTATAGGCAAGCGTATTATAGAGCAAGGGGGATTCCATCCCGCTTGATTCCAATTTTTCAAGCTCGTACTCCGCCATTTTAATACGTTTGGTTACCACATAAATATAGGCAAGAGTCATTCTGCATTGGAACACTCTTAAAATATCATGTTCCGATGTTACAACCTGTTCAAGGAAATTCAGCGCTTCCTCATAATTTTTTAATTTCGTATAACATAGTCCAAGGTAATAGGTATGTTCCATTTTTTCTTCAAAGCTGAAATCAGAGGTGTCTTTGGATAATAATTCTTTCAACGCTTCTTCATAGTTATTTTCTTTGAAGAGACGCACTCCCTCAAGAATTTTTTCATCACGGACGGTTATTTTTTCTTCTTCTTCAAATACTTCATCAATGCCGCTTTGCTGCGCAGACATGATCCCCCTCCCCTATCCCTCTACTATAGCAGGCTGAGACTTAACCAGACTGTACGCGGCGCTGCCTTTCATGACTTCCGCCCAGTCGGAACCGTCTTCCGGCTTGTTCTCAATCTTCCCGGACTTTGCAAAACAGTATTTCCCCCCCTCAGGTGAAACAAAGGTAATTATCCTATCATTATAATACCTCATAGAAGGAAAAGAAGGAACAAGTAAAGCAGGTTTTTTTTCGATATTTGGAAAATTTACGTTTACGAAAATCCCCTCTTTCCAATAACTTTTCAGCGTTTCAAGCTTCTCCATAATGTAAGAAATGACCATATCCCACTGCCAAGGGAGATCGCTGTCTACAAGGGACAGCGCCACGGACGGGATGCCGAAAAGACTGCCCTGCCTTGCCGCCGCCGCGGTTCCCGAATAGATAATATCCGTCCCCAAATTAGCCCCGGCATTGATTCCGGACAGGATAAGATCGGGGGCTTTTTCCATTTTTAGCTCTTTTCCGTCGGTTGTAATGCAGATTTCGGGGATTGCCCCCAAAAGGGCGGTTACAATACAGTCTACCGGAGTCCCCGAACATGACCATGTATCTTCTTCAATATCCGTTAATTTTAAGGGACCGTTCAGAAATTCGATGGAATGGGAACAGCCCGACCGATTATTGTCAGGAGCTACCGTAAAAACTCTATGCCCCGCGCCTCTTAATGCCTTTGCCAGCAGTCTTGTCCCCTGCGAGGCGATGCCGTCGTCATTTGTCAACAGTATTCGCATAAGCTCTCTTGCGTACCGGGCGGGAACTTGTTGTTGTTGTAATATTGCGTTGGGCTTTTTCTTCCGGTTCGGGGATTATTCCGGCTTTTGACGCCAATTTTATTTCATAAATTACATTGTGGAAACCGAATATACGCTCATAATCTTCAAGCCGCCTTTTGTATTCATCGACAAGCTCCCGGCGGATAATTGTGTATGTACTGCCGCCGAAACCAAAGCCGATCATTCTGGAACCGGCGACTCCCTCAATTTCCTGCGCTCTTTTTACAAGCCAGTCAACTTCGGGACAGCTGATTTCAAACAGATCCCTAAGACTTTCGTGCGAATGGTATATAATTTTGGCGAAAGACGCTAAATCGGCGCGTTCCAGAGCGTCGGCGGCATCGTTTATCCTGCGTATTTCCTCGACTATATGCATACTTCTGCGGCGTACCTGCTCGGGAAAGGTTCCTACGACTTCAAGAAGATCGTTGGAAGCGTAGTCTTTATAGCCGGAACCCTCGTGTTTTTGCGAAAGAAGCTGTAATCCTTTTAAAACATCATCTATTCGGGACGCAACTTCTTTTTTCGCGCCCATTCTGGGGACGCGGGAGTCCACAAGTATATAACGAAAATTGGCAAACGGCGATTTTATCAATTTTATGTCGTTTTTTGACGAATCAAAAAGCAAAAAATGATCCTTGCGGGCGAAAAAGCAGACAAGATAATCGGCAAGGGGCGCGGAATGACCGAAAATTTTTTCATGGGACTCTTTCAGTTTTACGGCAAAATCCATATCATTGACATGAACGTTTAAAAGCTCCCTAATTGCGGTTGCCGCCGCTACTTCTATCGCTACAGAGGAAGAAAGACCGATATGCTGGGGAATATCTCCGCAAAAAGAGAAATTAAGCCCCTTCATAGGGTGGCCAAGGTCGATAAAAAGGTGAATTGCGGGCTTTAAATAGTTAGCCCATCGATCTTCACGCCGATATTTAAGACCGGCTATGGTACTTCTCTTGCGTTCATCGATATCTGCGGCATAAAAACGGAAAGAATTGTCCTTTCTGCCGCTTACGGCAAGGTTAATGTATCGATCTATAGCCGCGGAAAGGAATAATCCCGACTCAGGCTCGCCCTGTTCTCCTAAAAAGTGGATTCTGCCGGGGGACTCAGCGAAAACAACGGGAATTGATCGGTCGTTTTCAAGTTCATATTCTTTTCGGTGAATTTGACCGATGTCCGCCATGAAACCCTCCTCTTTTTCGTAATTTTATCACGGATTAGAGATTTTTTCAATGTCTGATTTTACGAAATTATGTGGATTTTTTTGAATATTATTAGTCGTTTTTTAACTAAAAACGAATTTAATTGCCGATTGCCGCTTATATTCTTAAATTTATATAGGTGAGAAGTCTTTAAAGGGGGAATATTATGAGCTCAAAATCAAATTTACTCACATGGTCATCAACTTATTATGTAGGAGTAAGATTTATTGATGAACAGCACAAAGTCATGCTAACTATGCTCAATGATATGTACAACCATGTCGGCGGCGATGAAAAAGCGGAACGGGCTTATTTTACGAAGATTATTGATCAAGCGATTGACTATGTAACAGAGCATTTTGCGGCGGAGGAAAAACTCCTTTTCGCGACCAAATTCCCCGGTTATATAGAACATAAACAAGCGCACGATGCCTTTATTATGACTGTGCTTGAAAATGTAAAGGATTTTAAGGCAGGAAAAAAGGTAAATTTTTCAATCTTTACCCATTTTCTTAAAGATTGGATTTTATCCCACATAGCGGTAATGGACAAGGAATATTTTTCTTTATTCAGAAAGCTAGCCTCAGGCAAAACAAACAAGAAATTGACTGATCAGCATCAAGATATAGCTTGTTGATATAGAAACGATTTGCATTTTTTTTAAATTCGTCGGCGAATTTCATGGTCGGCAACCCTTATTTTTCTTATATTTATTATGTGAGGATATAAAATAAGGGGGTATATTATGAAGGTGAATTCAAATTTGGTCACATGGTCTTCTACATATTCTGTAGGAGTAAGGTCTATTGACGCCCAGCATATGGAACTTATAAATTTGGTCAATGATATGTACAACCACATTGTGGGCGATGAAAAAGCGGAACGGGCTTATTTTAAGAAAATTATTCATAACGCCGTTGAGTATGTAAAGGTACATTTCGCCACAGAAGAAAAAATCCTGCTTGCTACCAAATTCCCCGGCTACGTTGAGCATAAAAGAGCGCACGATTTATTTATATTGAATGTTATTGAAAACATTCGGGATTATGAGGAAGGGAAAAAGATAAATCTTGCGGCATTTACCCATTTCCTTAAAGACTGGATTTTGTCCCACATAGCGGTAATGGACAAGCAATACTTTCTTTACTTAAAAAGGATCGCCACCCGCAAAGCCAACGGAAAATTGAGCGTTACAAGGGAAAATATAGCTTGTTAATTAGGTAGGGGGATTATTCTGTTAAATCCAAAATAACGAATATCCCCCTCAGATTAGCCGCAAGCTCTTTATAATGGTATAAGAAGGAATAACCAATGTGTCTATTCATGCCGACTTATTAACGTAATTAAATTACCAACCATATATAATGGAATATCGTAAATAGTACATCCCGAATAATTGCTTTGCCCAAAATCAGATAAGGATAAACGGATCGCTATTTGGGGATTATAGGTATCAATAAATAATTTCAGGCTTTTCGCTTTTAAATTTTTTTCCGCCTTTACTTCTATGGGAATAACTTTATTTCCTATCTGAATAATATAATCCAATTCCGCTTTTGCGGAACCTTCACGAGCCCAATAATATACGGGTATGTCGTAGAGAGCTTTTAACTCTCCAAGCACATATTGTTCCGCAAGAGCTCCGTAAAAATGATCAAAGACAGCCGGATCGCGATCAAGAAAAGCGTCAATATCCAGACCGGACATGGCGGAGAGAAGACCTATATCCAGCATATACAGTTTAAAATGTTCAGGTTCCGCGTAACTTGCAAGCGGATAATGAGGCAATGCGATACGGCTGACCTCATACGCCAATCCGCATTTGGCAAGCCAAAACAATGAGGAACGGTAATTGCGCGATTTTGCGCCTTGTTTTACTTCATTGTAAATAAATTTTTTTGTCTCTCTTGCCAACTGGCGGGGAATGGAATTCCAAAGGCGTGTTACTTTTTCCGCAAGTCTAATATCAATATGTTTAGAAAAATCATCTTCATAACCGCTTATGATCTTTTTTTGAATGGATCGTATCGTATTAAAATTTTTTCCTTTTGTAAAAGAAAGTACAACTTCGGGCATACCGCCGACATAAAAATAATATTTAAGATATTTCGACAGATCATTTTTAACCAAAGCGGCAAAACGCGGCTTTTCTTTTTCTATAGCCGTTATAAGCTGTTGCTCATTCATGGCGGCTAGAAATTCAAAAAATGTCATTGGGTATAATGTAAGGTTATCCGTCTTACCTACCGGAAAAGATTCATCATGGTGCAGAGCAATACCAAGAAAACTGCCGGCTGCCATTATGTGATATTCAGGAGTTTCTTCATAGAAATACTTTAACGAGTTAAGACCACGGTTACATTCTTGAATTTCATCAAAAATGATTAGGGTTTCCTCAGGATTTATAGATTCGCCTGAAATAAATCCCAATTCTTCAATAATACGTTTAGGTTTTAGATCGCCGTCAAAAATATTCCGCGCTTGTTGGTTATTAAAAAAATCAATATACACCGTATTCCGGTAAGCGGTTTTTCCGAATTCTTTCATAAGCCATGTTTTTCCCGTCTGCCTTGCGCCTTTTAGAAGTAACGGCTTTCTGTCGGGAGAATTCTTCCATTCCAGCAAGGATTCTATCAGTTTTCTTTGCATATTTGAATTTTATTATACTTTTGCACCTTTTTCAAGGGAAAAAACGCCATTTTTGCACTTTTTTATATTGAAAATATAGGTATATTTGCACCTTTTTATAGGGTAAATATCAGTATTATTGCACCTTTTTATAAGGAATAACCGACACAACTATTATGGCAATCAGTGTACAAATATACGGAAACGCCAAAATAAAACCTGCGGGTATTTGCCAAAAGCCTTGGGCGTAGTTTGAAAAACATTCGGCTAGGGCGAAAACGAAAGCGGCGGCAAGAATGCCTAAAGGTTTTTTTACGCCGAGGAAAATTACGGCTAGGGCTATCCAGCCTTTGCCTGCGGACATTCCGGGTACGAATGCTCCTAAGTTCAAACTTAAAAATGAGCCGCCTATGCCGCAGAAAAAACCTGATATTAAAAATGCCGTTGTTTGATAAAATACTGGTTTTATTCCAAGCGAAACAAGAGCGGCGGCGTTTTTATCGCAGGCTCGAAGCCTGTAACCGAACGGGGTTTTGTAAATAGCGATATGTGAAATTATCAACAGGAACAGTCCCAAAATTACATACCATATTAGCAAACCGTTTGCGTTATTCGACGTAACTACTCCCTTTGTGCCGAATATTTTTTCTGAAAGAACTACGCATAAACCGCTTGAAAATAGATTTATAGCGAGACCTGAAATAAATAAATCGGCTTTAAGTTTGAAAACAGCCAACGAATGTAATGCCGACAGCGCGGTTGCCGTTAAAACCGCCGACAATACGGCGGCGGTTACACTGCCTGTAAAACTAAATACCGTTAAAGAGCAAAACGCTCCCGAAAGAAGCAAACCTTCAAGGGCGATGTTGAGCGTTCCGGCGAGCGTGGGAAAAAGTCCGCCGAAGGCGGCGAAAAATATCGGGATCATTATAGTTATTGCGCTTTTAAGCACAGGTAAAATCGCCATTATCCCTTCCTCTTGCGTTCAAAAATATTTTTAACAACTACGCTTGTTGATAAAAAGAAAATTACAGCCTGAATTATGTACGAGATTTCATAAGTAATTCCGGTATTCTGCATCGCTATTCTTGCGCCCGTTTCCGTCCACGCAAGAAAGAGGGCGCAGGGTATCACGGCGATGGGGGAAAAACTTGCGATTAACGCTACGGTTAAGCCGCTCCAACCCAGCCCGGCGGAAAATTCTTTTATTACGGAATAATGCGTTCCAATAACAGCGACGCTTCCGGCAAATCCGTATAATGCGCCGCTCATTGCCATCGCTATAATTGTGTTCAGTCTTGTATTTATTCCGCCGTAACGGGCGAACATTTCGTTTTTTCCGGCTATTCTGAATTCATAGCCCCTCTTTGTTTTGTAGAGAAAAAAGTAAACTATAATTACAAAAATAAGAGCGATAAAAATTCCTGCGCTTAAACTTGATGGTCTTAAAATGAGCGGAAGCCGCATATTTTCGGCGATTTTTTTTGTCGATATAAGTGATGTTTCAGGATCAAGGAATGGTCCTGTAACGAAATAATTGACAATCGGGATAACCGCGCATGAAAGAAGGAAGGTTGTAATAATTTCGGGGGTTTTCCATTTCGCCTTGCAAATGCCGCTGAACGCCGAAAGACTTGCGGATGACAGAACGCCTGCCATAACGGCGATAACCGCTCCCGTTACTCCAAAACGAGTAAGAGAGAGGGCAACAGCGGTTGTTATGAAAGCGCCCAAGTACACCTGCCCTTCTCCGCCTAAGTTAAGGTTACCGGCTTTCATGGCGATTATTATGCCTAACGCTCCGAAAATTAACGGAACAGCGGAGTTAAGCATATTGCCGAAACTATATAAATTCCTGAACGGTCCTATAAAAAAGTAATATAATGTTTTTAACGGCGTATCGCTTAAAATGAATATTAACAGAAAAACTGTTAAAAGAGACGCCGCAAATATGAAAATTACATTTTTTCTCATAACGCCGCTCCGATTCCCTGCATGCAATTTCCGATTAATTCTTTAATGCCGCTGTTTTGATCATTAACAAATTCGCCTGCTATTTTTCCCCTGTACATTACGATTATTCTGTCCGCAAGTTCTATAATCTCGTCCAAATTGGTGGAAATTAAAATAATAGCCGCTCCTTTTTTCCGCAGAGCGTCTATTTCCCCCTTTATAAATCCTGCGGAAGCGATATCAAGCCCCCATGTGGGTTCCGAGAAAACGGCATAATCCTTAAATTGATTTAATTCTCTCGCCAAAATCAGCTTTTGCAAATTGCCGCCCGATAACGCGGCGGCTTTTTGTTTTAAGTCGGGAGTTTCAATATTGTATTTTTTCAGCCAAGAATTTATTTCTTCGCTGATTTTATTTTTCTTTGTCAGGTTTTCATAATTAAAAGAATAATATTTTTTCCTCATGTTGATTATCATATTTTCTTCTATTGTGGCTGTTTCCGCACTTCCTACCTTTATACGGTCGGCAGGTACAAAACTAAGCCCCTGATTACGCAATTTGCGTATGTTAAGTTTGGAAATGTCTTTTCCTCTGTGTAAAATTTTGCCTTCGGCAGGGTGCAAAAAGCCGCCAAGAACAGCTTCGATTACTCCAAGCCCGTTGCCGCCGACGCCTGCAAACCCCAGTATTTCATTTGAATTAACTGAAAACAAAACTTTATCGAGTAACGGGCGTTTTTGCCCCCGTCTTTTAACGCTCACATTTTCAAACTCGATTACATTGTCTTTTTTACCGCCGCCGTTTGTGTATACTGACGGCGGCAATTTTTCATCGCCCATCATCATTTTCGCTATTTCAAATTCATCGGTTTGAGATACGTCTTTTACGTCTATTAACTGTCCGTTACGCAAAACTGCCACACGGTCGCTTATCTGTTTAATCTCGTTTAATTTATGCGTTATAAGAATTATTGATTTTCCGTTATTGACAAGCGTTTTAAGCGTCTTAAAAAGCGATTTTATTTCGT
>Ga0268262_10003037_pt1 | contig 18624 bp, 16 predicted proteins | sample TergutNc150P3_FD_190354 | JGI IMG/M metagenome (GOLD analysis project Ga0268262, IMG submission 190354) | Nasutitermes corniger P3 segment gut microbial community from laboratory colony in Florida, USA - Nc150 P3 (SPAdes) (version 2) | ecosystem: Host-associated > Arthropoda: Insects >...
GTCTATTCCTACGTACCTTGTCGCTGCTTTGCTCTCCTCTTTCATCCTTCAGCTCCTTACTGTAAAATAAGGGCCGGGAGCGATTGTCGGGTGTGTGACACCGTACTCCTATTCGCGGTCGGCCTGTTCGACGGGCCGCCGCATCTTTCTTTACGGTGGCCGGGATAAAGCTATTCTCTGTGTCAAGGTTCCCCGGATTGCTCCGGTTTCCTTCCGGCACGTAACAACCTGCCACCGGCCCCCTGGCTCCGTCGGGCCAGAATACCACTTTTCCCCGACAATCTAAATCATAGATTCTCCGTGGTAAAATTTTTATGGTTGAAATAATCGTTGATTTTTAAGCTTTTCTTAACGCGGCGCTTTGGGCATGACCCGCCAGTCCTTCTGCGTTGGCGAGAATTTCCGCCGCCTGACGTGTTTTTTCAAATCCATCGCCTGAACTACAGCGTAGAATCGTAACGGTTTTTAAAAAATGTCTGACAGAGAGCCCGCCTGTAAAACGGGCGCAACAGGATGTAGGAAGCGTATGGTTAATTCCGGCGGAATAGTCTCCCAGAACTTCCGCCGAAAGAGCGCCCAGAAAAAGCGAACCGTAGTTCTTTAATTTCGGGATCCAGCTTTCAGGATCTTTAACATGAAGCTCCAGATGCTCAGGAGCGATGGTATTTACAATGCGGATGGCTTCCTCTTTTTTTCCGTAAACGATAATAAGGCCGGCTAATTCAAGTGAAGAGCGGGCGGTTTCGGCAGTTGGAAGCTTAGCGAGCTGTTTTTCAATAGCGTCGGCTATTTTTTCCGCAAGCTCCCTGGACGGAACCAACGCCCTTGCGCGCGCGTCGGGATCGTGCTCTGCCTGCGCTATCATATCAGCCGCGACTAAATTCGCGTTTCGCGTTATATCTGCCGATGTGGAATTATCGCTAATGATCAGCACATCGGACGGCCCCGCGATAAAATCAATCCCCACCTCGCCGAACAAAAGCCGCTTGGCCGCCGCAACGTATTTGTTGCCTGGACCGACAACTACATCGGAACTGGGAACGGATTCCGTTCCCAGCGCCAGAGCGGCGATTGCCTGTGCGCCGCCAATGGCAAAAACACGAAGTTTCCTTTCAGCTATTTCCGCTGTAATTGCAGCGGCGGCAAGTATCTTTCTGTCGGGAATCCCGTCTTCCTCTGGCGGCGATGCCAGGAACACTTCCTCTACACCTGCGCAGAACGCAGGGAGAAGGCACATCATCACCGTTGAGAACAATGGGAAACGCCCTCCCGGAACGTAAACTGCCGCCCTCTGAACCGGAATTACCCGTTGGCCTGTTACAATGCCCTTTTCCATTTCATATTCAAAATCAAAAAATTGTTCCCTCTGTTTTTGGCAAAAGCGTTTTATATGCAATGCCGAAAGCTCAATCGCAGAATACAGTTCGGGATCACTGCGGCGCATTTCTTCACGCGCCTCAAGCGCCGCAGAGAAAGGAACTTCCAGCTTTGCAGGAGAACTCTTGTCAAAGCGGGAGGCAAAGCGACGAACCGCCGCGTCTCCTTCGCTCCTTACAGCGGCAACAATTTCTTTTACCGCCAATTCGGTTTGATCATCATTCCGCGCTGTAACGTGCTCCCAAGATGAATAAAATTCAGCGGCTTGGATTATTTTCACTTTGTATTTCCTATGTTGCCGATTATCGCTGTACAGGCTTTCAGAAACGCGTCCATTTCCTCGTCGGTTCCTATGCTTACCCTAAGGTAATCGGCGATTCTGTTTTTATTGAAGTGCCTGACAAGTATTCCCCTTTCGCGCAAAGCCGCCATAAGATCGGCCCCGCCAATGCACGGCTCGCTTTTTGCGGCTGAGGTCTTAGTTGGCGCTTTAATAAAAATAAAATTTGCCGCTGAAGGCAAAACGATAAAACCATCGTTCGTTAGAATTTTCGTTACGCGTTCCCTGGTCGCTACTATACGCCGATTAATTTCATCGTAATAAGCCGCATCTGAAACTGCCGCTTCCGCGCCGGCCAGAGCAAGCCTGTCAACCGTGTAAGAATTAAAGCAGTCCCTTACGCGGCAAAGCCCCTCGATTAATTCGCTGTTTCCGATTGCATAACCGCCGCGCAGGCCGGCTAATGACGATGACTTTGAAAGCGTATGGACGGTAAGAATGTTGCCGTGCTTGTTTATCAAAGGAACTGCGGATTCCGCGCCGTAAGCGACATAAGCCTCGTCCACTATTAAAACCTTGTCCAGCTTTTCAAGGTATTCGGCAAGGGAAAAAACATCGCTTAATGGAAGCGGTATCCCTGTCGGGGCATTGGGGTTCGGAAACACCACACCGCCTGAAGGTATTTTGTAGTCGGCAATATTAATCGAAAAATCTTCGCCTACCAGTATTGTTCGATAGGGAATGTCCCACAAATCTGCGTACACCGGATAAAAACTATACGTTATGTCTGGAAAGAGAATAGGCTCATTCTGACTCCCGCCAGAGCTTTCAAAAAAAGCCGCAAAGGCAAACGCCAGTATCTCATCCGAACCGTTGCCCGCAAAAACCTGTTCGCTCTTTACCACGTACCGCCTGGCAACGGCCTCGCGAAGCTCCGTGCATTGAGGATCGGGGTAAAGCCGGAGGCGCTCGTTGGCGGCTTCCTGTATGGCTTTAATAACCTTTGGAGAAGGGGGATACGGATTTTCGTTTGTGTTAAGTTTGATAAACTTCCTGTCCCTTGGCTGTTCGCCAGGGACATAAGGAGAGATATTTTTTACGCGGCTATTCCAGTACCTGCTCATTATTTTTTGTGTCTGCGGTCAAGCTCGTCCAAAACTTCCTGAACGGTGAGCCCTTCGCGAGTTATAAGCACAGTTGTAAAATAAAGCAGATCCGCCGCTTCCCAGACAACTTCAGCGTGTGTTTTTGCCGTACAAACTTCTTCCGCTTCTTCCATCAGTTTTTCACGTACAAGTTTGTCGTCCAAAGTCGCGGTATATGAACCGGGCGGCGGGTTCTTAAAACGCTCGACAATAATGTTCTGCAAAAATTCCCAGGTAAATTTCCTGCCTGTTTCAAAACACGACCAAGCGCCCGTATGGCAAACGGGGCCGGCGGGTTTCGCCACGGCAAGAAGCGCGTCCCTGTCGCAGTCGGCGCGCATTCTGACAAGTTTCAATATACTTCCTGAGGTCTCGCCCTTCATCCAGAGCTTGTTCCGGCTACGGCTATGGAAACAGACGTTTCCACGTTTGAAAGTTTCGGTTAACGCTTCGGCATCGGTAAAGCCCGTCATAAGAGTCTGGCCGTCGGGAGACTGAACAATAAGTGGAAGAAGCGATTTATCAATGTCAGTTGCTGATGGACAGCATTTTTTCCAGTTAAGCGAGCACGTAAAAGCGTCGGCGAGTTGAATCTTCCCGGTATAAAGGGCCATACCTAACTGAACATCGCAGTTTAATGACGCCAGCTCCGCGACTTCTTCCAAACTTGAGACGCCGCCTGCGACGGTAAGCAGGCAGGAAACGACTTCACGCAGTTTGCGCACAGTTTCCAGCTTTGTGCCCTTCATTTCGCCTTCGCGCTCTACGCAGGTAAAGAGCAGTTCGGAGACATAAGGCTCAACCGCCTTTGCGGTATCAAACAGATCAAGGCCGGTGCGCGTCTTCCATCCATCGACAACTATTTCAGAGTCACGGGCATCAACGGCGACTATAAGACGCTCCTTTCCGATTTTTTCAGCGATTGATTTAAGAAACGGAATATTTGGCTTGAATTCGCCGCCGCTTCTAAAAGCCCCTGAACCGACAATAATTTTTCGCGCCCCAAGGCTTACCAATTCTTTTGCCTGTTCGGAAGTTTTAATGCCGCCGCCAACGCGGCACTCAGCCTTCCGCAAAAGGGGCTTTATCATCTCAATGTTTGAGCCCTTGCCCATGGCGGCGTCAAGGTCAATTACCGCCACTTCGCCGTAACGGTCAAATTCGGCGGCCAGTTCGATTGCGTTATCCCGTTCAAGAACCAACTCGGCGCCTTGTTTTAACTGGACAACTTTTCCATTTTGAATATCAATCGATGCAATTACCATATCGCTTCCTATTAATGATTTATGAGCCTTATAAACTTCCCTTTGTCGAGGGAACAGTGCCACGGCTTCGCTCGTCAATTTCACAGGCGCTGCGAAGGGCGCGGGCGACGGCTTTAAACATGGCCTCTATCTTGTGATGATCGCTGCGCCCGCGGACAATTTCAAGGTGCAAATTACAGAGCGCCGCGTTTACGAAGCCCTGCCAAAAATCTTCTATCGTGTCAGTCTGAAATTGAAAAGCATCAGCGTTTTCCCCGTTTGGCGCGGCGATAAGCGGCGTGCCTGAAAGCTTGGCGTCAATAAAAAGAAAGGGCCGTCCGGATAAATCGACGGCGGCGCTTGCCAAAGTCTCGTCCATCGGGAAAAGACAGCTTCCGTTCCGGCGAATCCCGCGCTTATCGCCAAGAGCCTTTTCAAAGCATTGGCCCAAAACGATGCCTGTATCTTCTACAAGGTGGTGCTGGTCAACTTCAAGATCGCCTGAGGCGCGGACTTCAAGATCAAAAAGCCCGTGCCGCGCAAAAGTGTTGAGCATATGGCCGATAAAGCCAATCGGGTAATCAAATTCGCCAGCGCCGCTTCCGTCCAGGTTGAGTTTCATTTTTATTGATGTTTCTTTGGTAGTTCTCTCAACTTCCGCTGTCCTGCCCATTTGTTTCCTCGTTTTAAGGCACCACTTTTCTGAGGTCGTATTCCAGAATATCAAGAGCGCCCAATTTTTTTAGACGGGGAATTATTTCTGAAACCTCGTTTCTTTTCACCGCGATTTTAACGGCGTACCCCTCATCGCCAAACAGCGGGGCGACGGTCGGGCTGCGCATTGCCGGAAGCCCGTTCACTGCGGCGTCGAAGCGATCTTTGGGTATGTTCATTTCAAGCATCACGCGTTCACGGCCTTCAAGGACAGCGCTAAACAGCATCGCGAGTTCATCAATCCGGTTGCGCTTAGTTGCGTTTTCAAGAGCCGTATGCGAAACAACAAAACGGGTAGACGATTCAAGAACAGTGCCGATTATTTTTAAGCCGTTGTCCCGCAGGGTTTGTCCGGTCGAAGTATTGTCAATGATCATGTCAGCGTCGTCAGGCGGGAAAACTTCGGTAGCACCGTATGTGCGCAGAATACGGTAATTGTAGCCGGAAGCTTTTAGCCAGCGCTCGGCAAGATTCACATACTCGGTCGCGACTACCAGCTTTTTTGATTTGAGGGCATTTTCGTCAAGCGCTTCAGGAATCGCGGCTACAATCTTTACCTTATCAAAACCAAGATCAAGTATTTCCTTTACAGATGAGCCGCTTTCCTCAACCCAGTCAATTCCGGTAAAACCCGCGTCATGGCTGCCCAATTCCAAAAGCTCAGCTACGTTCTGCGGTTTCATTATTTTTACATCAAGCCAGTCGGCATCCATTACCGGCCTGTAAGTACGATCCGCCATGGCAATGGGAAAACCCGCGTCGGCGAAAAGGCTTGCCACTTTCTCAAAAATCCGGCCTTTGGGGATCAATACTCTTAATTTTTCGGACTGGTTCACTGTTTAACTTTACTAAAAAAAGAGTTAATGCTCAATAGCGATCAAGGAAGCACCGATTAAATCAGCCCAAAATTTTACCGCGGCTAAGAACCGAAGGTAGTTACACAGAGTCTCACGGAGTAAAAAGCAAAAATTCAAAAAGACTCCGTGTTACTCCGTGACCTCTGTGGTTTTTTGTTTTTCTTCATTTTTGTTCAGCGCTTCAAAATTATTTTGCGCAGGGGTTTTACGGTGAATCAAGAATTATCGTCACAGGCCCGTCGTTCGTGTAAGTCACGTCCATGTGGGCCTGAAAGATACCGGCCTCGCAAATCAAGCCGCGTTCCCTTATCTTTTCCATAAAACATTCGTAAAGCCCGTTTGCTTTTTCCGGATCAGCCGCTTCCCCATAGTAAGGCCTTCTTCCCTTAGCGGCGTCGGCAAGAAGCGTGAATTGCGAAACCGCTAGAACTCCAACGGTGGCATCCGCGGTTTTATCTTGCGCAACAACATCCAGCAACGAAAGATTCATCTTTCCATGGGCGTCTTCAAAAATTCGCAGGTTCGCTATTTTTTCCGCCATCCATTCGGCGTCTTTTTCGCTGTCATCCCTGGCGACTCCCAGGTAAACCAAAAGACCGGAGCCTATGCTGCCTGTTACGGCGTTTTCAACTTTTACGGAAGCGTTTTTTGCCCTTTGGACAACAGCTTTCACTTTTGCTCCAAGAGGCCGGACTGGTTCAGGGCTACGCCCTGGATAGTGATTTTTAGTTCGCGCTCGGAAGCGACAGGAATCACGCGGCCCAAAATTTCAAGCGGACGCTCGGTGTTTACCGGAATGGCAAAATCATAATCCACCTGAACTATTCCCTCCATTGTCCTGCGGGTATCGTAGCCCACCAGAAAATCAAAGGAAGTATGGTTTTGCTCGACAACCAGATTGGTTGCCATTCCGCGCCAGACAATATGGCAGTCGCGGTAAATAAAAGGGTCCCGCATCACTTCGCTGTAGGAAAACCTGTCTTTTAAGGTATCAAAGCCGGGCGTTTCCATAAAAGAAACTAAAAGCCTGGCCCGGTTTTTAACCGCATCGGCGGCATTTGATTCGATTATCCTGTTTAGATGAACCCTTGCGGCTTCATCGCGATAATCGGCAAACAGCTTTACAGCTTCGTTATAATCTTCCAGCACCTGGCTTCTGGTAAGAATAAGACGGTAACTGCCGCCGGTCTGAACAGGCGAATCCCGCTCTTCCTTAGCCAGGGCGATTTCAACGGGAAGCGTGCGGCGGCCCGGTCGGTTTCCAAGCGAAAACAACCCTGCTTTAAGGGCAATTCCTGAGCCAATGAGCAAGACTGCCAACGCGGAAACAGCATATAAAGCAAGGGTTTTCTTAGGAATGTCCGCTTTTGGAAAAGGCGGAAAAATCGAAGGAAGGGAACCGCTGTCGATCCATGACGAAATATTTTCCGGGCCCGGATACTTCCGTATTATATTCAGCGCCTTTTTTGCAATCTTGTTCGATTCCTCAATGCTTTGCACTTCCAGATAAAGGTTCACCGCCTTGTCGGTGTCTCCGTGGTTAAGGTAGAGCGCGGCAAGTCCCAGCAAAGTTGAAGTATCCCGCGCTTTCTGATCGGACGCCTGACGGAGGTAGGTCAAAGCCATGCCGAATACACGCGAGTACAGGTAAGAAAGGCCAAGCAGGTAATAATATGTAAAAGAACCGTAATAACGGTTTGCTTCTATTTCCAGGGTTTTTATGGCCTGGTCGTATTTCTTTTTTCTGGCAAAGCTTACCGCCTTTGTAAGAATCGGATCCAGCTTCATCGAACACCCTTCAAAAGGGCTGCAATTGCCACTTTATCCGCGGCCTTGAAAAACGCTTCCCCCGCCACAAGAACGTCCACTCCCGAATCCCTCACCTGCGATACCGTATCGGCGTTTACCCCGCCGTCCACGGAAATTAAGTAGGAATAGCCTTTTTCTTCCCTTATGCGCTTCAGGGCTTTTACCTTTTCAAGACACTTCGGAATAAGGCTTTGGCCGCCGAAACCCGGGTTAACTGTCATGACAAGAACCAGATCCGCGAAGGGAAGAACTTCTTCCAAAACACCCACAGGAGTCGATGGAACGACGCTTATCCCGGCTTTTTTCCCTAAATCCCTTATGGAAGTCAAAATTCTATGTAGATGCAGGGCAGCTTCACAGTGAAAAGTTATGTAATCGGCGCCGGCACGGGCAAATTCCTCAATAAAGTGCTCCGGATGGTTGATCATCAGGTGAACATCAAAGATCGTACGGCTTAGCGGCCTAAGATCCCTTACCATTTTGGCGCCAAAAGTCAATTCACTGACAAAATTCCCGTCCATTACGTCAAGATGGGTCCATTCGGCGCCGGAAGCGTCGATTTGTCCCACTGCATCTGCCAGATGGGAAAAATTAGCCGCCAGCAATGAGGGCGCCAGAATAGGTACGTTCATGTTCCCATGATAATATTCGTAAAACGTCTTGTAAAGCACTATGCAAATAATGGCAAAAATTGTATAATTATATAGGGTAATTGTACCCTATTGGGTAAAATATTCAAAGCATGAATGGTAAAGTCGAGGGGTTTATTCAAAATGCTTATGAAAGCCTAAAGAGTGGAGACGAGAATTCCGCCCTTGGCTTTCTCAAGGAGGCGTTAAGAGTCGATTTCGAGCATGAAGAGTTGCTTTATGCTCTCAAGTGCCTGAACTGGTGGCTTGAAAAATTACGGCGGCTGGATGATTTCTACGGCCCTTTCGAGCGGGGCGAATACATTTTGTCCCAGTGGGAGCCATATAACGCGTTTCTGGCGATTATCGGAAACGCATATGATTCCTGCCAGTACGCCCTTAAGTGTTTTGTTTTTAGCCGTGCGCTGAATTATTACCTGGAACTTTTGAGTGACGGAACCAACCAGCAGGATCCCGCCCTTCTGCTTCAGATAGGCCGATGCTACAAAGGCGCCGGAGAGTGGGAAGAAGCCCTGCGGTACATTAAGCAGGCAAGCGGCTTAAAGCGGGAAGACAGCGCTATACTTTCCGAGTTGGCGGATATTAATGCCCTTTTTGGTGAGACAAGAATCGCAAAGATGCTTTTTAGGGAAGCGTTTTACCTTGATCCGCAGGGGGTTGATCTTGCGGGTCTGGAATCTGAGATGATCCGGAAACTTGTAGATAAAATCCGGGATTTGGGATATTCGGGAAATGAATTGGCGGAATGGATTCCTGTCTGGGGGTGTATCTGGGGTATTTTTTCAGTAAAAAGGGAATTGAAACCGGTGGAGCTGGGCAGGCTGAAACAGTCTATCCTTTCACTTGAAAATGAATACCGGAGCAAAAGCGGCAGGGCCTCTGCCGATTTATCAGACGATAAATCGCGCATAAAGCCAAGGCTTTTAAACCGGTATTTTTGGCTCATTGATTATTGTGAGCATAACAGGGACACTACGGGTTTGATCGATAAAGGTTTGATCGATGAGACCATGCTAAAGATTAAATTGGTCGATCCGTTAGTGCATGAACACTACAAAACATAGCTTAGAACACAGGAGTATACGATGTCTGAAGCATTGCTAAAAAATGTCCAGGAAATGCTCAATGAGGAAAAATGGACCCGGGCAACACTTAGCAATTACTCTACCAGCCAATTCAAGGAGCTGGACGGGATTTTGAAAGAAGCCAGAGAAGGCCGTTTTGACAGCGAGCTAAAAAAACTCTGTGACGAGCATTTGGTGCATACAAAGAACAGCATTATTGCCCTTTACATGGGAGGAATGACCGCTCTTTCCCAGCAGATCATCGATGATTCAGCCATGGTGAGCCTGGTAACAATATTTTTTGACAACCACAAATGGGTTATTGTAAGGTACCTTTGCGAAAGAATTCTTGATTACGGGGAATCCAAGTTCGCCCTTCGTACCCTGGCAGAATGCTACAAAAACGAAAACGAAGAAGAAGCTGTTTACGGCATATGGGAAAGGCTGGTCAAGATTGATCACGAAGAAGCGGATCTGGCCAAAACACTGGCAGAGCATTATGAAAAATTGGGAGACATTGAAAACTCGGTTGATTACTATAAAAAAACCCTTTACCGCTACATCGCCAAGCGGCTTTTCAGCAATGTCAAGGAAATATGGGACAAACTGCTCCTCTACTGCCCCGAGGAAATTGAATTTTTTCTCCATGTCCAGAAAAAGGTTGCCAAGAATTTTGACGAACTAAAGGCGGGGACATTACTAAAAGACGTTTACAACGTATGCATCAAAAGGGACGATATAAAAACAGCCATTGCTGTGCTGAAACTTATTCTGGAATACGACAATGATGATCGCCAGGCAAGAAGGGATATTACCGAGTGTTACAAAAAAAAATACGCCGGGCACAGTCATCTTGAGGATTACATACGCATTTCCAGCCTTGCCCAGGGCCCCAGGAATGTTAAGGAAGCGATCCAGGACTTTGAAAAGCACATCGCGTTTGACAAGGGGAATTTTGTCTTTCATAGAACCTGGGGAGTAGGACGTATCGCGAATGTCCAGGGAGACGATATAATCATTGATTTTGCGAAACAGCGCAGCCACTCAATGTCCCTGAAAATGGCGGTTAACGCCCTTCAAACCCTGTCGAAAAACCATATCTGGGTATTAAAAGCTACATGGAAAAAGGAAAAACTCCACGAAAAAGTAAAAAACGAGCATGTGTGGGCTTTAAAAACGGTGATAAACAGTTTTGACAATTCCTGCGACTTAAAGCGCATAAAAGCGGAGCTGGTTCCGTCCGTGCTTTCCGTATCGGAATGGAGCGGCTGGAGTACCAGGGCAAGGGAAATTCTTAAAACCGATCCTTCTTTTGGATCAAGCCCTGAGAATGCCGATCTCTATACCGTCAGGGAACGCCCCATCAGCGTCGAAGAAAAACTTTACAATGAATTCAAGTCGGCTCATAATTTCTTTGAAAGGGCCCAGTCCATCAGAAATTATGCCGCGCAAAAAGACGCGGATCTTGATACGGAATATTTTACCGAAATGTTCGCATACTTCGCGGGTTATTTGAAATCGTATAACCAGGTAAACGAACAGGTTGTGTCTTCGTATCTTCTTATAAAGGATTTAGTCAGCCAGTACCCTTACCTCGGCACAGGTATGAAAATGAATTTTACGGATCTTTTTAACGGCATCGACAACACCGTAGAGCTATTTCTTAATTTAAAAGATCCGAAGCTCAAAGAAGAGTTTTTAAAGAACATCAGGCTGTTTATACCGCAATGGGAAGATATTTATATAAGTCTTTTTCCGCGCTATCCTCATAACTCCATTATTCATTACATACAAAAGGACGGCCATGCGGATAAACTAAAAACCCTTACGCTCAATTGTTTTGAGAATTTCAGGGATAACAGGGAATCTGTAGTTTTCCTTTTTAAAAATTTCAGCGCGGAACAATGGTATAAAGACGCGAATATTCCTTACGAAAAACAGCTTATTACCCTGATTCATGTCATGGACCTTTGTTACCGTGAAATTGAAAACCGCAGGGACACTACAGAGAACCGCAAGCTCAGCAAGCAGGTATACACAATCCTCTTTAAGGAAGGGGTAATTAATAGTTACATTGACTCGGCGGATCCCGAAACAATTACCCGCATATATACCTTTATCAACGATGTCAAAGATCTGGATCCTGCCGACAAGATGGATTTAAGAAACAGGATCACCAAAAAGTATCCTGATTTTAAATTCTTTGGTATCGAAGAAAAGAAAATTACCAATCTGGGTCTTTTGGTTACCCTTGCCAAGCACCAGGAAAAGCAGAAACAGCTTGCGACTATTATTGAAGTTGACATTCCGGCCAATTCAAAGGAAATAGAAGCCGCCAAACAGCATGGCGACCTGAAAGAAAACGCGGAATACATCGCGGCCAGGGAAAAGCAGACCCAGCTTAACTCTATTGCGTCCAGACTAAACGAAGAAATTGACAGGGCGCAAATTTTTGATCCTTCTCATGTCAATACTTCCAGGGTTTCTTTTGGCACACGCGTTGCGCTTTTAAACCAAAACAGCGGCAAAAGGGAAGAGTTTACCATATTGGGTCCCTGGGAGTCCGATCCGGACAATTATATCATTTCTTATCTTTCACCTTTTGGGGGGACTATCTTGAACAAGGTTGTTGGCGATTATGTTGATTTTACCAACAACGATGAAAAGACATCGTACCTGGTAGAAGGCATTTCTTCCGCCTTTTGATACCGGTAATTGAGGGAGAGATATATGAAAAAATTATTATTTGTCCTGATACTTGTTACGCTTCTGGCTTCCGGGGTTTTCTGCCAATCCACCAATTCATCAAGTCCCGTTGATCTGGTTGTGCTTCTGGACACATCCGCCAGTATGAGCGGCAGTTACAGGGAAACCAGCAATTATCTTATCGGGCCATTTTTAAGGGAATTCCTTCGCATCGGCGATACGTTTCACCTTATCTCTTTTTCCGGTACTCCAAAACTTGAAATTTCCCGCCGGATAGAAGGCGTAGGCGATGTTGAAACCATCATTGCCAGGCTGTTATTAATGTATCCTCTCGATCCTGAATCCAATCTTTCAGGCGCGTTAAGCTTTGCCGAGAGCTTTGCTTCTTCATTGCCCAGCCGCTCAAAAAAAATTGTTCTGATTTCTGACGGCGATGCGGAGAACACGCAGAGCCTGGTAAATACACATTCTGACCGCTTCCGGGGACTTGGAGCGGATTTGCAGTACATCAAGGTTCCGGTCACAGGCAATGGCCCCAGCTCCGGCAGGGGGGCCCCCCTGGCACAGACAACAGCCCCGTCTCAAAGCGCACAGCCCGCACAAACAGCACAGCAGGGCGCTCAACCATCGCAGACTGCGCAGACAACTCAACCTGCGCAAACGGCACAGCAGGGCGCTCAACCATCGCAGACTGCGCAGACAACTCAACCCGCGCAAACGGCACAGCAGAGTACGCAACCATCGCAAGCTACACAGCCAGCCCAGCCTGCACAAACAGCGCCGGGTACCCAAACACCGCAGAGCACACAGCCAACCCAGCCTGCACAAACAGCTCAGCAGGGTACGCAAACACCGCAGAGCACACAGCCAACCCAGCCTGCGCAAACAGCGCCGGGCGCACAGGAAACCCAAAGCGTTTCACAGGCAGGAAGCTCTCAAGCCTCGGGACCAGCAACCACACAGGGAAACGGCGTATCGGGTACCGCTCAGGTCCAATCACCAGCTCAAGGTACAGGCCAAACTCAAACCGCCCAAGCTTCTTCTTTAGGACTAAATATTCCCCTGCCTCTGATAATAGGCCTTGCAATACTGTTGCTGCTCATTTTGATTGCTATTTTTATTTTTGCGTCAAGAAGGCTGGATAAATCCCCAAACCGGGTTATATCGAAGGCTGCCTCCCCCGCTTCACCGAAAACAAAAGCGGAAACGAGACCAGAAACAAAACCGGTAACAAAATCGGATCGTTTTACGGAAACCCGTAAAACGAGTCAAGTCCTTGAATATCCTCCGCCCAGGTTGAAACCTCTTCCAAAAGACAAGATCTATGACGAAAATGCATTGCCCAGCGACGGCAGCCCCGTTTTGCTTAACCTCTTTGTCGCGGATCAGAATACAGCCATTGGCAAAAGAAACATTCATTCGGTCAAGCCCGGCTATTCCTATACTATCGGAGGGGGCAAATCTGATTTTCTTATCTTTCTTGTTCCCGTTCCGCCGCGCATCGCGGAAGTCAGGCATGATGGCAGAACCTGTGCTTTTATACCCGCAAAACCACAGTACTTCCCTGACATTGGCTCTCAGACAATACCAAACTGCATAGGTAAAACTTTCAGGGTAATCTCGGATAAAAAATACGAGCTTCACATCCGGCTTGAAAAATACGAGGATCCGTTACACGCTTTGAACAAAATGCTGCGTTCAATCAAGGTACCAGGACCGATAGTATAGCCCGGTTTTTAAATGATTGTCCAATCGAACGGAGCCTATGTTTATCAGGGTAATTCTCTAATTGTGCCTGAGGACACTCCCGATGCCCTTATTCATAAAGAAACCGCTCCTGAATTGATAGAGAAGGCCTTTGCGGGTATTAATAATATCGACAGTTTCACTGTTCCTTCACTGGACGGACAGGCCGGCATTAGCTCATTTGTCATTCCGGAAGGAGATCTTCCGGTCGGATGGAAATCAATTCCCCTCAGACAGGCGCTGGGCATCATGACCGGCGGAACAATAGCGGGCGGCCAGGGCCCAGTCGGAAGGATTCTGCGCTCATACCACATAAGCCAATGGCGAAAAGATTCCCTTTTTTGCGGAAGCTGCGGGGCACCCAACAGGGATGCCGATTCCGGCATTGTGGCCCGGCAATGCAGCGCCTGCGGCAGGCTTGAGTTCCCAAGGATTTCTCCCGCTGTAATTACCATCATTACCAACGAAAAGGGAGAAGCCGTACTGGCGCATAATAAAAATTTTACATCCAATTTTTACAGCCTTATAGCGGGTTTTAACGAAGCGGGGGAAAATCTTGAAGAAACTGTCGCAAGGGAAATAAAAGAAGAAATAAATATTAGCGTTAAAGACATCCGCTACATTTTATCCCAGCCCTGGCCCTTTCCCGGTTCCCTTATGCTGGGCTTTTCCGCCCATTATAACGGCGGGGAATTAAAGCCTGACGGAATTGAAATTGACGACGCGCGGTGGTTTTCAAGGGAAGCCCTGCCCAGCCTGCCGCCCAGCGCTTCTGTTTCAAGGTTCCTTATTAACTTATGGGTCACGGGCAAGCTGTAGTTCGCGTTTTATGCTTTCAATACGCCATGCGCCTTTTACTAAAGCAAGATCAAGCTCGTCTTTATGGGAATTACTTTTAATTATTTGAACGCTGTTTTCATCATCGTAATTAGGCATCCATAATGTATACTCCGCCGTAAGCCTTGCGTTCTCTTCATTCATTGAAAAGCCGCTTATTTTTAGATCCGTAATTCCAAAAACAACTTTATCTGTGGCAGGACTGCCTTCGTTAAGCCATTTTTGAGCGGGAATAAACGAATCGGAATAAATTTCATAAGCCTGCCGCACACGGGTTATCACAAAGAAATTAACTGCCAAGTCAATGTCTTCCTTTCCCGCTTTGCCCCTTACGCAATTTTCCATTACGGTGTGATCCAGTTCTCCAAAGGCATTGTAGTAAGTTACGGCTACTTCGACAGGGCTCATACCTTTGGTAATATCCCCGGAACGGTTCTTAATTGCGTCGCGTACCATAAAGGCAACAACTATGAGAACCACTATTAAAGTTGTGATAATAATTTTATTTCTTGTAACAAAACGCCTGGTTTTTACAGTAAGGGCGTTTCTTTTTATATAGCGCGCCTTCTCAGCGTTTATTTTTGCTGTTTCATTGTCATCAAGAATTCTTAACCATGAAGAAACCCGCTTGGATACAGGAGAGGGAGCGCCTATAAATTCCATTATTTCATTAGGAGCAGGTCTTTTCGTTAATACGCCTTTTGCTTTTTTTTCCAAGGACTTGCTAATTAGTTTCGACATTTCAGGATCAAGGGTCGGCAGGGCCAGACTTGGCGGTAAAAAATTACCTTCGCATATATTCTGTTGAATTTCGTCTATGCTAGCGCCGGAAAAAGCGGGGGCTCCGCAAAAAATGCGGTAAAGCATAGCGCCTGTACAGAATGATATTTCTTCAGCTCCTTCCAGATTCGGATGCGCCCATTCAATTTCGGATCCTATGAAACGCCTTAAAAGATCGGCAGGGGGAAAGAAAACCGTGCCCAAAGGAAACAAGTCGTTTTCTTTATTAATAATAAGAGCGCCTAACGAACCTCTAAAAATTACGTCCTCCGCCCCGGCAAATTTATCTTCCAAAACAATCCGTGCCTTCAGCCAAAAACGAAGCGCATTCAACGCTTCATCTTTATTGTCTGATTTTATTAACTCCGCTAATATCTCTCCGGAAAAGAGCGGGCCCCAAACAACAACGGTTTCATCCGATCCGGAACCGAGAGGCGTCACTCCCCCGCTTTGCCAAATTTTAGTATTGCCGTCAGGATAAATTATATAGCCAGGCTGTAAAACAGATTGGGCCATTTTTGACCGGGCAAAATCCCTGGAAGCTAGCCCTGTATCAAAGCCAAGGACTTCCTTTCCGTTAAGTTCAAAGGTGAAAATGCTTTTTTTCAATTAGGCTCCTTAAGCTCCTGCTGTTATCGCCCTCGTATTGAATAAAGGTATCGGAAATAATCCATGTCTGTCGAGAATGTTTTATCAAGCGGCGGAATTGTTGTCCGGTATGATTCTATCGCCCTCCAGAAATCAAAGAAATCCCTGTCGCGGTTATAGGCTTCGGCGTAAATTCTGGTCGCCTCCGCGTCTGCCGCCCCTTTAATGGACTCCGATTCCCTATAGGCTGTGGAGAGGATAGTCATGCGCTCGCGCTCCATCTGTCCAAGAATGTCCGCTTTCCTGCCCTCGCCTTCTGATCTTATTGCCTGGGCTATCTGGTTTCTTTCTTTGATCATCCTTGAATAAACGCTTTGGGTTAATTCATCGTTGTACCGGATTTGCCGGATTACGACATCAATAAGTTCAATGCCGTATTCGGGAACCATGCGCCTTGAACGGGAAAGCATTTCGGCGGAAAGCTGCCTTCTGCCCCTTGAGATTGGCTCGTAATGGACATCGGTTTGTATCGAGGATGTAATAAATCCCGGATCCAAATCGCTACTTACGCCCAAATCATCCATGCTTATTTGCCGTTCCATAATAATATTCGAGTTCCGGACGGATTCATTAAAGTAATTTTCCACGACTACGGTTTTTACTTCGGAATCTATTACCTCACCAAGTTTTTCATAAGCCATGCTGACATTCTTGATCGATTCGTAAAACTTTAACGGATCGGAAATCTTCCACCTGGCGGTTACATCTACCCATATATACTGTTTTTCCCTGGTTGGAATGCTTTTCTGTTCTCCGTTCCAGGCCATAATTTTTTTTGGATACTTTACAACGTCGTCAATAAACGGAATTTTCATGTAAAGTCCCGCTTCATTTACAGAGTTGATGACTTTGCCCATCCTTACGATTACCGCCTGTTCCCCTTCGTCAATAACGTAAAACGGCCCTATAAGGACAAAAATAAAAATTATTACTGCCAAAACCGCGACAAACTTCATTTTTATCTTCATGCTTTTACCTGCCTGCTTCCTGTAAAACGCTTCCCAGATTCATCATCGGAAGGAAATTGTTAAATCTGCGATCGATTACAATTGTATTGCTCCCGTCTTTAAAAACGTCTTCCATCATTTCATAATAAAGGCGCTGGCGGGTAACGTCCGGCGATCTCCTGTATTCTTCATAAACAGCGTTAAAACGGGCCACGTCCCCTTCAGCGCGGTTTTTGCGTTCTGTCGCGTAACCCTCGGCTATCTGAACTTGCCTGTCGGCTTCTCCCTTTGTACGCGGTATTTGTTCGTTATACGCCTGCTGGCCTTCGTTGATCAGCCTGTTTCTGTCCTGTATCGCCTTGTTCACATCGTCAAACGCTTCCTGAACCTTAAGCGGAGGATCGGTATTTTGGAGTTTTACGGTGATAACGCTGATCCCCAGGCCGTAACTTTTAAAAGTCTCATTCATGTATTCCGCGCCGAGTACTTCTATGGCGCTTCTTTCAAAACCCATGATGTCCATAATCGCCCTGTCTCCGACCAGCATATTTATAACCGATTGCGAAACATCCCTGATAGTTTGAGTTCTTTCATTTACGTTGAATGTCCAGGCAAACGAATCGACAATCCGGTACTGGATTATCCATTCTATTTCAACCATATTGAGGTCTCCGGTAAGCATCGTGGAAATGCTCATATCCCCGGCATATGTCGAGTTAATTCCGGAACTTAAGGTACGAAACCCGAACTGCTGTGTCTGGACATTCTTTACATTTACCAGATATGTTTTGTCGATGCCAAAGGGCATTTTAAAATGCAGGCCCGGCCCGATAGTTTCCCTGTATTTTCCAAAACGGGTAATAACCGCTTCTTCCGCCTGATTCACAACGTAAAAACTTGTCGCGACAAAAAAAAGCGCGAAAACAACGATAACCAATACGGAAACGGTTCCGGCATTGATTATTTTTCCGGCCTTAGGCGGCGTAAAATGAACCATTATTGGCCTCCTGAACTTTCATCCCATGTTTTTGACATATCAAGAATATTGTCAATTGTACCGAGCAACTGTTTCGCAGAATTTTTCAAATTCGCGATATGATCCGGCAATTTAGCGGGATCATCAACGCTTGCTTCGTCCAGCATTTTGTTTATCGCGTTTATCGGATTTTTTATCTCGCTCAGTATTTTTCTATACGCTATGAGGGAAAGATGCGTTTCAATACGTCTAAGAAGCAGATGGCTTAAAAATGGCTTGTGAATATAATCCAACGCGCCAAGATTAAATCCTTCCAGTTCGCTTGTCGAGTCGCTTCTCGCGCTTAGAAAAACTATCGGGATTTTTTTATGTTCATCATTGCTTTTGAGTTTTTTCGCAGCGTCATGCCCGCTTACATCCGGCATTTCCACATCCAGAAGGATCAAATCCGGCTTGATATGTCCCAGCAGCTCAAACATCTTTTCCGCCGATTGGGCAGGATAAATTTCATAATGCGGCTGTAAAATATTTTTGCATGCGATTAAGTTTCCCTTGTTATCGTCAACAACAAAAACAATCTTGCGCTCATTTGCCACTTGAATGGTCCCCCTTATAACCAAAACCCAATCAAAACTCTCTGGAGGTGGCGGGAGTCGAACCCGCGTCCTGATACGCGAAATATAAGCATCTACAGGTTTAGCCGTTTATCGGGTTTTTGAGACGGGCTTGGCTAAACGGCGCGCGGCCCGTCCTTATTCCGGTAATCTTACCGAACCGTCTCCGGAAACGGCGGCCCGGCCAGCCCTGATTGCGACGCGGAATACGTTCCTCAGAGCGGCGGAAC
>Ga0268262_10003038_pt1 | contig 18624 bp, 17 predicted proteins | sample TergutNc150P3_FD_190354 | JGI IMG/M metagenome (GOLD analysis project Ga0268262, IMG submission 190354) | Nasutitermes corniger P3 segment gut microbial community from laboratory colony in Florida, USA - Nc150 P3 (SPAdes) (version 2) | ecosystem: Host-associated > Arthropoda: Insects >...
GCTCAAGAAGAAATTCTTGCTCTTTATTTTTCAAACCATTTTCCCGAAAAATTTACTCCATATCGCCGCTTAATCTAGGGTTGATAAGGAACGACTAAATAAATATAGTGGCTGCTTGCTTAAAATAAAAGTGTTAGACCCAGCTTGCGGTTCTGGTGCGTTTCCAATGGGAATGTTAAATGAAATGATTAAGAAGATAGATCCACCAAAAGAGAAACGTTATAAAACAAAACTTCATATTATTAAAAATTGCATTTATGGGGTGGATATAAATCCAATTGCAGTGCAAATTACAAAATTGAGATTTTTTATTTCGCTATTATGTGAGCAAACACCTTTAAGCGATAAAAATAAGAATTTTGGAATTAAGGTGTTGCCGAATTTAGAAACAAAGTTTGTTTGTGCAGATAGCTTAAAAGATTTGAGCTTTGCTATACCGAATATACAAAAATTGAGAAAAAAGAAAGAAGAATTATGGCATTTAAGAGAAAATATTGTTAAAGCAGAAACATTTAACGACAAGATGGAATTGAGAGAAAGAGATGAGAATCTATGCAAAGAAATTATGAGTTTGTTGGCTGAGGATAATATTATTGAGTCTATTATTGAGTCATATGAAAAAGAAATTAAAGAATTAAAACCACGCTCAGAACTGCCTGAATGTTGGGTAGAAAAGGAAAATGACCAAAGAACTCTTTTTTCAGATGATAATCCAAAATCAATTTTTCAAATAGACACAAACAAAGAGACAAGGGAAGATGCGAAAAAAAAGATTTCTGAATTGAATAAAAAAATAGCAAACATAAAAAATGCTCCAACTGCTTCTAACGATATTAAAAAAATGCTCAGTTGGAATCCTTATGACCAAAATCAAAAATCTGAATTCTTTAATCCTGAATGGATGTTCGGCATAAAAAATGGGTTCGATATCGTTATAGGAAACCCGCCGTATGGAGCAGAATTAAAAGAAGAAGAAACAACATATTTGGAAGAAAAATTAAAATTGAAATTAAAAACTAAAAACTCTGCAATTTATTTCATTTTTGTTGTTGATAATTTCTTAAAAAAGAATGGTATAAATTCTTTTATCGTTCCAAAATCTTTGTCTTATTCTCAAGGATGGAATGTCTGTGCCGACTTTTTGCTTCCTCATTTAATTGGTTTCTACGATGCAGGTAAAGCGTTTCGCAAAGTATTGTTGGAGATGGTTGTATTTATAAAGAAAAAAGATGAAATTCAATTAAAATACAAAACTGGTTTTTTTGGCAAGGGATATTTTCGAGATTTAGGCGAATTAGAGAAAGAAATTTATTCAAAATATCATATTTTACTGACAGCACAATCAATTTCAGAAATTCAATTACTAAAAAAAATCCTTGATACATCTATGAATATTTGTACAAATGTTTGGGGTGATTATTTGCGGATAGAAAGAGGGCTAAATTGGCAAAGCATAGCTAATAAAAATAAAGGAAAAACTCCAATTTATCGAGGAAAGCAACTTAAAGAATATTACCTTGATATTCCTACTGATTTTATTGATTTGAATAAGTTTGATAAGAATAAATATGCTTATCAATTTCAACCTAAGATCTTAAATCAACTTGCTATAGCACATGTTGAAAATCCTTATCCACATTTCTATTTAAAAGCACATTTAGATATAGAAAATAATCTTGTTTATGAGACGATTTCCTGTTCATTTATGAAAAATGATAAGATAGATTTAAGATTTCTTTTAGCAATTAATAATTCTAAAATGTTCGCTTGGCTTCTCTATAAATTTGTCTACAATAATGCTATAAGAAGTACACGTTATGACGAACAATACATAGCAAAAGTTCCATGTCCTAACTTTTTATCAATTAATCAAAATCCTATTATAACACTTGTTGACCAAATCATTGCAAATCCACAGGCAAATACGGTAAAATTATTGAAAGAGCAAATAGATAAACTAGTTTATAAGTTGTATGACTTGACGGAGAAGGAAGTGGAAGTAATTGAGGGAAGAAAATGAATATGGAAAAAGAATTATCATATAAGTTTTTACAAAACATCCCTATTGGGAAAGATCTATTCGAAGGAAAATCACAAGAGAAAATAGCTTGTGTTATTGCTGATAGTATTGAAAAAGAAGAATTTCAGATAATTGGTATTGATGGAGGCTGGGGAACAGGGAAAAGCAATCTCGTTAAAATAGTTGAAAACAAATTAAACGAAAAACAGAACAATTATAAATTTTTCATCTATGATGTTTGGGGGCATCAGGGGGATGACCAACGGAAAGCCATACTCGTAGAATTAACAGATTTTATTACAGAAGAAAAACAAGTTAGAGACACAAACAAATGGAAAGAAAAGTTAAACAAATTGTTGGCTAAAGAACGAGAAATAACAACATTGAATTTTCCGTATCTTAGCATTGGATTTATTTTTTCTCTCATTTCTATCATATATGTTCCAACAGTAAATGCACTTAAGGACTCAATGACAGATTTTCTTGAGATAGAGAAAATATATTGGAAATTTTTGTTAATTACTTTTCCAATTTGTATTGTATTAGGAATTTATATTTGGAATCTTATTAAAAATTGGATTAAGAAAAATGGTTTTTTAAAATCCTTTAAATTATCAGCACAAGAGACATTTCAAATTTACACCGATAAACAAAAGGAAGAAACAAAAATAGAAACAATTTCTGAAAAAGAACCTACTGTAAGAGATTTTAGAAATTGGATGAAAGATATTGATACGGACTTAAATTGGAACAATAATAAATTAATCATTGTTTTTGACAATTTCGATAGACTTCCTAAAAAACATATACAAAGCATTTGGTCTTCAATCCATATTTTCTTTTCAGATGAAAAATATACTAATATCAAAGTCATAATTCCATTTGATAGGGCACATATAAAAAACGCTTTTAGTGAATTTAATAATTCAAATAATAATGATTCTATAAAAACAGATCCTACAAAAACAAGTCTTCCAAAAATAGATTTTGCAAATGATTATATTAACAAAACTTTTGATATTGTTTTCAGAATAGCACCGCCAATAATGAGTGCGTGGAAAGATTTTTTCAAAAAACATTGGAACGAAGCATTTAACAATACGGAAAATGAAGAGGAATACATAAGAGTAGAACAAGTATATGAAGCTCACGCAAAAACAATTACTCCACGCGAAATAATTGCTTTTATTAACGAAATTATTTCTATTAAATTAATACATAAAAATATTCCAGAGCAATATATTGGATTGTTTGTTATCAATAAAGATGAGATTTTATTAGACCCATTGAAAGCAATAACAGAATCAAAATTTTTAAAAGGTTTAGAATATTTATATAAAGATTCCGACGACTTTCAAAAATATATAACAGCTTTATCATATCAAATAGATCCAGAAAACGCTTTAGAAGTCATATACAGAAAACAATTAAAAGATTCTTTGCGAAATAAAAATACTGAAAAATTTAATGAGATTTCAAAGACAAATATTTTCAGCCGAATTATACTTTCGGTTATTGCAGAGTTTGAAGATTTTGAAAATCCAATATTGACGTTAAAATCTCTAAATGAAGACGCAAATATCACAATTCAACAAAAACAATCTCTTTGGGATAATATTTACTTGAAAAATAACATAAAGGAAAAGGGACGTGAAAACGTAGAAGTTACCGATGGAGAACACACACTTTTAACTCAAATCAGTTCAAAACATAAAGTAAATTGGCTTAATAAAATCATTGATGTTTTGCTAAATAACACAGGAGAATTCAATCCTGTAAAATATGCAAAAGCCATTGATGGGTTAGAAAACACGATAAAAGATAACTCATTCTCAATAGACATCCACAAACTTCTCATTCCTAAATCTATTGTACCAAGAAATTTTTTAGAATTGGTAAAAGATAAAAAAGAACAATACAAAAAATACAAAATATCAACTGATGAAACAGAATTGGACAAATATCTTTCCGAACAAGATATTGCTTTTTTTGTTTTTTATGAAAACATAGATCATTTACAACATTTGAAATCTGATTTTTCGTTTAATCAATTCACAAAATATATAAAAGAAAATATTGAAAAAAATAAAAGTAATTTGGCTAATTTAATATATTTATTTAAGGCTTTAAAAATAGTTTCTGTTAGTAAACCTAAAGTTGGCATTTTGCTAACAGATGCTGAAATATATACATTTTTTGCTCAATCAAATCAAGAACAGGATTTTTATTATGATTTAGTTTCTATGAGATTGGCAAGAGGTTCTGCTTACCCTGCTAACTATGGAAATTATTTCACAGGTATATTGAATACGGAAAATAACAGTATCATAGAAAAAGTTTCTGAAAGGATAGAACATTATATAAATTATAAGGATTTTCTTTTAAGTTCAGTATCATTTACAAATAATTTAATGAAAGCCGTTACTCAAGATATTACAAAAAATGATTATTGTAGCAATTATGTTGATGTTAAATCTTTAATCCAATCTTTTGAGCAAATCTGTAAAATAAATAATTTAGATCCTCAAGTTTTCATCACCAAATTAACTCGTTGGGAAAACCCAGATTTTGATAAAGGTTTTATTGAATCGTTATCGAACTACTACATTGAAGAAGTTGTAAAAAATGAATCCCGTTTAGCAAAAGATACCGTTGATGTTTTGATTTCTTATTACGATAACTTATCACAAGAAGAATGGAAAAATATTTTTGAAGATTTAATGGGAGATTTATTTAAACGTACATCAATTATTAAATATTCAAATTGGAGTAGTTATGCTTTGGAAGCTCTAAAAGAAGTGTTATTATCATTGTGTAGAATAGGGGATTTTGAAAATGAAGATAAATTAACTGAGTTACTTATTGATTTTGAAAAAGCAGGAAAAGATTTAACAAACACATTTAAAAATATTCGAGATGAGTTCATTAATAATAGAAAAATGGACATTTCATTATTCTCATTTTTTGGCGACTGGTTGTTCAAATATTCCTCCTTGGAAGAAAAAGCGGGAGATGTAATGAGAACGATAATGATTGCAAGTTTATTAGACGATGAAGCGTGCTTAGATAAAATTATTAGCAATAAAGAAAAAATAAAATTGTTAATAGAAAAAGCGAACCAAAATGAAACGTCTGATTTTAAAGAGGCAATAAGAGACCGTTTAGAAAATGATAAAATAAAAGATTTAGCGAAAGAATTAGGAATTCGCAAACGAAGAGCAAAAGAAGAACAAGAATTAGACGAAGAAGAAACAACAACAAAATAATTTTTCTACCTTTCCCCCTATGGAAAGCCAAAAAATAGTCATTTACAACACCGATGACGGCAAAGTTTCTGTGAAATTGCTTGCAAAAGAGGGTACCGTTTGGTTAAATCAGCAATTGATGGCAGAACTTTTTGACACCTCTAAACAAAACATAAGTCTGCATATACGTAACATATTGAAAGATAAGGAGTTAGACGAAAATTCAGTTGTCAAGGAATACTTGACAACTGCCGATGACGGCAAGAATTACAGTATGTCTTTTTATAGCTTGGAAATGATTTTGGCGGTAGGTTTTAAAGTCAGAAGCAAAAGAGGTGTTCAATTTCGCAGATGGGCTAACAGCACTCTAAAAGAGTATATGCAAAAGGGCTTTGCAATGGATGATGAGCGATTAAAAAATCCTGACGGTCGCCCTGATTATTATGATGAGCTTTTAGAACGAATACGAGACATCCGAGCATCTGAAAAACGTTTTTATCAAAAACTCAGAGATTTGTTTGCCCTTTCAAGTGATTATGATTATACAGACAAAGCAACTCAAATGTTTTTTGCAGAAACACAGAATAAATTGCTTTATGCTATCACAGGAAAAACAGCGGCAGAATTAATTGTTTCACGTGCAAACGCAAACGAACCAAATATGGCACTCACAAATTGGAAAAGCAAAATTGTTAGAAAACAAGATATTTACATTTCAAAAAATTATCTAACAAATGACGAATTGGATAGTTTAAACCGCCTTGTCATTATCTTTTTGGAAACCGCAGAATTTCAAGCAAAAGAACGCAAATACATCACAATGAAATTCTGGCGTGAAAATGTCGATGGAATTATATCATATAACAAGAAACCTCTGCTTATTGGTAGTGGAAATGTTAGCAACGCCCAAATGGAAGAGTTTGTAGATGATGTCTATGAAAAATTTAATGAACAACGAAAACAATATGAACTAGAGCAGGCAGATGCAGAAGACTTACAAGAGTTAAAAGTATTAGAAAACAAAATTAAAAAAATTAGTGGAGCTAAGTGACATTCCTCCCCATATCCCGCAAAGAAATGGATTCCCTAGGCTGGGATTATGCAGACGTAATTATAGTTAGCGGCGATGCTTATGTTGACCACCCATCTTTTGGACACGCAGTTATAGCGAGAATTTTGGAAAGCGATGGTTTGCGAGTTGCTATTTTGCCGCAACCGAATTGGCAAGACGATTTGCGCGATTTCAAAAAAATGGGGCAACCGAGATTATTCTTTGGGATAACTTCCGGCTGCTTGGATTCCATAGTAAGCCACTACACCGCAAACAAGAGATTGCGCAGTGACGATGCCTACACACCGGGCGGGAAAGCTGGATTTCGCCCCGACCGTGCAACCACGGTTTATTCAAAAATCCTAAAACAGCTTTTTCCAAACACACCCGTAATTCTAGGCGGCATAGAAGCCTCTTTGCGCAGAACAACCCACTACGATTTCATAGAAAGTCGCCTATTGCCAAGCATACTTTGCGAAAGCAAAGCAGACTTGCTGGTTTACGGAATGGGCGAAAAACCAATTTTGGAAATAGCAAAAAAACTGCAACACGGTGAAAATATTTATGATACTAATCAAATAGCATTCTTTTCCAACTCTCAACTCTCAACTCTCAACTCTCAACTAAAATTAAATTCTCACGAAGATTGCTTGGAAGATAGCAATAAATTTTTTGAGAACACCAAAATTTTGGAACAAGTTCCTGCTGAAATTATAACACAAAAAATTCAAGATAAAATCTTAGTGATTAATCCACCTTTTCCGCAAATGACAGAAAGCGAAATAGACAAAAGTTTTGATTTGCCTTATATGCGGCAACCGCACCCTCGCTATAAAAAAAGAGGCAATATTCCAGCTTACGAAATGATAAAGTACAGCATCACAACGCACAGAGGCTGCTTTGGCGGTTGCGCATTTTGCGCCATTCACGCGCACCAAGGAAAATTCATAGCGAGCAGGAGCGAGAAAAGTATTTTAAAAGAGGCAAAAGAAATAGCAGAGCTGCCGGATTTCAAAGGCAATTTAAGCGACTTGGGTGGCCCAAGCGCAAATATGTACAAAATGGGCGGAATGGATAAAGATTTATGCTCCAAGTGTAAACGGGTTAGCTGTCTATTCCCCCAAATTTGCCAAAACCTCAACACAAACCACAAAGCGATGAACGAACTTTACAAAAAAGTTTTGCAGGTAAAGGGCATAAAAAAAGTTTTCATAGGCAGCGGCATTCGCCACGATATGCTTTTGCACAACCCAAACGAACAAAATACCCTCTACACAGAAAACCTCATTTTGCACCACACAAGCGGCAGGCTAAAACTAGCCCCCGAACACACAGAAAGCCATGTCCTCAAAATTATGCGAAAACCGGATTTTGCCGAATATAAAAAGTTTATGCTAATTTTCCAAAAAATCTGCGAAAAGCACGGCTTGAAAACGCAAATTGTTCCCTATCTCATGTCTAGCCATCCTGGCTGCGAAACAAAAGATATGAAAGCCCTTTCTCGCATTCTAAAAGATTTGAATATATACCCCGAACAGGTTCAAGACTTTACCCCAACGCCCTTTACTTTTAGCACGGCCTTGTTTTATTTAGCTTTGATGAAAAACGAAAATGCTCCTTATGTTGCTACGGGTGAGAGGGAGAAAAGGATGCAGAAGGAGATGTTTTTTTAACCACTTTTCCACCCAACATGCAACTCACGATTCCTCAACTCATGTCCAGCCCCCAACAAAGCATTCTCAAAAAAAGCTTCTAAATAATTCCTTGTTTTGTGTATTCCCTCTTTCAAGTTTTGATAGTTTGCTCTAACCAAAGCATTTCTGAAATACCAGGAATTGCTTTCAAATGGTTCGTTTGTTATAATAAAGCCTAAGGTTCGCAAATATTTTATGGCAAAAACTGCAACGGTTCTGGTATTGCCTTCGCCAAAAGGATGAATTTGCCAAAAGTTTGCTATGAATTTGGAAAAATGCTGAATTATTTTTTTTGAATTTATTTTTGCATAGTTGAAATTTTTTTCCTGCTCAATGTCATAAGCAAGGGTTTCTTTAAGCTGCTCGTAATTGCCGTATATAACAGAGGCTCCATCCAAAACCCATTCTTTTTTTGAAATATTGTAAGTCCTGTATTTTCCGGCAAAATTGTATATATCTTTAAATAAATTTTTGTGAATGGAGAGAAATTGAACAGGGGATAAACTGAAAGAATCATTGGAAAGCAATTTTGTTATTCTCAAAGATACTAAATCTGCTTCTCTTTGCCTTTCTTCTTTTTTTGTTTTTATAGGTTTGCTTTCGTAATAATTTTGAATTTTTCTTTGAGTTTCTCTTAGTGAAATTTCTCCCTTTATATTTGAATTAGCTACTTCCAGCAAATATTGCGAAGGCACCAAGCCATCAACAGCTTGCAAACCTATGGCTGTTTTCCAATTATAACTCCGTTTTTTGTATTCTTCGGGCTCTTTTTGCTTGGAGTAAGGCATATATGGCTAAAATAGAAATTATGATTAATGTTTACTAAATTCCCTATATGTTTCGCTTTATTCTCATATTAGCTTCGCTTTTATTTGCGGCATCTCCGCAAACTATTAGCCGTGATATGAGCAAGAGAATTATATTTGCGAGTCCTGATATTAAAACAAATTATTCACCTTTAATGCTTGAAAAAAATTCAAGGGCAGATTCCCTTTTGCCGGCTCTCAACGGTGATATGGCTTTGGCGGAGCTTCTTGCCTCAAATCCCAACTTATGGAGCATAGAGAATTTGCGCAAAGAAAAGAATATCAGCACAAAATTGAAAGTGAATATAATTTACATAGATGGCATAAGGGAAGAATCGTATTGCGACTTTTCAAAAACAACAAGCGCAGAAAATTGGAGCGTAGACATAGGGGTAGATTTTGTGTCTGGCAGCTCAAACACAGTTGGTATACACGTTCAGCAGTGCATAGAATTAATTAGAGACAGCATCGGTTATGCAATAAGAGATTCTTTGGGAAAAACTATGGTTATTCCACCCAAAAAAATTCTTCAGGAAATTGAAAAAAGCAAAATTCCAGACATAATTTCTCCAGATTTGCAAATGAAATTGTTAAAGGCTCACAAAAGCGTTGAAGAAGACGGGCAATGCCCAAGCGACATAGAGGCTTATTTGATTCTTTTGGATGTTTGGCAGCAAGTTAAGGAAATTGAAATGGATATCCCAACCATAAGCGAAGCTTTGTACAGCGAAACCGTGCGGAGCTGCGCTTTTAATAGGGAATGGAACAAAAAATACAGCGAAACTGCCACGTTCCGCTGCAATTCAAGTGATGTATGCGAATATAACCAAAGCTTGGATGGCAAAACATTTTGGAATTGGAATGCTTACAATAACCGCCTTGAATACGAAAGAAAAAAAATCTTATTCTTTGCCTATGGCAAAAAAAGCATTCATAGTGGCGGTACAATGCTGGATTTACGCATAACCCCGCTTTCTTCAAGGCTTTTTTTGGAAAGCTACCTAAACATCAAAGGCGAGCCGATGAGCCTAGGGTTAATAATACTGGGCAAAGAATGAACATTAAGTCTTTTTCCTTTTATCCAATTCTTTTTTAAACCACAACCAATAGTCTTTTCCAAAAAAGAGCAGGTAATTTGCAAATACTAAAATCACGTAAAGTTGCTGGCTATAAGAATCAAGGAACAAGGGAACAACAAACAAAATTCCTGCAATAAAAAGCGCCATCCATTTGAAGGCTATTGGCAATATAAAAAATAGATGCAGTTCTTTATTTGGATTGAGCGTTGCAAGCGCAAAAAAGAAAGAACATTCCATATAGGCAAAAGTTTCAACAGGGGTATTAATCAAAAACGCAGCAAAAACCGTGCTTAACCAAGCAATCAGAAAATAAACCGTTAAAAACATTGAACCCCAGATGCCTTCAAGCAAAATCATAACATCATAAAAAAACCAAAGAACAAAAAACACAAGAAAATTGCTCGCAAGCGGAATAGCTATGAATGTGAAAATTCTCCAGATTTCTCCTTGAAAAACAGCACTTGGATATAGAATAAGCCTATCAATAAAAATCGGCTTTCCCATAACTAAAAAAAAACCAATAGCCTGTACTATTGTTAAAACAAGAGGCAACTTTGGTATAGACAACCATTTAAGATTTTTGTCTACCCAAATGAGCCAATTAGGAAAAATTATTTGCCGCATTTATTCTTCAGAAGAAGTTTCAATTTTTTTTATCAAATCTTCAAAAACTTTGCCGCCGCTTTTTATGTTATCCACCATTATTTGGGCATCGCCGGAAAGTTCGCTGTTCGGGAATTTTTTCAGCAATTCTTCAAATGCCAGCAAGGCGAGGGAATCTTTCTTCTCGTATTCGCTTAATACAAAACCCTGCATAAAATAAGCCTTGTAAACTTCCGGGTCATTTGCCCAAAGCATTGTTATTGCCTTATATTCGTTTACAGATGCAGTATATAAGCCAAGTTCTTGGTAAATATTGGCAAGCTCAAAAGAAGCTGTTTTTTGCGCGGAATCGTTTTGCGGGAACAAAATCCTTACTTTTTCCCAAAGGGATTTTGCCTTTTGCAAATTCCGGTTATCGTATTGAGTTTTTGCCTGCGCCACGAGTTCCACAAAATCACTTGCCACAAATTCCAAGCCCCAGGTAGTATCTATAATAGCAACAGGAACAGATTTTTGCAAATTGGCAATTTCCCTTTCTTGAATGCCAGAAAATTCTCTGTACCTTATGTTTTTATAGAGTGTTCTTTTAATGCTCTCCCAATTATCGGCTTGCGGATAATGCTGTTTGTTGAGCGCAAATTCTCTTTTATAGGATATGTCGGGAATGCGGAGCCAAACCGCTATGTCCAGCTTGGAATCTTCAAAACTTTTTGGCAAAAACAGAGAATCTTTTTCTGCTTCATAAGCTGCTTTTAGTGAATCTTCTGGAACACCCAGCGTATTGGTTAAAAGGGAATCCATTAAAATCCGTGCATAAGCTTGGTCGGTTAATTGACGGGTCCACGCAATGTATTCATAAGATTTATCAAGTCCATTTTCTTTGGCTGCTTTGGCATAGAGGTTTCTCTCCAATAGGTTGTTAAGGACCATTTCTCTGCGGAAAGACCCACGTCTTTGAGGTGGAACCTTTGCTTGCAATTCCAAAACTTCCTTTTCGGTTATAAAAGGCTTGCCATTGATGGTAGCCAAAACCACCGAGGAATCCAGCGGGAAATCGCCTTTGCTTTCCAATATGGATTTTGCAAGATTTTTAGCTCTGTCCCAGGGTTTTAATTGAGGTGCTGCAACGGAATCTATGTAAAACACATAATAAACTTGAGTATCTGGCGCGCGCAAAATGCTGGTGAATTTCTTTGCTCCAAGGTTTGAGATTTCCGTATCAAGCGCTGGGAACATTCCAATGCCTATAATAGCGTACCCTTGTTTGGCAAGCGGCAATTCAGTGGCAATTTTGGCAAATTCATCTCTTGTGGAAATTCCTTTTATTTTGCTTGCCAAAACAGAAGAATCCAAGTCTGAAAGGCTTAACAACTTGTATTGGGTTCTCGTTTGAAATTCATCAGGGTGAGTTTTGTAATAGTCTTCTACACCTGGTGGTTCTATTTTTACAAGTTCAATTTTGTATGCTTTTTTAAGTCGATCCACTTCCGAGCCAGATATTGCGCGACGGCAACTGTCTATAATGGCGGCTCTGTTGGAATCATTAACCAAAGCTGCGAGAGATGGTGTTTCTGCTAGGAATAAATCTTGGGCCAGTTTTTCGCGAAAGTTCGCAAGCGGCATATCGGCAGAAAGCATGGAAGAATCTACGTAGCGCCCTTTGTTCTTTTTGTAAAAATCCAGCAAAGCTTTGTTTGTATGTCCCAAATTTGCTTGCAAGTAGAAATAGGAATATATTTGGGCAAGCCTTGCATTTTCTTCTTCGGCCAGGTTTTTTTGAACGGCATTTTGCTCACCAGCAAACAAACGCCGCGCAATCTCTGCCGTTCGCCTTGTTTCTGCCGTTTGTTGCAAATCCTGAGTTATGGATTTTTTATCGCGATAGGCCTCCGGTCTTATGGAAGCTAAAAATTCAGCATCTGAGGCAAACAGCGATGTGTTGCCTATTTTAGCTATGGTTTTGTCTTGCGGTGATGAACTGCAGCCAAACAAAACAAAGAGTGAGAAAATGATTACAAAAGGTACAAAAATACTGCGCATAAAAACCTCCTAGTTCTTTAATGATTCTAAAGCCTCTTCCATAGTTGGGTAAACATTGAGCAGTTTGTTGGCTCCAACAATCTCAATAATTTCAAAAACGCTTTCATTTGGGTTTGCTATTCTAAAGGAGCCTTCCTTTGACATAAGCATTTTTGATATTCTCAAAATTGCCCCTAATCCTGTGCTGTTTATGTAGCGTAATTTTGAAAAATCTGCTACCAAATGCACCAAACCGTCTTTAGATAGTCCCTGCACATATTTTATTATGTCTTGTGCATTGGAACTATCTAAGTCTCCCTCCAATGTTAATAGGAAACAGTCGGGTTGGTTTGCGATAGGCGAAGAAGTTATTTGGATTGTTTCTTCTAGCATTTTATACCTCAACGATCTTTGTTACTTGGACAATTATTTCTGTTTGGCTAAAATCTAAACTAACCGAGTTGGAAAGCATTTTAATCAGAGGTATTCCTCTGCCTCTTGCTGAATCAGCATCTATTGAAGGATTTTGATACTTGCTAAAAAGCGTATCTATCTCTGCTTTGCTTAATTTGCCGTGCGAATTTTTAACAACCAAAACAATTTTTTTACGGCTTATGGAAATGCTTAGGAAAAAATTCTTGCTATCCAAACCAGAATAATCAACAGCATTGTTTGCCAATTCATCAATTATGGTTTCTATGTGGAAAACCAGCTTAGGCTTAAAACCTTTTTTTGTAAGCACTGCGCAAATAAATCTTCTCAAAATTGTAACGCAAGTTCTTTGCAGAGGAAGATTAAACGAAAATAATTCCCTTGAGCTTAAAAAATGAAAATCCGAGGATGCGGCTTGAGGAGTTGAATAAAAATGGAATACTCTGTCTAAGCCCATTATGGACAAGCGGTCTTGCAAAAATTGGGATACGGAGCATATAGCCAAATCACCGCCTCTCTGCTGGAGCATTTTGCGGCAACCCATAAGGGTACCCACGAATGGAGAGTCTATAAAACTGACATTTTCCAGATTGACTATTATATACATATTGTCGTTGTCTATGCATTTGTCAACTGCGGCTTTGAAGGGAACAATGGCTGGAATATCCAGAGGGCTGGTGATGCTTATAATGGTAACTCCAGGTTCCATAGAACAAACGGTTAAGCCTTCCAGTAAAAAATCTGCAGTATTGGAAAGAGTCATTTTTCAGCCTCCAAATTTTGCAGACTTAAAGATGTTATGAATTCTTTTTTATCAGTTGTTTGTATTTCCACGGAAATAACACCTTCGGAAATTCTACAGTTGAAAGAAATCACGGGCAGAGTGTGCAAAAATTTTTCCTTTGAAACAACGGAATCGAACCAAGATAAAGATTCTGTTGCCGTATGTTCTGAAAATTCTTTGCTAAAGTTATGTCCTTTAAGGTAATCTCTGAAAAATTCCTGAACAAAAGGGATATAATCCCTATCGGCGGGAAATTCAATATGAAAATTATTTTCAGAAGAGGGCATTATGAAGGGTAATATAGTAAATGCTAACCAGATATTTTGTTATTGATTCTGTACACAAAAGCCAAAACTCTGGCTACGGCTTCAAAAAGTTCCTCTGGTATAAAAGAAGAAACGGAAACCTTTGAAAGCAGGCTTGCCAAATTATCGTCTTTGTGTATGGGAACATCGTTTTCATCAGCTTTTTCTATTATGCGCTCTGCAAAAGAGCCTCTGCCAGAAGCTACTACTTTTGGAGCATCTGGTTTGCCAAGCTCATGTTTTAGAGCGACCGCCAGCTTCACTTGCTACCTAAGCCCAAAAAACACTATTAAACCAAGTATAAGGGCAATGAAAGATATAAGATGCATTCGCCAAGCAATTTTGGCATTCACAAGCGGCTTGGAATCGCCAAAGCGACCCTTCCATTTCAACTGAAAATGATGATGTATGGGAGCGCGCAAAAACAGCCTGTGCTTATCTGCATATTCCCAGCCGCGCATTTTTTTGTTCAGCTTGAAATGTCCTATCTGCATTGCCACAGACAAGGCTTCCACCAAAATGATTACGCCAACGATGGGCAAAAACAAAGCTGCCTGCACAAGTATGAACATTATGCCGAGCAATGCGCCAAAGCCTATTGAGCCGGCATCGCCCATATAAATTTCGGCAGGCGGGCTGTTATACCAAAGGTATGCAAGCAAAGCACCTATTGAAGCCATTGCTATTGGAAACAATTCATCGCAATCTTTCAAATACGGGATGTGCAGGTAATCGCTGAAAATCGCATTTCCGCTAACATAAGCCACCACACCCACAAAGAACATTCCAGTTATCAGCGGAATGCTCACAAGGCTATCTATGCCGTCTGTAAAGTTGGTTCCGTTTGCGCAAGATGCCACAACAAATGTTATGAACAGAATGAACAGCCAATTGGGCAAATGAGGATACCAGCTTTTTGGATTTATAAAAGGCACATACAATTCACCTGTCAAATCTGGTATAAATTTATAGCAAAATATAGCTATAACAAAACTGAATAGAAAATAGAGGGATATCCTCACTGTTGAGCTAATGCCATCGGCTTTTTCTTCGTAATCTTTTTTTGATATTTTGCCAGAATCCACCAGTCTTTTTGTGCGTATTTTTGCAATGTCATCTATTGCACCTACAATGGAATAAAGCACCAAAATAGATAGCGCAGCTATTGTGTAGCCGTTAAAGATAGCAGTTGAGCAAGACACAGCAATAACTATAATCACCAAAAGCGAACCTCCCATAATGGGTGGCGAATTTTCCTTGAAATCTGCCGTTGCCCCTATTTTTTTTAAAAAAGCCATATAGTAGGGCATTGTTAAAAACACCAGAAGCGCGGCAAGTATTGCCGCTAACCCCGCTCTGAAAAGACGGCTGTCAAAAATGGGGTCTCCAGTTAAAGCAAAAAGGTATTGAATTAGCATTAGGTTTTGTTCTCTCCACGCATCATTATTATTTTACCCGTGCGAACAAATTCCACTATCTCAAATTTTTTGCATAGAGAAACCATAGAATCTATTTTTTCGGAACTTCCGGTTAATTGAACTATCATGGAAACTTCGGTCATATCCACGGTATGAGCTTTAAAATGGTTGCATATTTGGAGCAATTCCGCCCTCTCTTCTGCCTTGCAGCGGATTTTCAAGAGAACAAGTTCTTTTGCAACCACATTTTGCCTGGTGTGGTCTTTTGCCTGTATAACATCAACCAATTTTTCGAGCTGCTGAATTATTTGAGCCAAAATTTCTGGATTGCCATGTGCCACTATGTTCATGCGGCTAACGGAATTATCAATTGTTGGCGAAACAACAAGGCTGTCTATATTGTAGCCACGCCTTGAAAACACAAGCGCAATGCGAACCAAAGCTCCGGGCTTGTTGGAAACTAAAATGCTTATGGAGTGCGCTGGGAACATATCAAGTGCCTCCTGTGGGTTTTTCCAAAACTTCTTTTGGAGGTTCTATTAAAATATCGTCCACAGATGCTCCAGGCGGAATCATGGGGAACACGTTATCTTCCTGTTCGCACTCGCAATGAATTAAAACCGGACCATCATTATATTCCATAGCCTTTTCTATTGTCCGTTTGGCATCGGCATTGCGGCTAATGCAATGTGCTTCTATTCCGTAGGCTTTTGCGAGTTTCACAAAATCTGGATTGCCTTCCAAAGAAACACCCGAATAACGTTTGTTCCAGAACATATCTTGCCATTGACGAACCATGCCCAAAAAGCGATTATCCATAACGAAAATTTTAATAGGCAATTTGTTTAAATACGCGGTTGCAAGTTCGCAAAGCGTCATTTGAAAACCGCCATCGCCCAAAACTGCGCAAACTGGGAATCCCATTTTGTTGCCAAGGGCTGCCCCTATGGATGCCGGAAGCCCAAATCCCATTGTGCCTGCCCCGCCAGAAGTTAAAAACTGACCTGGATAGTCGCATTTGAAAAATTGAGCAGTCCACAGTTGATGCTGACCCACATCGGTTACAATTATCGCCTTTCCATTTGTAACCTCGTAAAGGGTTTGAACAATGTGCTGAACCCTTAAACCCCCGTGCTTAGGGTAGTTCAAAGGATATTTATTTTTCCACGACTCAATGGTTTTTAGCCACTCCGCAGAATCCAGTTTTTCCACTAAAGGCAATAACTGTTCCAAAATAATTTTTGCGTCTCCGTGCAAAAAGTGCCTTGGGATTATTATTTTCCCGTACTCCGCTTTGTCTATGTCTATATGTATAACTTCGCATTGCTTCGCAAATTCAGAGAGTTTTGCGGTTATGCGGTCGTCAAAGCGCGCACCTATGCTAATCAGCAAGTCGCATTCGTGAATGGCCTTGTTTGCCGCAACCGTTCCGTGCATACCGGTCATTCCAAGCGAAAGCTCGTGGCTTGCGGGGAATGTCCCAAGCCCAAGCAATGTTGAACTCACAGGAGAACCCAATTTTTCTGCCAATTCTTTAACTGCCCTGCTAGCTCCGCTTATGCCAGCTCCATGACCCGCTAAAATCAGCGGTTTTTTGGATTTTTTTATTGTGATGGCAGCTTGCTCAATGGAACCTTGTTCGGCCTTGTTTGGTACTTTGTATCCTGGCAAATCAACGCTATCGACAAAATTCGCAGCGCAAGTCCCCGCGCTTATATCTTTTGGCAAATCAATTAAAACCGGTCCTTGCCTGCCGGAGTGGGCAATGTAAAAAGCCTCCTTCACTATTTTCGGCAAATCGCTTGAGTTTTTTACCAAATACGAATGCTTAACGGTAGCAAAACTCATTCCGCTGATATCGCTTTCTTGAAACGCATCTGTTCCAAGCACGGGACATATTGTTTGTCCAGTTATAACAACCAGAGGTATGGAGTCCATATAAGCGGTGTAAATACCGGTGAGGGTATTTGTTGCGCCGGGTCCGCTGGTCACCAAAACCACCCCTGTTTTTCCAGTTACCCTAGCATATCCGTCTGCGGCGTGTGTTGCACCCTGTTCGTGGCGAGTTAAGACCAGTTTTATGTCTGAATCCAAAATCGCATCAAAAATCGGGATAACATTCCCGCCCGGGTAGCCAAAAATGGTGTCCACCTCTTCTCTTTTAAGGCACTCTATGAGAACTTGAGCGCCATTTAATGGTTTTGCTGTCATATTCAGGAGGCAATATAGTAAAAAAGTCAATGGAACCTCAAAATATTGATTTTTCATCAAAAATATTTGCTTTTTTTCCAGAAAAAAATGTATATTTACTCAAAAAGGAGGTTTTCTATGAGAATACATAAACTTGCCTTCGCATTTTTTGTCCTTGTTTTTCTTGTTTCATGTTCCGATGAGAATAATAAGCAATCCAATGAAACCTCAACGCTTGGCGAACAAGAACTCTCCCAGCTTACAGAAGCAGAGGCCAAGGTTCTTTTCAGAATGCGAGAACCGGATAATCGGGTTAGTATGGACGAGGTAATGAGGCTAACCGATGAGGTGATAGGCATTTTGGATGGTGAAAGTACTCTTAAATCTGGTTCAAATAGAAAAATAAATTCTATTTCTGCTTTGGTTTCTGATGGTAAGCCTGCTTTAAAATCAAGCGACCTATCCGATATCGAAATACCGGATACTTTGGCTTATATTTTAAACTTCAACGACAGTCTAGGCTTTGCCATTATTTCTGCCGATACAAGGATTGACGATCCTATTTTGGCTTTTGTTGGTGCCGGTTCTTTAATAGATTCAACACATCTTAATTCCAATACAAAGTCCTATGAAGAAGATAATTTTCAATATGATATAAAAATCGCTCCGAATATATACAAATAACGGAGGGTATATACCATGAAAAATTTATTTTTAATTATTTGCCTGATTTTGTGTTCTTGCGAAACAGAACATTCGCAACCTGATTGTTGTGCTGCTCCACCACCGGTACATGATAACATAAAACTATCTTCAGAAGAGTTATGGTTTAATGCCAGTGGTGGTATAGATAGTCGTTCCTTAAAAAGGTCAATTGTTCAAAGAAATCCGATAGAAAATGATAAAAGGGGTTGCAATATTCTACCATAATTGTTATATTTTATGGGAAAAAAGCGGTAGAAAATGATAGGAAAGTTA
>Ga0268262_10003039_pt1 | contig 18621 bp, 17 predicted proteins | sample TergutNc150P3_FD_190354 | JGI IMG/M metagenome (GOLD analysis project Ga0268262, IMG submission 190354) | Nasutitermes corniger P3 segment gut microbial community from laboratory colony in Florida, USA - Nc150 P3 (SPAdes) (version 2) | ecosystem: Host-associated > Arthropoda: Insects >...
TACCGGTAATATTACCTTATACGCAAAATGGACTATAAAAAAGTACACAGTCACCTATAACGGCAACGGTACGACGAGCGGCGTCCCTCAAACGGTGGTTAATGTGGACTCAGGAACGACCATAACACTTCCCACGATGACACGAACCGGTTATGGGTTCGATGGGTGGTATGAAAACAGCGCCGGGACGGGAACTGGGTACACCGCAGGTTCTTCTTACACCGTTAACGGTAATGCAACCCTTTACGCTAAATGGATTGTCTCCGCGCCCAACACCCCGGCAAACGTAAGCGCGACGGTGTCGTCGTCAAGCGGTATCACCGTAAGCTGGTCAGCGGTCTCCGGGGCTACAGAGTACTATGTGTATCGTAGCATTAGTCCTTCCGGTACTTATAGCTATGTGACAAGCACGACATCCACGTCGTTCACAAATAGCGGGTTGTCATCCGGCACAACATACTATTACAAAGTGTCGGCTTACAACAGCGGCGGGGAGAGTTCGCAATCTTCTTATGTTAGCGCAACAACTAACTTAGACGCGCCCAACACCCCGACAAACGTAAGCGCGACGGCGTCGTCGTCAAGCAGTATCACCGTAAGTTGGTCAGCGGTCTCCGGGGCTACGGAGTACTATGTGTATCGTAGCACTAGTTCTTCCGGTACTTATAGCTATGTAACGAGCACGACATCCACATCGTTCACAAATACCGGATTGTCATCCGGCACAACATACTATTACAAAGTGTCGGCCTACAACAGCGGCGGTGAGAGTTCGCAATCTTCTTATGTTAGCGCCGCGATACCTAATACTAATGTTACAACCGGTACATTTACCGACACTAGAAATAATAAGACATACAAGACGGTGAAGATAGGTGATCAGACGTGGATGGCTGAGAATTTGAATTATCAACCGACATCGGGTAATTCTTGGTGTTACGGTAACAACACCGGCAATTGTAACACATACGGAAGGCTTTATGATTGGGCAACAGCTATGGGTATAAGTACATCATACAATAGTAATATATGGAATGGTGGTGATTTTAATCAACGCGGTGTCTGTCCTGCCGGGTGGCATTTGCCGTCTAGTCAGGAATGGCAGAGTTTGGTTGATTATGCGGGCGGTTCTTCTACTGCCGGTAGTAAGCTGAAATCGCAGAGCGGTTGGAATAGTTATAGTGGTATTAGCAATACTGATGAGTACGGATTTTCGGCGTTGCCTGGCGGCTACCGCTACGACTCCGATGGCTCGTTCAACGGTGCCAGCTACTACGGCTACTGGTGGACGGCTACGGGGGTCTCTAGCGGTGACGCCTACTACCGGAGCATGAACTACTACTACAACGACTACGTGAACGTGCTCAACAGCGACAAGAGCGACGGCTTCTCTGTGCGTTGCTTGCAAGATAAGCGTTAGTTCGATGAATGATAGACAGCTTGATGAGATTCCGAGTCGGGTAAAGTTTAGTGAACAGCCCGTACTCTGTCTTAATGCCGAAGTCACGAGGTTGGGTTTAAGTATAATATATAACGTTGGAGAACATTTTAAGAATAAGTAGACTATTTGACAATGGAGGCCAAATGCAAAAAGTATTGTATGAAGTGAAAAAGATGGTAGCTCTTGTTGTTGGACAACCGTAAAAAATTGTGGATAACAACGTCCATAAGTGCAAAAAAAAATCTATTTAGATATTGACACACCAAATTCCAATTATTATTTTATATGTATTTGGTGGTCAAATGGGTCTATAACTAAAAAAATCACAATTTAACCTGGAGGAGATAAAATGGGTGAAGGCAAATTACATAATCTGGCGTTTGACCTTTTTGTAAATAGATATGGCGTGAATCCATCTTTGGCAGAGTATTCTAAATTTGACGATGTGCTTATCCAAATTGACATGTTGGGGAAGTGTTTGTTCAAGATAGGGCTTCCTTTCCCGGACTTTGCTGACGCGATAAAACAATATATCGGCAGCACAATCTATGCATTAATTGATCTTGCCAATCAGCAAAATATAGACTTAGAAAGTACGCTGGTTAAGGTGTTGGAAAAATATAGGGAGAAATGACATAGTCGCTCTCACAGCCTCCCTGTCGCACCATTGCGACGAAGATTAGTCAAAATCCGCCCCGCCGTCTCCCCGCGTCCCGCGTTCGTGCGGTCTGGTCGGTCGTGAGTAAGACAAAACCAATGTCCCTTGCGACATCGTCTCTGCCTCACCCCACCGTTATTAGGTCGTTTGTCTGGATCAACAACCGAATATACTTTTTATTTGCTTTTTTACAATCCGCATATTATATTGTAGTATATATCGTTAATATGAATGACACAAAGTTAAACGGAGGCAACGGTGAGTAAGAAGAAAAATGAATATACCGCTAATACTTCGCGAATTGACGAAAACTCGCTATTCGCGCGTATTTCAAAAATCATAGAAAAGAGAACGCTTCGCGCCGGAATGTATGCCAATCGTGAGGTTACGCTCATGTATTGGGAGATCGGGCATCATATTAGTTCAACCATTCTAGATGGGGAGCGTGCCGAATACGGAAAGAGGGTTGTTGTGACGCTGTCGCAACAGCTGGTTAGAAAATACGGTTCCGCCTTTGAACTGCGGAATCTACGGCGGATGGTTCAGTTTGCGGAGCTATTTCCGGATTTAAAGATTGTGTCGCCACTGGCGACACAATTGAGTTGGTCTCATTTTGTCGAAATATTACCGCTTGCATCACATGAAGCAAGGTTGTTTTATGCTCGTGATGCTGCTAATAGGCATTTGGGAAAGAGGGAGTTGCGTAAACAAATTTCCCGCAAAGCCTTTGAACGGCAGGAAATCGCCAATTCACAACTAAGCGTGGATTCTACCCTGCCTTTCAACGTGTTCAAAGACCCGTATATTTTGGATACTCTGGGATTAAAAGAGAACTTTTTGGAGGCCGATCTTGAGAAAGCAATACTTACAGAGCTTGAGGCGTTCATCTTGGAGTTTGGTCATGGTTTTACATTCGTAGAACGGCAAAAACGAATGACAATGGATGGTGATGATTATACGCTTGACTTGCTTTTTTATCATCGCATTTTAAAGAGGCTGGTAGCGATAGAGTTAAAACTCGGTAAATTTATTCCGGCGTATAAGGGGCAGATGGAATTTTATTTAAAGTGGTTGAACAGATATGAGCGACAGGGCGATGAAAACGAGCCTATCGGGATAATCCTTTGTACAAAGGCAAGCCGCAACCAGATTGAATTGATGGAATTGGACAAGTCAGGTATTGCGGTTGCGGAATATTGGACTAATTTGCCGCCAAAAGAAGATTTTGAAAGAAAGATTAAAGAGATTTTAATCGAAGCGAAGGAACGTCTCGAACGCCGTAGATTGTTGCCTACCAGCAAAATAAAGAAACAACTCGATTACTTTTACGATTCAAAGGACGATGATCCGGAAGCCGGTTAAATACGGACTGAGACTGTCTCCAAATCCGCCTCGCCGTCTCCCCTCGTCCCGCGGTCGTGTGGTCTGGTCGGTCGTCTCACATCGCTCCAAATCCCATCTCCGCCAACTTAGATTTCGTGAACTCCAATATTTTGCGGGCATAGTTCAGAGCTTGTTTCATGTCCGATTCCGCCAATGACAATTTGGGCGGATAGCGGGTATCGGATATGTACGCCGTTAGTATATCACAAGGCCCCGCATAGATATCAAAACCGGATGAATATTGTTCGCAGTACTTTATTAATGTCGTAAGATCGTGCGTTTTAACCGGCGTATCGCCATGTGCGGCGATATAGGCCTTTAATATTTTCTCGGCGGCTTGTTGGCAATGGAAACATATTATTTCCACGGGAGCCGGATGAAAAGTGTTCGCGGATTTTAGCGCGTAATCATAATCCATTTGAGCAAGGTAGATCCATTCTCCGACAATGGTGTTATTTGTGCTCATACAGCAACACCCCTTCCTTTGCGATTTCGTGTTCAAGCGATCCCGCGTATGCCGCACGGTAAGAAAAATCATCCTGTGTACGGGTAAACAAATCTAACGGAGTCTTTCTAATATCGTATATTTTCCTCCGCAAATCAATAGTAATATCTATAGGGCGTCTATCCCGTATCGGCGTGATGACGCACAAATCGATGTCGCTGTCGGGGGTCTCGTCTCCTCTGGCGTAAGAGCCGAACAGGATGATTTTGGTTACGATCCCTGTTTCGGCCAGTGTGCTTACGATTTTGTCGAGTTCGTTTTTGACGTTTGGGTTCATGTTGGTACGTCCTCCAATTATAATATAATAAAAGCCAATGCGTTTTGGTGGAAAAAATAGTATATTATGTGTAATTCATTGATATATAACGAATTATGTAGTAAAGCCATCCACCTCAAATCCGCTCCGCCGTCTCCCATCGCCTCGCGGTCATGTGGTCTGGTCGGTCGTGAATAAGACAAGACCGGCGCTTATTGCGATATCGTCTCCCCCGAATCCTGCCGTTATTAGGTCGCGGGGATTGGGCAGCCCGGGGGGCGACGGCAGCGTCAGCCGATCCTTAATTTTAGAAGGTGTCCGGGGGGCATTATCCGATACCATGAAAGATAATATTAGGTCGGAATAGCTTTAGTTTAATTTTTTCGTCGAAATTTGCATTCTTACCCCCCGCGATAATATAATTTATAATGATATGCTGTCTTTTACGACCCTTATACGGCGGCCGTTTTGATCGTTTTGAGGGGTGTCGCCGTTGTTTGCGGGGTATATGTGGTGTGTATGGTATGCGAGGTATACTGTATACGGTATGGCATGGATTGCGGCCTCTCTTTTTCGGGAAAGCGGTATTATGCGGCTTTGGGATAGTATCAACAGGTATTTCGCGTTCAAGTTCAAGGAGGTCGAGTTCCACGTCCACACGTGGAAGCGCTCCCGCGAGATTTCGCGCGCCTACGATGCGAAGCCTAGACCCGTCAGGCCGGCGGCGGCCAAGGCCCCGGAGGCTGTCAGGCCGGCGCGGCCTGCCCGGAAGTCCGCGGGAAGAGGATTGAATGTAGCCGCCGCTTGGCCGTACGCGGTCAAGGGGGCGAAGGTTTTGGGGATTGCCGCGGTTGCGGTGGCTTTGATTTTCGGCGCGGTGTACGCGTTTCAGCGCATATCCGTGTCGGTGGCGGCGCGTGCGGCGGACGCGGGTCGGGCGCCCGCCGATGACAACGCCGCGCCCGCGCCGCCGGTGCAGAATGTCCCGGAGGACGCCGTGCTGCCTGAGGCGGCGGTGCTGCCGGAGGGGTTTGCCGAGAACGCCGCGACGGCGGTGCCGGCCGACACCACGCCGATCGAGGTGCCGCAGCCGCAGCCGGAGCGGCAGGCCGCCCCGCCTCAGCCGCGCTCGGACAAGGCGTTGGTCGACCTGTTTCTGAAGACCGTGCCGCACGGGGTATCCGATTGGATCGTGCTCGTTGACAAATACGCCAAGGTGATGTACGTCTTCAAAGAGGGGCCAAGCGGTTGGGAAGTGGCCAAGGCCTACTCCGTCGCCACGGGCGAGAGGGACGGGCGCAAGACGGTGGAGGGTGACAAGATGACGCCGGAGGGCGTCTATTTCATGATAGGGCGCAAGCATAGGAGCGAGCTGACGAACATCTACGGGCCGGCGGCGTTCATCCTCGACTACCCGAACGAGGACGACAGGCGGGAGCGGCGCACGGGGCACGGGATATGGGTGCACGGGTCGGAGCGCGGCAATATTCCCCCGCTCTTCACGCAGGGGTGCGTGGCGGTCGCGAATCAGGACATCCTCGACATCGCCGCGACATTCAAAAGCGGCTGGCCGGGGGTGCCGGTCGTTATAGTGAGCGGGGAGGAGGACGCCAAGAAGCACGTGGCCTCCGTCGATTTCCAGAAGTTGAAAACGCGGCGCGCCGTTGTCGTCGCCGAGCACAACGAGAGGCAGAGCGAGTTCGAGAGCATAGTGACTGGTTGGAAGTCGGCTTGGGAGGCGAGGGACATAGAGACCTATTCAACGTTCTACTTTACATCCGGCTTCATGGACGGCCCGATGAACTGGACGGCCTTTCGTGACCGGAAGAAAGGGTTGTTTAACGCGTACTCGGCGATATACGTGGATCTGAACGACATCACGCTCACCGAGTATACTGACAATATGGCGACGGTCAAGTTCTTTCAGGTGTACAACACCAACCGGAACAACCGGATGGAGAACGCCAAGCGGTTGATATTCAGGAGAGATGATCAGGGGCAGTGGAAAATATACAGGGAAATACCTTTCCCAAAAGAGGAGCTTCTCTTATGATGTTTTCGTCGAAGAAGAGAGAGATTAAGGACCCGCAGGAACTCGCGGAATTCCTTGAGTCGCGCCTGAAGGAGATTCAGGGGGTTATTGACGCTTCGGATAAACTGGCGGAGCGCGTGGCGTCTATGGAGCGGACGGTGGCGCGCGTCACCGGGCAGGAGAGCTTCGTGAACAACCTAAGCGTCAAGGTGGATGCGCTCATCCAAAAGCTCAGCGCGCCCGGCGGGGACACCGTGCTCGACACCCTCAAAAGGGCGGTAGACCTCGAGGACAGGCAGAAGCTCGCCGACGGCAAGCTCGCCAAGCTCGAGGATCAGCTCAGGTCGTGGACCGACCAGTTCGACACCGCGCAGACGAAGTGGACCGAGTCCGACGCCGGGGCCGACATCGTGCGCGGCAAGGTGAGCGACATGGAGCAGGAGATCAGCCGCTTCCGCGTGATGCGCGAAAAGCTCGAAAGCCTCAACAGCCTCTCCGAGTACGTGAAGACCAAAATCTCGTCGCTCGAAAAACAGCGCATGGTGGTCGACAAGGCCAACGAGGAGTCGCTGCTGCTGAACAAGATGATCTGGCGGATCGACATCGACATAAAACAGCTGCAGACCAAAATCGCCTCGCTCGAGAAGACGGAGAAAAACATCAACCAGATCGACGAGATGCTCGAGAAATCCCAAGAATCCATCAGCGAGATACGCAACTTCAAGGAGTTGATGAAAGAGATGACGCAGATGGTGGATGAGACGCGCCGCCTCGACAGCCACTTTGAGAACAGGCTGGCGGAGGTGCAGCAGCACACTAAGAACATCGACGCCATAAACGAGCGGGTGCGGGAGGTGCACTCCGTCGCGAAGAGCACCGAGGCCACGCTCAATTCGCTGAAGAAGCACCTGTCGGTCGCCGAGGGAAGCAGGGCGCAGGTGATGGAGTACGAGAAATCGCTTGACAAGGTGAAAGTGAAGATAGACGAAGTGAGCAAGGAGTGGCAGTCGGTGGACGCCATAACGGCGCACATATCGGGGATCGAGTCGCAGTTGCGTGATTTCGACATGAAGATACTGTCGCTTGCCAAGCAGGAGAGGGTGGTCGCCGGGTTTGAGGCGAAACTCGAGGAGATCAGGGCGCTCATAACCGACATCGGCGCCAACGAGGAGGCCTTGCAGAAGCGCCGCGTGGACATAGAGGGCACGAACAACAAGATACGCGAGTACTTCGACAGCTTAGGGAAACTGGAGAAGAGCGTTGAGGGTATCGGCAAATACGAAGAGCTTATTATGGGGATCGGCAGGAAGATCGACGCTCTCGAGGCGCTTTCCGGCAGGATTGAGGGCCGCATAAAGGCCACCGAGGACAGGGCGGGGATAATAGACGAGGTGCAGAGGAAGATCGACGGTCTGGGGTCTATGGTGAGCGAGGTGGACGAGCGGATAAACGGCCAGCTACAGCGCAAGGCGATGGTGGAGAAGACAGAGAAGCGCTTGGACCAGCTCAACTACTTGCTCGGCGACATAAACATGAAGATACAGAGCCTGATGAAGGAGCAGTCGAAGGTGGACGCCGTCATCACGCAGCTCTCGGCCATATCCGTGCAGTCAATGGAGGCGAAGAACATGGTCGCCCGCTTGACAGAGGAGAAACAGGCGCTGTCGCAAGAAGAGAACCACATACGCGACGTCCGTATCAAGCTGCAGAGCCTAGTTTCCGACGCGGAAAAAGATGTGTCTCGGTTCAAGTCCAACATCAGCGAGGTGGATGCCGCAATGGCGCAGAACCGCGAGAAATTCAGCAAGATAATAGATGGCAGCAACGCTCAGATAGAGGCGGTCAAGCAACAGCAGATAGCGATAAGCGCCTCCGCGTCCGAACTCGTCCGCGTGGAGAAACTTCTCGAAAACCTCAAGCAGGAGATGGATCAGATCAACCGCCGCACAAGCAAGATCGAGGCCATCGACGCGCGGATAAGCAGCGTGGACACCGTCGTCTCCGACATGGAGATCCGCATAGAGTCCATAGACAAGGGCAGGGAGCTTGTCAACACGACGCAGAAGAAGATAGACGGCCTGAACGACATACTGGGTCTGGCCTCCTCGCGCATAGAAGACATAAGCGAGCGGTCGAAAGACATCGACGAGGTCGGTCGCAAGGTGGGCGAGATGGCCGAGATGATGGAATCGGTAGAGCGCCGCATAAGGGAACTCGCGAGAGAGAAGCAGTTGATAAAGGAGGCCGAAAACCGCATATCGAGCCTCACGATCCTCGTGGAAGACGTAAAAGCGGCCATGACCAACCTCTCCGCGGAGCAGCAGCGCATACAGGAAGCGGTCGAAAAGGCGTCGGAGCTGCGGTTCCTGCTTGGCGAGGTGGAGTACAAGCTGAACTTGTTCAAACAGCAGAAAGAGCAGATGTGAGGATGTTCGTAATATTGATGCGGAGGCGTTTTATGCAAAAATATGATAAAGAAAAGCATTTGAAAGACCTTGAATATTTCAAGGCAAACCAAAATGAACTCTGTAATAAATACGGAGGGCTTGTCCTGCTTTTGCAGAACGCTACGGTCATAAACGCTTTCAACAGCCTGCGGGAAGCGTCCGATAAAGGGAAAGAATTGTTCGGCTATGGGAATTACTCGATACAACCGTGCGTAGAGGGCGAAGAGGCGTACTCCGTGGAATGTTACTCTCCGAGGGTTAGATTTTAATTATGAACAACGCGATTACCTATAGACTCAACGGCACGGCAAGAAAAATAACAACACCGATAGGCGTTTCTATGCCAAATGGGAATCCTTTGGAAATGGTCGCCGTTTGGGATACAGGCGCAACAAGTTCCGTCATTACCGCTGATGTGGCAAGGCGGCTTAATCTTTGCTCGGAAGGCGCTACCGTGGTAAAAGGCGTTACAGGTTCGCAATCCGTAGATACCTATCTGGTAACTTTTACTCTGCCTAACGGCTTCAGTAAAGATATTTTCGTAGTCTCTTGCTCGGAAGTGATAGGTTGCGACGTTTTGATAGGAATGGATATTATCGCAGACGTGGACTTTGCGATAACAAGCGGCTCTCAGGGGACGACGTTCTCGTTTAGAACGCCGCATGGAAGCGAGATTGATTTTTCTGTGTGTAGCTGATAACACACCGACCCCGCCCGCCCCTCGCCGACCAACGAGGACGCGGTGGAAAAGGCGTCGGAACTGCGGTTCCTGCTGGGCGAGGTGGAGTACAAGCTGAATCTGTTCAAACAGCAGAAAGAGCAGATGTGAGGGAAAGATAATGCGGGGGCGGCTGTTTGACGCCGCCCTATTGTTAACCACAACCGCAACAAATGAGGCAAAAAGATGCCTGACATCAAAAAAATAGAAAATGATTTGAACACATTAAAAGAAATTATTCTAGAAAATGTGCCGACCGACCAAATTTGGCTCTTTGGTTCATACGCCTACGGCACTCCGCATGAAAATTCAGATATTGATGTCTATATTGTTATGAAAGACGACGCGAATATGTTGGAATCCGAGGCAATGACGGCTGTAAACACAGCCCGCTGTATGAGGGTCTTCAAACCGGTGGATGTCTTAGCTATGAAAAAAAACCGGTTCTCGTATCGTCAAGGCGGACAAACGTTAGAAAGCGCAATCGTAAAAAGAGGCATCAAGATTTATGGATAGAGATGAAGAACTTAAACAATGGCTCAAACTGCCCGATGATAACCTGAGGACCGCAAAATACATCGCCGAAAATATGCATCCTGTTCCTAGTGAAATAGTTTGCAATTTATGCCAACAAGCAGCAGAGAAATATCTTAAATATTTCTTGTTTCTTAACAACGTTGAGTCTTTCAAAACTCATGATTTACCGGTACTTTTGGAAAAATGTATAAACATATCCGGTGATTTTATACAACTCATCAAAAAATGCGGGTTTTTAACTCAATACGCCGTTCTACCGAGATACCCGAATGATTTGCAAATAACAGAAAGCGATGTGGTAACGGCCGTAAAATTTGCGAACGATATCAGAATCTTTGTAATGGATAAATCTAAGTTATAAATAATATAATCAACGGGGTGACCGAGCAAACGCCGCCACGCTCCGCAGACCATAGGTGACCGCGCTGTCCGTTGTCTTTGATACAGCGCACAGAGAAACCGCAGCTCTTGCCGTAATAGTCTTCACCCACACGGTCGTTGTTTTTTAGATCATTCCCGCACCAATCACACTGACTCATAAGCCCTCCTGTCAAAAGTTATAACTTTTCCATTCAAGTATTTTCGTAGACCCCGCCGTCCGCCATTTGGGTCTCCGGTATGGTTTGAGGTATTTAGTAACATAATCAATATACTATAATTCATCCCCAAAAGCAACTTTTCAACAAAATTTGAAGCTTTTGACCCCGATCCGCCGGTTCATTATGTATTTTGAACTATACCATTTCATTGTCCAACGTACTTCTAATCGTTATGTTGTTGCAGTTGTTTAGTATAATCACAATACTCTGCATACAATGCGCCAAGATATTTTTGCGCATTGTTCATCGAATACACCGAATCATATAGCACATGAGCACGTGCAAAAACTGTCATGTCAGATGCATTGTACTGTTTTGCCAATATTGTCTCAATCTCTCTACCGGCAGCATTAATATTATCTTTGTAATAATTATCATAATACAACTGTTTCGATGCGCTTGCGTTTATATCCCTGATATCTGTGATATTACCATCTATCCTCATACTACGAATAGTACCGTTTTCATAGACTGCTACTTCCGCTCCATTCATCTTTATTCTCCTTTAGTTTAATAATCTTATTAAATTTTCTTAAAACAAACACATACAAAAAGTGTATACGTGTCTATTATTCCAGCAACATTTTATTTTGCGACGATCCCTTACCTCCTTTCCCTGACCGCCGATCAAATGAATTGACCACTATACCGTGACCACATCAATCATCCTGGAGACAACGCACAGAGTAGCCGTTGCCCTTGTCGTTGTTGATCTCGTGCACGTAGTCGTCGTAGTAGTACACGTACCGGTAGTAAGCGTAACCGCTACCGTCCTCCGTGGCCGCCCACCAGTTGCCGTTGTAGCCGGCATCGTTGAAACTGCCACCGGCGTTGCGGCGTCCGCCAGGCAAGGCCGAAAACCCAAAATCATCTGTACCATTACCGTTATTATTCCAACCGCTTGTTGATTTCAGCTTCTTGCCAGCCGTAGAAGATCCTCCAGCCGTTTCAACCAACCGTCTCCATTCCGCTGTATCTGGCAGATGCCATCCACTAGGACAAACCGTCTTCGCCGTTGCCCAATCATACAGTCTACCGTATTTCGCACAATTATCGGCGCTACCACTATAACACCAAGACCCGCTTGACGTCGGATAATTCAGATTCTCCGACATCCACATCTTACTGCCTATAGCTACGGTATTGTACGTTTGACCGTTTCTGCTGTCGGTGAACGTACCGCCAAATATCGCTGTTACCGTTACTGCCGCTGACGGCATGGTAAATGTAGTCGTCGTATTATTCGCATCTGTAAAGAATACGTTACTGCTTGATGTCGCCCAACCTTTGAACACAAAACCGGTCGGCGCCGTCCCCATCTTTATGGTAACCGTCTCCCCCGGCGAATAATCCCCCCCGCCCGTCGCCCCCGCCCCTGCTGAAACCGTAACCGTATACGTATTCGCCCCGAAATTCGCCGTAACCGTCACCGCGTTCGCAGGCATGGTAAACTTGGTCGTCGCGCTCTCCGCGTTACCCAACGTTACGCCGCCGCTCGTAACCGTCCAACCTTTAAAACGCTGATTCGCAAGTGCAGTCCCCGCGTTTATGGTAACCTCGTCGCCTTCTCTATAACTGCTGTCTTTAGACGCGTTTATTCCATCGCTCTTAATTGTAACCGAATATGTGGGCACTTCGTAAAAGTTTGCCGTTACGGTCACCGCGTTTCCCGGCATGATAAAAGTAGTCGTCTTGCTGTTCGCGTTGGCTAAACCTACCCCGCCGTTCGTTACCGTCCAATCTTTGAACCGGTGGCCGAATGGATCCGATCCGGCGTTTATGGTAACCGTCTGGCCCGCCGCGTAACTGCCGCCGCCAGACGCGCCGCCGCCCTTGCTTGATACCGTAACCGCGTATTTATCCGCCGGTATCGCTTCAAAATTCGCCGTAACCGTAACAGCGTTTGCGGGCATGGTAAACGTGGTCGTCGGGCTGTTTGCGCTGGCAAACGTTACGGCGGGCGCCGCCGTCCAGTTTTTGAATTGCTGACCGCTTGGCGCTGTCCCGGCATATATGGTGACAGTCTCGCGATACTCGTAACTGCTCCCGCCGTACGCGCCAGTACCGACACTCGAAACCGTTACATCATACCTGACCCCCGTACTCTGCCAATCGGCGTACAGCGTAACGTTGGACGTCGGCGTGTATGGAGAACCGACGCTGTACTTCTCCCCTTTACCGTTTTTCTCGGTGTTCCATCCGACAAAATCGTACGGATCATTTGATAGTGTGTTTTTGTTCGGCAGTGTTATTTTGTTACCGGCGCGTACAGTGTCCGGCTTGGGGGCGGTGCCGCCCGTGTTATTATTGCCATCGTATTTTACTACATATTTGCGGACCGTACTGTCTTTCTCCCCGCGAAACTTTTCAAGAAAATCGTCCATCTTCTCGTTGCCGCTACCCATATCACCGTTACATCCGACGATTGTCATTGCGGCGATTGCGGCAATTATGGCGGTGATAATGGCGTACATAATCGGTTTTTTCATGTTATTCTCCGTAAATGGTTAATTGTTTTAGTCTTTTCAATCCTATAATCCTTTTAATCCTACAACTTGTTTATCTCGGCGAAGCCAAATCCTAATTCAGACAGTGTTTTACAACTTAAACCCCGCCCCCGCCCTAACCGTCAACCCGTGCCCCGACCTTGTTTTATCGGCATCGAGTTTATCCACGCACCCTTGCTCATACCCGTTGGCCGTCCTTGCCCCGTAGAGCAGTTCGGCGCGGACGTATGCGCCTTGGGTCAGAAAATAGTCCATGCCGCCGCCGATTTTCACCCAAAACGCGCTAAGGTCGCCGGTGGAGTAGCCGTCTTTGTTTCTATCGTCGAAGACATATTTGTTATCGTTGTTGTATTCTAATTTTCCGGAGATGGCGAGTTCGTAGTCAAACGAGAGTATCGGGTACAGATTCATGTTTTTACCAAGTCCGATGTTTGGGTATTTCGCGTATACGCCGAAATTCAGCAAAGAGCGCGTCATATCCGGCATATTGTCGGTGTTGACATCGCCCGGCCCTATCCAATTCCCGCCGCCTTGTATGTAGCCGACCGATACGGCGGCGTATGTGGCGTCGAAGGACAGGTACGCGCCGAGGCCGTAGAACGGCATTGCTATTTCTCCTGTGCCGCATACCACGCCGCCGCCGAAATCGCTCGAGAACAGGGCGCCGACGCCGAGGCTTATCTTACTCGCCCTTTTTGAGTCGGGGTCTACCGTGACTTTTTGCGAGGCCACCCATGTCTTATACATATTCCCGCAAGCCGCCGCCGCTTTCTCTATAAGTTCCCCGATACTTTCGGCGCGGACCGGTTCGCACGACGCGACCAAGTTGCCGTTCTCCGTCTCATACATCTCCACTTGCAACGTGAATTTCGATTCTAGTTTGCTCACAGTCCCGCGCACTATAAAATCCGCGCCGATCTTGCTTCCTAGGGTGATGACGCAGTTTTCGTCCGCACACTCTTCCAAAACTGCGCCGCCTTGCGCTATGACGGTCTCAGAGGTCATTATGCTATACCTCTTAGGCGGCAAGTTTTTAACGGCTTCCCGGCGAAGTTCCGCCGTTACAAGCCTGACGTCCGCCCTGCTTATTTTCTCGGACGCGCCGGACGATTCGTCTATGTCGCTCTCAACTACCGCTACGTACTTCATACCAGCCGTTGATATCCCGGCAAGAAGTGCAAGAAGCGCCATCATTTTTACCGCCGTGGTTGTTCTCATTCTTTGATCTTCCTTATTTTAATAGTTAGGGAGTTTACGTTTGAGTTGAAAATAGGCGTGGAAAATTCTGACGGCGTGATTTGGCCGAGAGAACAGACGATATGGGTTGTGATTGTGTGATTTTGCCCAAAAGATAGTGTTCGGCGCTTCGGGCGGCGCTGATTTGGCTTGAGAGCAGGTTTCCGGCAGACCGGGAAAGCCTGTAACGGGCGCGCCCGTTTTGTTATAACGCTTTGTCTTTTTGCGCAGTATTCTTGGGGGGGGGGGGGGTACACGGGCTGCCGGCGTCGCCGAGACAAATATCTCGACCGCTCTTCGCAGACAAAATCAGCAATATTGCTGTCGGTGAAGCCAAAGCTACCAACACCATGATCCGGCCCTCTCCCAAGAATGTACTTCCGCCGAAACCGCTAACCGGCCCGGCGGCGGCGTCGCCATTTATACATATAATATAGTATATTCGGGCCGGGGTGTCAACAGTAAAATAAAAAATATCAAAAAAGTCGATTTTGCGCTCCCAAATACCCTAAAAAACTTCAAAACCGCGTTTTTTTAACTTTGCCGCCCCAACCGCCTCTAAAACCGAAACATCACCGCCAAAGAAATCATCATCTTATTCCACACCCTCTTGACCTTGTCGCCCCGAGTCTCAGGAACGTCGACGGGGTTTTCGGGCTTGATCTTTTCAATAATTTCATAAGCGATGTCGAACCCGGATCCAATCACCTTTACGCTCCTTTCTCTGCGGTAATAACCCTCCAAGTGCAAAATATTGTATGCGGACTGTAGGTAGTCTAACATTTTTTTATCTAACTTGGCGACCGAATCCTCATAAAAATCGATTGTCGGATGTTTTCTTTTGTTCGGTATCTGTACCCCTTTCAGGGTAAGCCATGCATCAAGGGCGACCAGTACCCCCAAATACGCAATTCCGCAGGCGGACCGAACGTATTTTTCGTCTTTGTACCACCCGTGATCCTGCTTTTCGGCTTTACGTAACGTGTCCTTGGCGTTATCCATATAGCGGACAGCCTCGGCATATCCTGCCGACAAAAAGGCGTTTTGTTCTTCCGGCGTCATTTTAGGAGGCTCCTATAGGGTTGAAGTCTATCCTAACATAATAAATATACTATAATTCGCCCCAAAAAGCAACGTTTCAACAAAAATTGAAGATTTTACCCCCAATACACTAGTCCATTATGTATTTTGAACTATATGCGGTAAGCAGAATCAGGCTACACCCTTTTAGGCGTCGATTAACATCAACCGGGTATAAACCGACACAAAATCATAACATAATCATGGAAAACGACCTTAAATCGCTGCCAACGTCGACCCCTGAGGCCGCCGCGGAGGAGTTTCTGAACAAGATATCGGAGGTCAACCCCGGTGTCTCAACGGAGCTTATACGCAAGGCGTTTCTCTTTTCGTGGAACGCGCACAGCGGGCAGCGCCGCAAGTCGGGGGAGCCGTATCTCGTCCACCCCGTCTCCGTGGCCTTCATCCTCGCCGAGCAGAAGCTCGACGCTGTGACCATCGCCGCCGGGCTTCTGCACGACGTCTTGGAGGACACGCCGGCCACACGCGAGGAGCTGGCGAAGCTCTTCGGCGACGACGTGGCGCTCCTCGTGGACGGCGTAACGAAGATCCGCGCCCTGCAGATGAACACGCGGAAACAGCACCAGGCGGAGACCTACCGCAAGATGCTGCTCTCCATGGCCAAAGACCTGCGGGTCATCATCATCAAATTCGCCGACCGCGTCCACAACCTGCGCACGCTGAACTACTTGGAACCCGCGAAGATCAAGGCCATCGCCACCGAAACGCTCGACATTTACTCGCCCCTGGCACTGCGCCTCGGCATGGCCAAAATAAAGTGCGAACTTGAGGATCTGGCCTTCAAATACCTCCATCCGGAGGAGTACAAAGAGATCGTCGCCAAGGTGGTGGAGAGCCGGATAGACCGCGAGGCGGTGATAGAGGCCTTCGCCGGGCCGCTCAGGGAGAGCCTAAAGGCCGACGGCATAAACGCGACTATAGCGGGCCGCCCCAAACACTTCTACAGCATATACAACAAGATGAAAAATCGCGGCAAACCCTACGAGGAAATATACGACGTTCTGGCGATAAGAATCATCGTGAACACCGTGAGGGAGTGCTACAGCGCCCTCGGTATCATCCACTCCCTCTGGATCCCGGTGCAGGAGCGTTTCAAGGATTACATAAGCGCCCCCAAGTCCAACGGCTACCGCTCTCTGCACACCACGGTGGCGGGGAGCCACGGCAACGTGATAGAGATGCAGATACGCACGTGGGAGATGAACAAGACCGCCGAGGAGGGCGTGGCCGCTCACTGGCTATACAAGAACGGGGAACGCGCCGGGGAGGCGAGCCGCGACGACAAGGCGCTGGCGTGGCTGCGCAACATCATCGAGTGGCAGGAGCACCTGACCGACTCCGCCGAGTTCTACGAATTTTTCAAGGTAGACCTCTTCGACACGGAGGTCTTCATCTTCACGCCCAAGGGCAACCTAATCACGTTGCCTAAGGGAGCCACGGTGCTAGACTTCGCCTTCGCCGTGCATACGCAGCTGGGGATACACTGCATAGGCGCGAAGATCAACGGGCAGATCGAACCCGTCGACACGGAGCTTTTGAGCGGGCAGACGGTCGAGATACTCCACCTAGACTCCAAGTCGCCCACCGCCGAAATGCTGCGCTACGCAAAGACCCCCAAGGCGAGGAGCGCCATACACCATTGGCTGCGCAACGCCGAGCGTCAGGAGAGCATTGATTTGGGCCAAAAGATACTCTGGCGAGCCTACGATAAGCTGGGCGCGCACACGACCTTCGGCGACCACGTGCCGGAACTGTTGCAGTACCTGGGCGTCGGCAATGCCGAGCGCCTCTACGAGCTGATAGGGAGGGGCGACCTGACCGAGAGCCGCGTCATGAAATACTTCCAAGCCCGCAAAATAAAGAGACGCCACGTCCCCTCAAAGATGGTCTCGGACATCGTGAGGACCATCACCGGCCAGCGCACCCAAGGTATACTGATAGGCGGGCAGAGCAACCTGATGGTGCGCTTCGCCGAGTGCTGCAACCCCATCCCCGGCGACGAGATCATCGGCTTCCTGACCAGAGGCCGCGGCATATCCGTCCACCGCGCCGACTGCCCCCACGCCAAACTCTTTGAAAACGACAAGGAGCGGAAGGTGGAGGTCAACTGGGACGACGGCGAGCAGAAGAAGAAGCACTACATCTCCATAAACATAAACGCCTCCGACCGCACCGGCCTCCTCCACGATATCAGCCGGACCTTCGCGGACATGGACGCCAACGTCTGCAGCGGCAACCAAAGAGCCTTCAACGGCAAAGCGGATTTGTCGTTCCAAATAGAGATAAGCAACCTGAGCCAGCTCAAGCAGATTTTCAGGCAGCTGCAAAAAATTAAGGGAATCGAGAAAGTCGCCCGTGTAAAAGATTATATATCTTATCCTAGGGACATTCGGGACGAGGTCCCGGAATAAATGACGTCATTGCAAAGGGATATTCTTACTTTGGTAGAATTCCCATAAACCAACAATGATATTTATGTTTTTGATTATCATTATTCGCAAAATAGGAATCTTTTATAAATTTCTTTTTCCTATTGACTTTATAAAAAAGTTTTGCTATATTATAGGAAACGATTATCGTTTTCAACCTATAGGATACCAAGTATGACGTTGGACGAACAAAGAAAATTTCTGTCGAAAGAGCACACCGAGGCTATGCGCTACATGGATAACGCCGAAGAAACCCTGAAAAAGGCGGGGAAAGACGGGAGGCGCTATGTTGACGCGAAGTATGTCCAGACCGCTTGCGGAATCGCGCATTTGGCGGTCTTACGCGCCCTCGACGCGTGGTTTGAATTCAAAGAACTGCCCAAACCGAGCAAAAAACAGCGCAAGTCTATAGATTACTACACAGACCGCGCTGCCAAAGTCGACGGAAAGGTGCTGAAAACCTTGCAGGAATCCTACAATATACTGCATCTGAGCGGGTATTATGACGGAACGACAAGCGTAAACGTGATTAAAGACGGATTCGACGACGCCTACGAAATCATCGAAAAAATCAAGCCCGACAACCCGTTGGACGTTCCGGAAACTCGCGGGGACAAGGCTCTTAGGATTTGGAATCGGTTCGTTATATCGATGTCCGTCATGCTTATGAGGAAACACTATTGATGACTGCCGCGCTATTACGCCTAATCAGATACTGCCTCGCGGTTGCCATACCGTCTGCCATGCCGATAGGCGTGGAAGGCATTGTCGT
>Ga0268262_10003040_pt1 | contig 18617 bp, 20 predicted proteins | sample TergutNc150P3_FD_190354 | JGI IMG/M metagenome (GOLD analysis project Ga0268262, IMG submission 190354) | Nasutitermes corniger P3 segment gut microbial community from laboratory colony in Florida, USA - Nc150 P3 (SPAdes) (version 2) | ecosystem: Host-associated > Arthropoda: Insects >...
ACACCTTGTGGGCAAAGATTTCGGCTTGTTCTTTATTAGATGTTGTGTAAAATCCTGTCCCGAAATCAAGTGTTTTAAAACGATTGATTATTTCAGGTTGCATTACCTCAATATTAGAAGCGTGAAAAAGTTGCATATAGAATGTTAAAATATAGAAAAAATCAAGAAAAAAGATTTTCTATATTAACCACTTCAATAATATGTTTGAAAACATAGCTATAGGAATCACTCTTTACAATCCACCAGAAACCGTGTGGAGTTATATTTCTTTTTTAACTAATTTAAAATTAAGAGTATGGATAGTTGATAATTCAGATATTGAGCATAAAAGCCCTATCTCTGGCATAGAATTCTATAAGTATAACGCGAATAATGGGGGGCTCGCAAAAGCTCTAAACATTTTATGCGAAATAGCAAGTGAATTGAGTTTAGATTGGCTTTTAACACTAGACCAAGATTCTACTTTTAAATCTGAACAAGATTTGCTGAATTTACTAGAACAGACGAAAAAAGTAGAAAATGATATAGGTATTCTGGCACCAAAGATACTCCAAACCAAAAAAAACGGCTTGAATTCCTATGTTATGACTTCAGGTACTTTGCTAAGGATACAAGCATGGAAAGAATGTGGAAAATATTGCGAATATTTTTTCATAGACTCATTGGACACGGAATACTGCCTTAGGTTGCAGAGTAATGGATGGAAAATAATGATAGTTTATGATTCTTTGTTGGACCATAAACAGGGAGCGATGAAACATAAATATATACCGTTTGTTAAAAAGCATTTTTATATATTTGAATACAGCCCAGAAAGATTATATTACATAATAAGAAACCATATAATCACCATAAACCATTACAATAATAGATTTCCGGCAGATTGCAAAGAGCTGAAAAAATTTTTGCGCGATACCCTTATGAAAATTCTGCTCTATGAAAATAATAGATATGCAAAGTTAAAAATGGCGCTGCGCGGTTTTTTGGATGCTCGCAGGGAGATTACCTCACATGATGGAAAATCCCTTAATTAGCATACTTATTTTAAATTATAACGGTAGAGCATTGTTGAAACAATGTTTAGATTCGATTTTTGCTCAAAATTGCTCAGATTTTGAAGTTATCCTTGCGGATAATAATTCTTCGGATGATTCTGTTTCATGGACAAAGGAAAATTATCCTAAGGTAAAAATAATTAAACATAAAAAAAATTTGGGATTTGCGGGTGGAAATAACTGTGCTTTGCCATACGCAAACGGTGAATGGATTTTCTTTTTGAACAATGATGCTTTTTTGGAAAAAAACTGCTTGAATGTTTTGGTAGAACATATAAAAGGCAGAAAAGCAGAACAACTTGTTTTTGCTCCTCTTATGCTAAAAAGTGATTTGCCACATCTTGTGGATTCCGCTGGTGATATGCTTTATCCCTGGGGATATGCGTATAGATATGAAAATGTTTTAGCAAATGGAAAAAAGTTTTTGGAGGATAGGGAAATTTTCGCTGCCTGTTGTGGAGCCGCTGTGTTCAATAAGGATTTATTACGAAGGTTGAATGGTTTTGATGATGATTTTTTTCTTTATTACGAAGATATAGACTTATCTTTGCGTGCGAGGCATTTAGGGGCAGAAATACTGTTTGTTTCCAAGGCAAAAGTTTTTCATAAAGGTTCCGCTACGGTTGGCAAAAAAACACCGATTCGTTTGTATTATATAGAGAGAAATCGTTTTTGGACAAAGCTGAAAAATTTTCCGTTTTTAACTTTGTTGAAATATACTCCTCATAGTTTTGCTTGTTCCTTGTTTTCGTTGGTAATTTGGACAAAAAGAGGTTTTTGGGGTATATGGCTTAAATCCCGTTTTACCATGCTGTTTGGGATACCGAAAATGATAAAAAGGCGCAAAAAAATTTTTTCTGAATCAAAAATGAATACTAAAGAATTCGAAAAAAGGCTTTGCAAGGAAAATTTTTTTAAATGGATAAAATCATTGATTTTATCCTAATTTATATTGCTATATTTCTTTCAATGAGGTTTTTTATCCCTTTCCTTTTCTGTGCATTGCCGATATATGCGGAATTTCTAATTTCTGAAGATGATAGATTCGCAAAATTAAAATTATTTGTAAAAGATTCCGCTCGAACAGAAAAATTTGACAAAAATGAAAACTACAGATTGCAAAATACAATGACGGTGGGGCTTTTTTTAAATGGGTTAGCCGCCCCAAATCTTTCTTTTGACGCTTTTGCAGAAATGAATACGGATAAAGCACGTGGTTTAGCATACCCTAAGCATAATTTTGAACCTTATTTGGGTTATCCGTACGTAAACCTTGACCAGCAACTCGATAGCAAAGGACGTACTTGGGACTTTTTTAGAGCACGTACCGACTGGCAAGCTGCTCCATATTTTAAAATCTCCGGAGGCTATGATTACTTGTCTTATGGTCCTGCAAGGCACAACAAATTGGCTTTGCGCGGAGGCAATTTTTACTGGCGCGCTATTCAAGACACTGCGGACTATGCCTACATAAGAAGACCTGTACCAACGCCTTTTATAGGCTGGGATTTAAACCTAGCTTATGTCTCTTACTCTCAACACACAATGCAGTTGAAAAACTGGAAAGACTATAGAAAATATCTGCACGCACATAGGTTGGCTTTCAATGTTTCAGATAATTTCAACTTTGGATTAACTGAAACTGTAGTTTATGGCGAAAGCTCTTTTGAACATCGCTCTATGGAGCCTATATATGTGTTACCATTTGTCCCATACCTCTTTGCTGAGAGCTATGTGGGTGATAAAGACAATAATGGAATGTCTGCTGATTTTTCGTGGAAATTATTTAATAGATTTGAAATTTACGGAGAATTATTTATAGATGACTTGGACAATATAACCTCTTTTTTTGATGATAGCTGGTGGGGAAACAAATGGGCAACATCTATTGGCTTGGCAATGGATTCTGCCAAAATCGGCATATTCAACTGGGACTATAATTTTGAATACACTCGCATAGAACCCTGGGTCTATACACATCATAAAGGTGCAGGTACTGATTATTCGCACTTTGGGAATTCGCTTGGTTCAGATTTAGGACCGAATGCCAGAGAATTTTACAGCCGTTTGGGGCTTTGTTACAGAGAACTTTTGCGATTTGATCTATCTGTTTCCGCCGTGGCAAAAGACACTGCGTTTGGCAGTCGATTGATGGACATTCACAAAGCCGATGACCCAACCGATAAAAAATATTTAGATTCCAAAAGTACTTTGCATTACCAAGAATACGGAGCCGCAATTTTATTCAAGCCATTTTCAATTTGGAGTATCGGTGCAAAGCAATATTTGATTTTTGGTGAATACAAAGGAAAGAGAACAGAAATATTCAGCGGTGTGGTGTGGTAAAATGATATCGGTTTGCATGGCTACATATAACGGCGAAAAGTATATAGCGGAACAAGTTAAATCTATTCTGCCGCAGCTTGGGGAGGAAGATGAGCTTGTTGTTTCCGATGATGGTTCTACTGATGATACTGTAAATATTTTAGAATCGTTTAATGATAAAAGGATTAAAATTTTTCATCATAATAAAAAAGATGTTAAGGTTCCGTTCTTATTAAGTTTAAAAGCCGCTAATAATTTTTATTTTGCAGCAAGGAATTTTGAAAATGCTTTGTCAAAAACTGATGGTGATCATATTTTTCTGAGTGATCAAGATGATGTATGGATGCCGGATAAAGTAGAAAAAATCCTTCCTTATTTGAAAGAAGATAAACTTGTAATAAGCGATGCTTGGATTGTAGATTCTAATTTGAAAAAGATAGACAAACTTAGTAAATATAGAGTATATAAAAAAGGATTTTTGGTAAACCTTTACATAAAAGGAGGCGCTCCGCAAGGATGCGTTTGTGCTTTTACGAAGAACATAAAAAATTTTATTTTGCCTATTCCCAAAAATGCGTTGACACATGATTTTTGGATAGGTTTATTATCTGAATTAAAATTCAGTTCCGTATATATTCCTGAACAACTAGTTTTATACAGAAGGCATTTATCAACGGTAAGTCATACAGAAAAAAGTTTTCATTCGCTTGTATATATATTTAGATATAGAGTACTTATGCTTTATGAATGTCTAAAACGATATTATTCTAGAAGATGATTATGCAGAATATACCGAAAATATCAGTTATAGTTCCGATATACAACAAAGAGCTTTTTTTGGAAAAAAGCATTATTTCCATTTTGGAACAAACAGAAAAGGACATAGAAATAATCCTTGTAGATGATGGTTCAACAGATGATAGCCAAAAAATTTGCGAAGAATTTACAAAAAAAGATTCCCGCGTATTATATAAGAGAAAAGAAAATGGAGGTTCAACGTCAGCGAGAAATTATGGACTTCGCTATGCGAGCGGAGAGTACATTGCCTTTGTAGATCCAGATGATTATATTGAAAGAGATGCTTACGAAAAAATGTTGGCATCTTCAAAAAATGCCGATATTGTAATAGGGGGCTTGGTAAATGAAATTGGTAAAAAAAGAATATTCAGAGTGATGCCGAAAAATTTTGAAGGTTTTTATGAAAATGAAGATATCCGCAAAAAAATTTTGCCAATGTTTTTAGTATATGGAAAGAATATCGGAGATAACCTTCTATTAGCTGCAATGTATATTTTTTTATTTAAAAAGAAATTTATCGATGAACAAGGCATTTATAGCGATGAAAACATAACTTATTCCGAAGATTGGTTATTTTCTTTGGAAGCTATATTTAAAGCCAAAACTTTGGCTGTATTGCATAATATTCACTATCATTATGTGAACAACTCCCTTGGATTAACAGAAAATTATAATCCAAAAGTTATTACCAATTATATTGAAGTTTTAAGAAAACTGGACAATATGGGAATTTTATCCTGCATACCTGCACCTTATTCCGCGAATCCCAATTTGCTCTTGAATTTTTTTCAGCAAGCTGTAAAAAATTTATCCTTTAAAAGAGATAATATTTTTAATTTGAGCAAAGAATTGAATACATTTTTCAAAATGGATTATTTCGAGAATTTGGGAAAAACAATAAACCCTTGCAATATACACATAAAAAAAAGAATAATATTTTACTTGATAAAATTCAAATGTTCCTTGATGCTTATATTGCTATATAAATATGTTCTCAATATTTTAAGAAAAATTTAGGGATAAAAATTTTAGGCAGTCTATAAATAAATCTCCACGAAAAAGAACATAATTTTGGTAATTTCAAAAAGGCTTCTTTTTTGTTGCTATAAGCCAAAAAGGAAAACCAGCAAGCATTCCAGTTATCAACGGCTTTTTTGTAAAATTTATTTTCTTCATATTCTTTTACTACCTCCAAAGCTTGTGTAAAAATGAATGTCAAATTTCTGTGCATATTTTTATCGCCTGGCAAAATACGGTAGTGACAAAAAATATCTGACAGCACGGGCAAATCCCCAAATTTATTGGAAAGAGCAAGCCACATAGGATAATCTTCTATTTTAAATTTCTGATTATATCCACCAACAAAATCAAATGCTGTTTTACGAATGAGTTCCGTACAGCCGTGAACCTCTTTTTTTGTTAAAAATAATTCTTCAAAAGAAACCGATGGAATTCCGCGCAAATAACGGTGGTCGGGTATTCTTTCCAATTTGCCATTTGGAAAAATTCTCCTCACCTGCCCAAAACACACAGGAACATCAGGATGTTCCTCCATATAGCGAACTTGTATTTCCAGCCTCCCTTGCGGCATTATATCATCGCTTGCAAGGGTGCATATATATTTCCCCTTTGCCATGCCAGCCAATTCATTCAAAGTTGGAACCAACCCCCTGTTTTCCCTAGAGAGAAAATAAAAACCGAGTTCTTCAGAAAGCTTTTGCAAAATTTTTGGGCTTTCGTCCGTGCTGCCGTCATCTATTGCCAGCAACTCGAAATCCACCCCTTTTTGCTCCATAGCAGAACGCACAGCCGCTTCCACAAAAGGAGCGTGATTATAGCTTGGCATTAGAATGGAAATAAAAGGTTGCATTTAGCTGTAAATTTACTAAATTATTGTTCCGTGAAAGTTGCATTCATAAATCCACCTTATTTCCCAAAATTCAGCAGGGAGTCTCGCAGCCCAGGCGTTGCCAAATCGGGAACGCTTTACTGGCCAATGTTTCTCTCCTATGCGGCAGGGTTTGCAGAAGCCGATGGCAACGAAATTTTATTGTTGGATGCTCCTGCTATGGATTTGAATAAAGAAGAAACATTAAAAAAAATAGAATGGTATGGAGCAGATTTTGTTGTTTCTGAAACGTCCACCCCAAGCATAATAAACGATTTGCAATTTGTGCGGGCAGTCAAGGAAAATTTGAAAAAGCCAGTTGCCCTTATGGGAACCCACGTAAGCGCGGAACCTTTGGAAACCATGAATTTGGAAAGCTCGCTCGATTTTTGCATAATAGGCGAAGCTGATTACACCATAAGAAATCTGATAAGATACTTGCGCGGAGACGGAGTAAAAAAAATATCTGAAATTGCCGGACTTGCTTGGCGGCGTGAAGATGGAACTATCGACTTCCAGCCAGAAGCGCAAAAAATTCAAAATTTAACCGAGCTTCCCTGGGTTAGCAAAACTTATCGCAAGCATCTTTACTCTTGTTATAAAAAATATTTTTACGGTGCAAACTTAAATCCCCTCGTGGTTATTCTGGCTGGCAGAGGTTGCCCTTATCGCTGCACATATTGCGTTTTGCCTCAAACTATGAACGGCCACACTTATCGCAAACGGGAACCAAAAGATGTTGTTGACGAACTTGAATACATAAAGGAAAACTTCAATGATTTGGGCGAAGTGTTTTTTGAAGACGATACTTTCACAGCAGATAAAGAAAATGTAAAGGCTATATGCGCAGAAATTTTGAACAGAAAACTTAAAATAGTTTGGAGCTGCAATGCAAGAGCAGATGTTCCAGAAGATTTGCTTTTGTTGATGAAGCAAGCCGGATGCCGTGAAATGTGCGTTGGTTTTGAATCTGCAAATGCAGATGTTTTGAACGGCGTTAGAAAAGGATTAAAGCAAAGCGAGGTTATGCCATTTATGCAAAATGCAAAAAAAAATGGGATTTTTGTTCACGGCTGCTTTATGGTTGGCAACGAAGGCGACACAAAAGAAACTTTGGAAGATACTCTGAAATACGCAAAAAAACTCTCCCCAAACACCGCGCAATTTTACCCCATTATGGCATATCCGGGAACCACCGCATATAAAGAAGCATTACAAAGTGGAGCCTTAACCAGCAACGATTACGGTCAATGGCTGGATAAAGACGGCTATCACCGCACAACAATTAGCCGTCCAGGTCTTTCATCTCAAGATTTGATTGATTTTTGCGACCGTGCCCGCAGGGAATTTTATTTGCGCCCAAAGTATTTGATTAAGCAAATTAAATTAGTTTTTTTTGATAAAAAAGAACGCAAGCGTTTAACAAGGGGCTTTGGAACTTTTTACAAGCACTTGTTCAGAAAACACGGTTCACTAAATTACAAATAAATGAATACTCCGCTTATATCAATTGTTATTCCAGCATATAATGCGGAAAAATATATTGAAGAATGTTTGAACAGCATTTTAAACCAAACATTTCAAGAATGGGAGTGCATAATTGTAAATGACGGCTCCACAGATAATACGTTTGCGATAATTGAGAATTTTGCAACCAAAGATGAACGCTTTTCGTGTCATTCAATTCCTAACAGCGGCTCGGCAAAAGTTCCAAGAGACAAGGCAATATCTTATGCAAAAGCAGAGTGGGTTATAGATATAGATGCCGATGATTTTATAGATAATGATGTATTGGAAAAACTTTATGCCAGAGCGATGGAAACAGGGGCCGATATTGTATATATGAGAATGAAATTTTTTGATGAAGAAAAATCTGAGAATTTCGGTTTTATTCCCACTCAAGTTTTAATAGGAAAAAAAGCCGTGATGCTAACCATTCCAAAATGGCTAATAGGAGCAAAAGGTATCGTCAAAAAAGAGCTATGGGTTACTTGTTCAACGTTTAATAGTGAAATAAAACATATAAATGTAGATGAGTACGATACCAGGGAAATGTTGATAAAAGCGAAAACCGTTGCGTTTGAAGATGTAATTTATCATTATAGGCAGCATTCCTCCTCAATTACAAAGAAAATATCCGCCAAGTTTTTTGATACTTTGATTACGGATAAAATGCTGGAAAATTTATTTTCCGAGCATTTTGGACACGGCAGCCGCCAAAAATTGCTTGTGTCTCAATATAGAATGAAAGAACTTATTGCAAAACGAGTGTTTTTGTTTCGCGTAGGCTCAAAATTGCAAGCAGATGAACGGAAAAAAATAAAGAAAATGATAAAAGAGCATTATATGGCTCTTGATTGTACATATAGCTATACATTATTTGAGATAATTTCGTTCTGCCGCTTTATAGTTGGGGCAGGACTTAGATATTTCTATATTATCCTTCTGTAAAAAAACTATGTACCAGAAAATACATTTAAATCTTCTTTTACTTTATTCCAAATATTTTCTACTCTTTTCACTAAATCTTCCATTGCTAGCCATTCCAATTGAAATCCGTAAGCGTGTCTAATAAAATGTCTGAATTTTAAATATTCTTCCAGCGGGTCACTTAATTCATTTTTGAATATTTGCTTTCTATTTGCAACTGAAACAAATGCTTTGCTCAACAATTCTGAGTGCCATTTTTCACCAGTAACTTCTTCTTTATTATTTTTGAATATTAAAATCAAAATATTTTCTATTCCATTATAGAAAGAATGCAATAACAATGCTGCTGCGGATATTTCAATATAGTCTGGGATTTTTTCTTCACATAATTCCAATAAAGGTTTGCCGTCTTCAATTAATTTATCTATTTGAGAAATTTCAAAAGATAATTTTGTCTTTAATTTATTATCCAATTTTGACTACCTCACCTAATGAATCTAGAAGATTGTAAAAATCTTTCTGAATATCAAAATCAACTAAGTCTATTTTATTAGATGTCTCTTTATCCAATTCGGCATATATTCTAAAAAATTTTTTCGGATGCAGACCAGATATTCCAATATCTATATCGGAGTTTTTATCAATTTCACCTGTTACCATAGAACCGAATAGAAAAACATTACAGCCTTCATTTTTGAGCAAATTAGTTGCTTTTTTAATATCTTCTCTATATTTTATAGGGATTTTTCCCATAAATTCACTTGTCATATAGTAAATATAGTAAATTCCTAGCATTAGTTTTTGCTATATTAGCTATATGCCGATTGCATCAAAAAATCCGCAAATAATAAATATTCCCGTTGCACACGATAAGCGCGGGAATTTAAGCGTTGTAGAAGGAAAGCAAACCATTCCATTTGACATAAAACGCATTTATTACCTCTATGACGTTCCTGGGGGCACAAAACGCGGCGGACATGCACACCGCAAATTAGAGCAATTAATTATCGCCGCCAGCGGCAGTTTTACCGTTGTTTTGCACAATGGCAAAAAAAAAGAAAGTTATACCCTCAATCGCTCAAACGTTGGCTTATATATACCAAAGATGACCTGGCGTGAAATTGAAAATTTTTCAAGCGGTGCGGTGTGCCTTGTGCTGGCCAGCGAACATTACGATGAAAGCGATTATATAAGGAATTTTAAGGAATTCAAAGATGCATGTATTTAATAAAAAAGAATTTATTGAATTGAATAGGCATAAATGTTCTGAATTGCATTATTTGGATTTTAATGGCATTAGTATTGTTTTAGGGGAAAAAAACGGAGAACTTTATTCCCATTTCTCCGCTCCTTTTGGCGGGTTTTCAAGTTTGCAAAAAAATCCAAGTTTAGAAGCTATAGAGCAAGCCTGCGAAAAATTATATGAATGGTTAAAGGAAAAAAACAAAAAATGCCATATAACGTTGCCGCCGCTTTTTTACGATGAGTCTTTTATTGCAAAGTGCATATCTGCAATGTTGCGCAAGGGTTTTAAAATTGATTACGGAGATTTAAATTATCATTTTGATTTGACAGAGCAGATAAAAATGCAACATAATGCCAAAAATGCTTGGAACATAGCAACTCGCAATAATCTGTGCTTGATTTTCTCAGATAACAAAGAGGATATGCAAATTGCCTATAACATAATAGCAAATAATCGCAAAGAACGCGGCTATCCTCCGCATTTATCTTTAGAGGAATTTTGCAAAACCGCAAAAGCTACAAACATCAACCTAGACTGCTTTTTGATTTATGCAGACAAGGAACCAATCGCTGCCGCTCTGGTTTTTACCATTGAGCCAAAACGTTCACTAGTTGTTTTATGGGGAGACAATCGCGAAAAAAAATCTCTGCATCCGATGAATTTTTTAGCACTTTCAATGGCAGAGCATTATAAATCTCTGGGTTATTTGTCTTTGGATTTAGGACCTTCAAGCAAAGAGGGCATTCCAAATTACGGACTTTGCTCTTTTAAAGAAAGCCTAGGCTGTACAGTTACATTAAAGCATACAATGGGAATATAAAATATGTTGCCTTTCCTCCCGCTTAACCGCATAAATGCCGCTTATGAGCCGGAACTCTCAGAGGCAATTTCAAGGGTTGCAAAATCCGGTTGGTATTTGAGGGGAAAAGAAACAGAAAAATTCGAAAAAGAATTTGCCGCATTTTGCGGAATGCAGCATTGCACGGGAGTGGCAAACGGGCTAGATGCCTTAACATTAATTTTTGCTGCTTATAAAATTCTTGGAAAATTAAAAGACGGCGACCATATTATAGTTCCAGCAAACACATACATAGCTTCCATTATGGCAATTTCAAAAAACAACTTAATTCCTGTTTTAGTTGAACCAAACGAAGAAACCTTCAACATTAATTTAAGCAAAAAAGCAAAAGCCATTTTAAGCGTAAATTTATACGGCAGGCAAGCAGAAGTTGCTAAGGAAAAAAATATTCTATTAATTGAAGACTGCGCCCAAAGCGCAGGCATAAAACCCATAGGCGATGCGGCAGCCTTCAGTTTTTACCCAACTAAAAATTTGGGCGCGCTAGGAGACGGGGGAGCGGTTGTCACCAATGACGTGGAATTGAATAATATTGTTAGGACACTTGGGAACTATGGTTCTCAAAAAAAATACATCAACGACTATTTAGGCTGCAACTCCCGCCTAGACGAAATTCAAGCGGCGGCACTCAGCGTAAAACTGCCGAGGTTGAATGAAGACAATAAAAAACGCTGTGAAATAGCAATGCGTTACATTGCAGAGATAAAAAATCCAGGTATTATTTTGCCGCAAAAAGAGGGAAACAACGTTTGGCATTTATTCGTTATCCGTTGCAAAAATAGGGATGCCTTGCAAAAGCATTTATTTGAAAATGGAATAGAAACAATGATTCACTACCCAATTCCGCCTCATTTGCAAAAAGCATACAAAGGTGAAAATTTGCTCTACGACAAACTTCCAATAACAGAAAAACTTGCAAACGAGGTTTTGAGCCTGCCTATTCACCAAGCCATGACAGAAGAGGAAATAGAAAGGGTTATTAATTGTTTATCCAAGCCTCTCCAGAGCTAGAAATCGTAGCCATAATATCCTTGCCGGTATCTATGTTTCTCAAAGAAATTGTTTGCCCTTTAAACGCATTTTTTTGTGCAATAGCACTTGTTTGAACAACAGCCTCGCCAAATTTTGCAAAAAGCTTAACAGCATCGCCTGCCTTAACTGCATAAGGAGTGCTTAAAGCATTATCCACTAAAAGCTCGCCCGCTTTTAACGTGCGTATAGCGGTTCTGCCAATGGCTTCTCCCGCAACTTTTACGATTTTTCTCTTTTGAAAAGTCGTTTCTTGCCACACCATTTTAAAATCCTGTTCCTCAATAATTTCGCCTTTGTGAATGCTATTTTTCATTTCTGCGACATATTCAAAGCGATGGACAGTAAAAGGAATGCTATATTTTGCAATTACTTTTTTATCGTTAAAAACCTGCGCAGTTGCCACCTCTTGACCAATTCCAGAAAATTGAGGCGAAAGACTAACTAAAATTTTTCCGCCACGCTCCGGCGCAACTATATTATTTGGCACTTTTTGAGCTTCAAAATTCCAGTCCTTGCCCTCTTGCAAATTTGCTGGCATTCGCGAGCGAACTTCCCTTAGCAAAAGACTTTTCAATGAATCTGAGGATACCAGCCCAGAACGGGCAACCACATCGCAAAATTTTGCTCCGTTAAACTCTATATCTCGGCTGCTGGCAACCGATTTAATGAAAAAATTCTTCAAGGCACTCTCTGTAACCCTAGTTTTTCGCCCAGGGACATCAACTTTGCCCACCTCCAAAGCCGAAATTTTATCTACAAAAGCCTTTTCGCCCTTAATTTCCGCTATTTCCCCCAAACGGATAACCCCCGGCTCAACCGAGGCTTGAGCTTTCAAAGCAACAGTAGCCTGCGCTGAAAGGGCTGTTTTAACCCCAATAATCGTTAAAAGTATAAAAAAACGAATCACAAGGCTTAAATTGCAAAAAACGTGCCAATATTTACTATATTTATCGCTTGAAATGGAAAAACTAGCCCTTTTAACGCTTTGCACCGTGCTATTTTGTTCTTGCACAGTTTACGAAATGCCGTCATCGAGCAGCTCCGCTACAATATCAAGCAGTTCCTCTGCGGTATCAAAGAAATATTGCGTTTATCAGGATGGTTGTTTGGAAGATAACGGTAGCGGAACATGTCCAGGAAATGGCATATTGCTTGATAGTTGCCCTTACAGCAGTTCAAGTTCAAACTAAATGCTTTTTAAATTGCCTTAACAATTCCTCTTCCGTAATACCAGCCGCCGCTCTTGAGGTTGAATTCAAAATAACGCACTTAATTTTTCTGTCAAAAACATTTATAAAAAATTCCATATTCGCTTTAATGTCTTTAATTTCATAAGGAATATTTTCAGAGTCCAAATATTTTAAAAAGGCTTTTGCAGTGCTGTTTGGGGCAGAATAACCAGGCAATAAGATTTTTTCAAGCTCCTTGTGCTTTTTTATTATGGAGAGAATATCTTGGAATTTTTCTATTTTGATTTTACTATCGTCTGCACTATTGTCTTTTCTCTCAATTTCCAAGCCTATATTCTGAACACCAACATTTAAAAGACGCATTATCCCATACCTTTCTTCAACAGCTTTTTCGCCTTTATTATGCACCAAGGGCTTTTTCGCTATTTTAGCTAGTATGTTCCAAAAGCGGTTTGTGGAGTTTGGGTAATAAAATGGATAATCCCATCTTATCTTGTTCGGCGGGAAGCTGCCGAGGATTAGGCATTTCATTTTTGGGACATCTCTGTACCAGTTTTCGTGCGTTTCGTGTTTTATGGTTGGCATGTTCATAAATTAGATTTTTGTATCTTGCACAAGCCATGAATGACGGATTTAATTATGAGCTAAATCAGCAGATAGAAGGTTCTTTACCAAAAGGGCATATCTATCAGCTAGGCAAGCCAGGGCAGATTCTACAAGATGCAGGAATATCAGACTTGCCTATTGAACTTAAAGCTGGCAGGCTAGAGCATAAAGCAAGCGAGAATTACAAAAACAAACATCAGTTTGACATTGCAGATATAAAAGACTTGCCAAAAGCAATAAATGAGCCTATAGCCGTTTTTAACAGCACTAAAAATGATGGGGCAAAAATAATTCTAACGGATTTAAAAGACAAGAAAGGGAATAACTTTGTAGCAGTTATAAAAATGTATAAAGATGCCCTGGGCAAGAAAAACAGCATGGATATAAATTCCATAGTAAGCGTATATCCAAAAGATAATATCGCAGAATTAAAAAATTGGTTCAAAAGCGGTAATAAGCTTGTCGCTTGGCAGGATAAAGAAAAAGCCTCACGCTTTATATCCTCCCAATCACCCATCGCGATTGCTAGAGAATATAAAACCGAGGCTTTGGAACACGAGGCTCCTATTAATAAATATACAAAAATTTCAGAGAAAAAGCAAGAATTGAAATGATAATTCTGAAAAAATCTTGTTTAAGCCTCTCCCCGAAGCTCTAATATAGGGTTATTTGAGTGATTTTTACCCTTACAGCAGTTCAAGTTCAAAATAAAATTACCTCAAACAACTCATTCTCTTTTTTATTATACCATGTTCAATCATTCCATCTTGGATTTTTTCCAATCATATTCTGAACCATCAGGCATTTCATAATAATCATTGTTATAGAAATCTTCATCCAATTCACTTTCTAAATATTTATTAACCCAATGTTTATCGGTTAACGTTTTAATAGCAAATTTATATAGTTTCTTTCCTATTTTCTTATCTTTAATATATAAGTCCGAATCTTCTATACGGTCTGTATCTAATATAGGGTAAATTACTCCTCCAATAATTGTATTCAAATTTGTTATTGGCGATTCTCTACCATCTTTTTTTCTGATGGCATAAATTACAAAAGATCTTTTATCTGAATATTTTATCACATAATCATATCTATTTCCTTCTATATTTTGGTTCATAGTCGAAAAACCTCCTAATTATTTATAAATCAACTTGGAATACTGTAAAATATCCGTCAAGATGATGTTTCAAGGAAAATCTTTCGCATTTCTTAAATTCTGATTTACCAAATACATTTTGAAAACGTTTCAAATCCATCTCTTTTTCTTTTTCGCTATGATATGGAATGATTAAATTTACTGTATTGTTTTTTATTTCTGGATATTGCTTTGTATTTAAGATGTTGCCTTCTGCTTTAACTTCGGTCATTATTCTAAAACGCAATTTCACTGCTGCTTTATCAACGTTTCTAACTTTACTAAAACTTTCTTGTTCAGAAAACATACCTACCAACAGCAATTTGGTTTTTTCATCTAAGTTCGTATTATGCTTTGCAAGATTTTCTTCCAAAACTTGTTTAAATGACTCATTTATCAAATTATCTGATTTTACCGTTTCAAAAAAACTGCCGTGTACCAAAACAATTTTTATATCATCCCCATGCTTTCCACGTATTAAATAATAAACGTCGCGATATGGAAGGGAGAAGATATGATTTCCCGCATCTTTCATTTGTTTTTTAATGCTACTATTTATGCCTTTGATAATTGTTTCAATACCTTTTTGTCCAGTTGGTATTGTGGAATTAAATGAAGACACACTATAACTTTTGCTATCTTTTAATTCTATTAATTCGCCACCAGTAAAAAGAGGATTATTAACATTTAAACGTATCGCTAAATCAGGGAATTGCCCGATATTTTTACACGCAAGCATATTGTCATCAAATGGAAATAATTCCAGTTTTTCAACACCATAAAACTCATGCCTATTATTTACTAAATGCTTAAAAAAATGATAAATAGAATATACCATCAAATTTCTCCAAATAAAGATAGTTTTCGTTTCGGCATATTAATTTCATAAATCATCTCTGTATTGCCCCATATTTCCTGTAGGTTGTCCGTACAAATATAATCTTTGTAATACTTACGTACGTTATCGGCATCTCTAATATCTGCCAAACGCGATTTTATGCAATTTATATTATCGGGGTCTATTTCTATGGAAATAGAATTGCGTTTGGTTTGCAAAGATGTAATGGACGTAGTTCCAGTTCCAGCGAAAGGGTCTAAAACGGTATCACCCACTCGCGTTGAAGTCAAAATAATTCGCAACAAAAGAGCTATAGGGGCCTGCTGCTTGTGAAATCTTTCTCCCATTTCATCCCTTATCGCTTCATCTCCGGCGAAATAGCCCGATGTTAATTCTCGAATATCTTCCCAAACATCGGTAACAAAAATGCCATTTTCACGCTCAAACTTATAACCAACTGGTAATTTAGGATTTATTCTCAAGCGGTTGAATGTTTTTGCTTTATTCCCTTTTGTCGCATAAGCGATTATTTGATATTGCTTGCCGTATTTACTGCGTACTGGGACCGCTGAGGTTCTTTTTTTCCAAATAATCAAATTTTGAAATTCCCATCCAGTTTCTCTCATCACCCGCAAAACATCTTCCGTATTTTTTTCTCTCTGCATAAAATAAAGGCAGCCGCCTTCGCTGGTTATATCATATATGGAACGGCATACATCTTTCATCATTTCCCAGTACTGTTCTTGCGGCATATTGTCATTATGGAAAGCATAGTCTTTTTGCTGGTTAAAAGGAGGATCCATAAAAGTTAAATCAACTTTTTTTGAAATTGTGGGTATTACACTAACACTGTTACCGCATAATAATTCGCAAATGCCAACTCTAGGATCAGCAAAATCTGCAATATTTTGAATAGTTCTCTCTTTTATCATAACAATTCTTTTATCTGTTGATAGTAATGTAGAAAAATTTTCTATACCCAACCTACCTTAGCAAGGTAACAAAACTTGCTAGGTGGCAAGGCTCCATAAGGCGTTTTTACTTTATCGTTTTTTCTGTAAATAATTGCATCTATATTATCAATTTCAATATCTCTTTCGTATTTTTCAAAATAATTTTGGATTATTTTGTCTTGATAATTTTTTTCTTGTGAGGGTTGTTTTGCCATATCAGTTTTTTGCCATTACCCTAAAACAACTGCTCAATAACCTCGTCAATATGCGTGTGCATATTTATTTCCAACCCGTTCTTAACCAAATCTGGCAAGTCTTCCACATTCTTTTGGTTGTCTTTGGGCAAAAATAATTTTTTCACGCCGGAGTCCAAAGCGGCGAGCGATTTTTCTTTTAAGCCGCCAATTGCGATAAGACGACCAATAAGACTAACTTCGCCTGTGAAAGCAATGAAAGGCGAAATGAGGTGACCTGTGAAAGCAGAGAGCATGGCTATCGTTATTGCTATGCCCGCAGAAGGACCGTCTTTTGGAGTTGCGCCTTCTGGAAAGTGCAGATGAACATCGCTTTTGCGGAATTTGTCTTCTGGGATTTTGTATTTTTTTGCACGTTCCCTAACGAGGGAAAGGGCTATTTGAGCGGATTCCTTCATAACATCGCCCAAGTGCCCTGTAAGCTGCAATTTTCCTTTGCCGGGCAAAAGAATACATTCTATATGCAGAACATCGCCGCCAACTGGTGTCCACGCAAGCCCTGTTGTTATGCCTGCGCGTTTTTCGTCTATAAGCCTTGGACCTGCAAAATCTGGAACTCCTAGATATGTTGATAGCTGCTTTTGCACAATTTGCGGAGTGAATTTTTTCTTTGAAACCAATTCCATAGCCCGTTTGCGCGCCATCGTTTCCAGCTTTCTCTCCAATTCCCTAACACCTGCCTCTCGCGTGTATTCCCTTAAAATTCCATTTATGGCAGAATCCGAAACTTTGAATTGCTTTGAGGTTAGCGAATTTTGCTTTAAAATTTTTGGAATTAAAAAATCTTTGGCAATATGTTCCTTTTCAAAATGCAAATAGCCGGGTATGCGCACTATTTCCATGCGGTCGAACAAGGCTGCCGGAATGCCGTCTGGGGTGTTTGCTGTTGCAACGAAAAATACTCTTGAAAGGTCTATGCCAACTTCCATAAAATGGTCGTTGAATTCGGTGTTTATTTCGGGATCCAAAACTTCCAAAATTGCACTTGCGGGGTCTCCCCTAAAATCTCTGGACATTTTATCTATCTCGTCCAGCAAAATCAAAGGGTTCATGCTTTTCGCCTTGCGAAGAGCCTGCACAATGCGCCCTGGCATTGAGCCTATGTATGTGCGGCGATGTCCGCGAATTTCCGCATCGTCGTGAACTCCGCCTAGCGAAATTCTAGCGAGATTTCTGTTCATGGCATTTGCTATTGACATGGCAAGAGTTGTTTTGCCCACCCCGGGGGGGCCCACCAAACACAGAATTGGGCTTTTCACATCTTTGTTCTTTAATTTTTCTGCCATTTGCAAAACGGCTATGTGTTCCAAAATTCTTTCCTTTACTTTTTCCAAGCCAAAATGTTTGGAATCAAGGCTTTCTGTGGCTCTTTTTATATCTAAAACATCTTCGGTGTAAACGCCAAAGGGAAGAGCTAGAAGCCAGTCTATGTAGTTGCGAACCACGGTATATTCGGGATTCATAGGGTTTAAAAGTTTTAAGCGCGACATTTCTTCGTCAAATTTTTCTTTGATTGTTGGCGGGAATTTTTGCTCACGAGCTTTTTTTGAAAAATTTTCGTTATCCGGTTCGTTTGCGTTTATTTCGTCTAATTCCTTTTGAAGCTGGGAAATTTGTTCTTGCAACATATATTCCCGCTGGGAACGCTGCATTTTGATTTCTACCTGCTGCCTATTCAAAGATATTATTCTGTGAACTTCAAGAGCGGTGTTTATGGCCAAATCTATTTTTGCATACATTTCTTCAAGGCAGGCACTTTCCAAAATGCTCTGATGTTCATCGTCTGAAAGTTTTAAAAAACTATGAGCTATAAGGCAACGCTCTTCTGGCGGCATACCTTTTAGAATATCCCTTAGATTGTCTGGCAAATTATGTTGGGTTTTTACATATTGCTCCATTGAACCTAGCATATTTTCCGCAAGAGCCTTTGAAAGTTTTTTGTCTTTAAAATCCAAAAAGCGAGGTTTTGCAGTGGCGCTGAAATATTTGTCGTTGTCTTTGT
>Ga0268262_10003041_pt1 | contig 18608 bp, 17 predicted proteins | sample TergutNc150P3_FD_190354 | JGI IMG/M metagenome (GOLD analysis project Ga0268262, IMG submission 190354) | Nasutitermes corniger P3 segment gut microbial community from laboratory colony in Florida, USA - Nc150 P3 (SPAdes) (version 2) | ecosystem: Host-associated > Arthropoda: Insects >...
CCCCCCCCCAGCACATTCCAATACGTATCTAGATATTCATATCCATCACCATTATCGCAACCTATTATTTGGAGCAAGGCTGCCGCAAGCAAAGGCAGTAGTAGTAATTTTTTCAACATAGGCATTCGGTTCTCCTATGAGGCGAATCCAAACCTCTCTCAACATTTTCAAATACAGCAGAATCAAGCCAATAGGCTAGATTGTAATCATTTTTATCTTCATGGTTTTTATAACCTTCTTTGCCCATCATATCTGCCGCACCAAAAACCTTGCCATAATTTAGCGAGTTCAGCGTACGGCATAATTCCTAGAAATCCCAAGCCTTCGTTTCGCCTCCGCCAAAGGAATACCCCTTTCCAAAAGGGTGATCAGTTTTTTCATGCCCTTAGCTTCTCCTTCCTCTCTGGCAACGGCGATGGCATCTTTCAATTTGAACTCTGTGCTAATCATATTCACTACCTCCGATGAATTTTGTCTCAAATAATCACGCAATATTCCTTTGTCTATACAGTAAACAACAGCCTTCTCTATCGCTTCCTTCAAAGGATTGCCACTGGATTGAAATTCCCTAACCTTTGCAACAAAGGCGGAATAACCTGCCAAGCTCTTGCTCCTCTGCTCAAGCTTTGGGTTATAACCCTTGTTTATGTTCAGTACGCGAACAGACAATTCCAGCTCAGGTGCTTTCTTTATGCCGAGTTGCTCGAATGCATCCGAAAGCTTCAATATCTTTTCTTTTGGGTATTTGTCCACGCCGTTGTATAGAACTATGAATTCGGGCCTTGGGATTTTTATCAAACTATGTTTGTAAATGCCTTTGGGGTCTATTATCTTTTCATATACCTTAGAAACATATATCAGAAAACGCAAAGGCATATTTTCGTTTATGCTAGATTGATGCTCTATAAGAACGACCAATTTGCCGCCTATAGTGAAAGATATGTCATTCTGCCTGTTTGCGAACAGAACGCCTTCCAATGTGTTGATGGTTATTATATTGGGGTCTTTGTAGGAAGTTCCTTCTATCGCGTTGTACAATTCCAGCAGACGCTTCTTGTCTTTGAACAAGGAAGTGAAAACCGAATCTTTGTATTTGCGCTTGGCTGGCATAAAGGCAATATAGAAAATCGCTTCACTTCGATAATGGCTTTAGCGTATGGAAAATCCACATATTGAGTATAAAACAGGATTTTGGGTAAATTTTGTGGGTTTTCCAATACCTCAAAACTCATTGGCTATTTGTTATATTAAAACTGTGGTAGAGACCGGTAACATTGGTTGCCTTACTTTTGCTACAACGCCATAATCTTATCCACAGCCTCACCCCCAGCTTTCATAGCCTTAGCGGTGCGGCTAATGACTTTCTTTTCAGTTTTAATTTCAACTTTCGCGGCTTTGGCTTCTGCTTTCGCTACTTTTGCTTCAGCTTTTGCCACAGCCTTGTCAATAGCCTCGTCTATGCCTGTATCTACCAACTGCTTTAATGTCATATCAACCTCCACAAACTCCTGGTACCCACCGTAGAGTTCCAAATTCATATTCAACAACCTGCGTAAAAGCATAGCTGCATCTTTAGCCGTAATATAGTTATTTTTCACCAGCCTTTTGAAAACTTTCCCTATCTCTATTACATAACCCTCTAACCTCCTAGACAAAGCCTTTCTCTTGGTTGAATCTTTTCATACAAGAACCGTCAGCCGAAACGGTTCTATTATCCAAGGCAATCAATGTGCTGTAATTGAAAATCCTAAGTATCATTTCTAAATCGTCATCTATCTGTGCTTCCAATAAGAAAGTGTCTTTTTTGTCTTTGGTATGCAGGGTTATTTTGGCTCAATAGTTACCTGCGTGTCCAAAGGATAATTCTTTTTGTAAATGCCATTTATCAAATGCACCACTGCGGAGGAGCTTGCATCCTTTATTATGCACTTAAACATTAAATCAAACAACTGTGCTGTTTTCCTTGACATAGTTTGAATATAGATATAAATATTGGAAATATGAGCAAAAAGGTTAAAGTTGCATATTTGGCATACAGTTGTTTGCAAAATGTAGGGGCGTATGATTACGCCCTATGTTTGCTATGAACAAAAGCGAGGGGATTAAAAAAGGACGAGTTTAATCGCTTGGCGGAAATACATACTTTTCACTAAAATTACTATCTTCCACTATATGCGTGAATTCAACGTAACTGGTCTCTGCATTCCAAGCAAGCATTATATGGCGGATATTTCAGAGAAAATCCGCCAAATTATGGTTATGGTTGAAAATGGACAGTACTTCACTATAAACAGAGCTAGGCAATACGGCAAAACTACAACGCTTGCACTATTGGAAAAACAATTGCCTAAGGAATACACGGTTATAAAAGCCAGCTTTGAGGGCGTAAGCGATAATATGTTTGAAAAAGAAGAGGGCTTTTGCCAAGGGTTTCTTTATCAATGCGCAAAGTATTTCAAAAGCAAGGAATTGCCAGAAATGGAATATTGGAATGATAATTCAGTCACAAATTTTGACTTACTGGATGCTTTTTTAACAAAAATTTGCCGTAACAGGAAATTCGTCTTGATGATAGATGAAGTGGATAAAACTTCAAACAATTTCATATTTTTAAAATTCTTAGGTATGCTGCGAGATAAATATTTACGTCGTAACGATGGAAATGATTATTCGTTTCAATCTGTAATCCTAGCAGGTGTTTACGACATTAAAAACCTTAAACTCAAAATGATTCAAGCAGGCACACATCAACTCCAAGACGGAGAAAAACGCATAAACTCCCCTTGGAACATAGCCGTTAATTTCAAGGTTGATATGTCGCTCAATGAAAAAGAAATCGCCTCAATGCTTAGGGAATACGAAAATGACCATAAAACAGGGATGGATATAGATGCGATAGCGAAAGAAATTAGAGCCTATACTAGCGGTTATCCTTATCTGGTTTCCAGAATTTGCCAAAGCATAGAAGAAGATTTAAACAGGGATTGGACTATAAGTGGAGTTCAGAACGCAGTCAAGGAAATTCTCTTTGAGCAAAGTACTTTGTTTGATGATATATTCAAAAATGTGAAAAGCAATTCGGAATTAAGGGGTATTCTATACGCTATTGTTGTCAATGGCAGGTCATTTTCTTTCAATTCGGATAATTCGGGGATGGCACTTGGGCTTTTGTTTGGAATTCTAGCGCAGAAAAATGAAAAAATAGCTATACACAACCGTATATTTGAAATTAGAATAACCAACTATTTTGCCACGGAAAAGGAAATAAGTGAGAGCAAACTAGCAATGAGAACTTCAATATCCAGCGTAGTTTCTGAAAATAAACTGAATATTGCTTTGCTTATAGAGAAATTCGCAAATCATTATTATGAAATTTATCACCACAGAGATATAGACTTTTTGGAAAGGGAATGCAGGCTGCTTTTCATAACTTATTTAAGACCTTTTATAAATGGAGTTGGTTTTTACCATTTGGAAAGCGAAACGAGAAACGGCGAAAGAACTGATGTCATAGTGGACTTCAATTCCGATCAGTTTATTGTGGAGTTGAAGCTATGGTATGGAGATATTGCTCACGAGGAGGCTTTTGAGCAAATAGCTGGTTATTTGGAGAGCAAAAACAAAGATGTGGGCTACTTGCTCACTTTTGATTTTCGCAAGACAGCGAATATAGGCAAACCGCAGATTGGGTGGGTGGAACATAAGGGCAAGAGGATTTTGGATGTGATGGTGGGAATTTAATTTTTTTCTATCTTCCTTACATGCCAGAATTTCTTGCTAATATACAGTGGTTAAAAGAAAACGATTATCCAGGGCGCGGGATTGTTATGGGGTGTGGTGCTGGTGGCGAGCGTGTTCAAATTTATTGGATTATGGGCAGGAGCGAAAATAGCAAGAATAGAATTTTTGTTCAAAACAAAGATGGCTCTGTTAGCACAAAGGCTTTTGACGAAAAAAAAATAACCGACCCAAGCCTCATAATTTACAACCCATTCAGAATTACAAAGGGAGCATATATAATAAGCAATGGCAACCAAACAGATACCATAGTTGAATTTTTAAAGGAAGGCAAAACTTTTGAAGATGCTCTCAAAACAAGAACCTACGAACCAGATGCCCCAAACTACACCCCAAGAATTTCGGGAATTTTTTACCCAAACGGCTCTTATGGACTCTCAATCCTCAAAGCGAGCGACAAGCAAAACCCCAAACGTGAATCCATTTTAATTGAAAAAGAAACAGGAATCCCGAATATGGGCGAAATGCTAACCACTTATGAATGTGATGGCGACCCTCTGCAACCATTTATAGGGCTTCCACGCCTTATGCCCATAAAAAACACGGCACAGGAAAATTTGGATTTTTATTGGGATATGCTAAATCCTAAATACAGGGTTTCTATATTAATTAATTGGCAAAATTCAATTCTAATTAGGAATGCAAACGTATGAATATGCAAGAAGCAGTTGAATATTTAAGCGAAATCGCTAAAAAAAGCGGGGCAGAACAGTTTGATATTTTTGCAGGCAAAAGCGATAGCAGAAGCGTATCTGTTTTCAACAAAGCCTTGCAAAATACAGAAATTTCAAATTCTTGCGGCATAGGCATTCGCATTTTCAAAAGCCAAAAACCTGGCTATGCTTCAACGGAAAAATTTTCAAAGGAATCTTTGGAACAGACTCTTGCAGATGCTCTTTCAAACAGCGAATTCACCGAGCTTATGAACGTAGACTTGCCTGATGTTGCGCCAGCAGGAGAGGCATTGCCAACTTACAATGCGGAACTTGACAATGTGGATATAAATAGCTTGTTGAGCGCCTGTTTAAGCATAGAAGAGCAGGTTTTAGCGGAAAAAGAGATAAAAAATGTTCCAGATTTAGGTGCGGAAGTTTCTTCTTCAACAACAATTTTTGCAAACAGCCGAGGCCTTTTTTTCACAGACAAAAGAAATGCTTTTGGCGTGGGCGCAGGTGCTGTTGCAGAGCGAAACGGCGTTGTGAAAATGGGCTGGTACAGCAAAGGCGGCAGAGATTTTGGCATGGTATCAACAGAACAGATAGCTGAGAAAGTTATTGCCAGAGCAAAGGAGCTTTTATCTCCAAGGCCCATTAAAAGCGGAAAAATGCCTGTGATTCTCACAAAGAGAATAAGTTCCAATATTTTGTCAATGTACCTTTCTTCGTTTTATGCAGAAAATGCACAAAAGGGTTTGTCTAGGCTGGCAAATTGTTTGGGGAAAAAAATAGCGAGCGAAAAATTTTCTCTTTCAAGCGAGCCTCTAATGCCGGATTTGCCATGTTCAACTCTTATGGATGGGGAAGGGATTTTAACTTCTGCGCTTGGTGTTGTTGAAAAAGGAGAATTCAAAAGTTTTTTGTACAACATGGAATCTGCTTCAAAAGAAAACCGCAAAAGCACGGGGCACGGCGCAAGAAGCTTTGCTGGCAAAGCAGTGACAAGTTTTATAAATGCTGTTGTTGCGCTTGGCGAAAAATCTGAAAGGGAAATACTCTCAATGTTTCCGCACTGCCTGCTGGTAACCCATTTAGAGGGAGGCTCTGGCTGCGATTCTGTTAGCGGCCAGATAAGCATTGGCGTTCAGGGTTTTTGGTGCGAAAAAGGACTTCCAGTACATGCCACGGATAATGTGACAATTTCTTCTAATTTTTTTGACTTGCTAAAAAACATAGTTGAAGTAGGCCATGACTATAACGATTACTTTTCCAACGTGAAAGTTCCTACGCTTGCGATAAGCGAGATGTCGGTGTCGGCTTAGTTCAAATTGTTAAATACCCAATATATAAATTCTTTTTATCAATATTAATTTTAAACATTTCTTTATTTTTATCCTTAAATATTTCTTGAGCATTAATTTCATTAATAAAATGTCGAAAATCATCATAATTTTTATTCCCCTTTTCTGGATCATAGGCTTTTGATTTAAATATAATAATTAGAAAGATGGGAATATCTGCTGATTTTTTATCTTCCCTTGCATCAATTGTGCCAACAGTAGAATACAATAATTGATATCTAATTTCAAATTGTTTTTCTGTAATATTATTGAAATTCCTTTTTAGTAAATTTTCAATCCTTTTTGGAGTATTTGTTTTTTCTCCGTTCAATTCTTTTACTTTATTTTTTATATAAACTTCTTTAACTGTTTCGTTAAACAATTCATCAACTTTTGATTCAACTCCTACAAATATAGTTTTATTACTATTTGTTTCTCCCCAAATTCCCAGATCATGTGTCCTGCCCGTGCCAGGGTATTTATCAAATTTTACTTCATATTCTATATACCCTTTTGAAAATTCTATTGTTTCTTTCAGTGTCTTTTCCAGTAATTGTTTTATAATGTTTTCTCCATTTTTATTTAACATGAAATTTGCCAATTCATATGCACTACGACCTTCCTTCCAATGCTTTTCTTTTATTTGGCTTTTCCATTCGTTAATGTCCTTTACAGCTTTTTTACCAATAATTGAATATTCCATTATTTTTCCTCTCAAATCTACACATGCATAGTCATGGAATTTTGTCGCTGTTTTTCAAAAACATACTGTATTATTTGTTCCTGAATCAAATGAACAACATCACTGTCAAAAGCTACGCTGTGCACAATTCTCAACGGATCTTTGTTAAATGGGCCAGCTACCCTTACCACTTTTACCGACAAATCATTTATCATGCCATGCCCCGGCAACTCAAAATTCAACAATAACCGTGAATTGTTTGGAAGTTTAACCGGAAGAATCATGCCAAATCCTCCGCCAGACATATCTATTATTTTGCCAGAGAAAATATCGCCTATACCCTTGTTTAGCAATTGAGTAACCTCAACAGGAATGCTGACATCTATGCGTACCCAATTTCTCTGTTGGGCACGGTTTAGCTTGTTCGTATGGGTCAAAACAACTTCCCCATTTGCATCTTTTATAACTTGCGCCCTGAAAGTGTATTCCGCATCGCCTGCTCTGATTAAATTCACAAATATCCATGTTTTTATTGGCACTTTTGGCCCAGAGAGACTAGCTATTGACCAATGGCGTTCTTCCACATTTTTAATCAGGCATACCCCTTTATGTGTAGACGGACCGCTTTCTGGAATTTGCACTATGCATTTCTCACCTACTTCGAACTGCCTTGTTGATATGAAAGCTAAATCTTTGGAAAGTGGCAAAAAACCGAGCATTTTTCTCAATTCTCTTATGCTTTCGAGTTTTGAATCAGATATAGAATTAATATTTTTGTTTTCGTAATAAGTTTCAAGCGATTTTTCAAATACATGTGGAGATTTTATTATTGAGCTTGGGTCCTGCAAGCCAGACTCTTCCAATATTTTTTTTAGCAGATTTATGGCTGTCTGGTTCAGTTTTAAAAGCTCGGCACGAGCATCAAATTTTTTCCAAGCCAAATCCCGCAACCCTTCCTTTACTTTGCTTGAACGATAAATTTCAAAAATTACAACCGCCAAAATAAACAGCAGAACAACGGAAACAAATATACAGATTGTCCAGACGGAAAAACCTTTGCTCATAGCATTTCTAATAGATTCAGCAAATAGCTCGTATGCGTTAACGGTATCGGGCAAAGATTCTCTAGGCCTATCTCTCAAAGAAAGCTGAATCAAAAAGAGTTTTTGTAAATCAAAGTACATACAGACATAATATAGTAAATGATATTTGCAACACGATGAGGTGAAATTTACTATATTACCCCACAAACAATGACCGCATCAAAAGACATTACTCGCATAAACATCTCACCCGACCGTGAAATCATATTGGTTGGAACTGCGCATATTTCGCAAGAATCTGTGGATTTGGTTCGTAGCACAATAGTTTCGGAAAAGCCGGACTGTGTTTGCGTTGAGTTAGATGAAAATAGGCTTAAAGCACTTGAAGATGGAGATAGGTGGAAAAATTTGGATATAAAAAATGTGCTGAAAAAGCGGCAAATGGCTTCGCTGGTTGTGAATTTGCTGCTCGCTTCTTACCAAAAGAAAATGGGAGAATCCACTGGGGTGGAACCTGGGGCAGAGCTCAAAGCAGCAGCAGAGGAAGCTAGGGCTTGCAGTGCGCACTTGGTTTTGGCAGATAGGGATGTTAAAATCACCTTGCGCCGAGCTTGGGCTGGCACTCCATTTTTTCGCAAATTGAAATTGCTCGCTACCCTGCTCGCCGCAATTTTTGAAACGGAAAAAGTTAGCGAAGAAGAGCTTGGCAAAATGCGTGAGCAAGATACGCTTTCAATTATGATGGAAGATTTTGGAAAGGAATTCCCTGAGATAAAGCAAATTTTAATAACAGAAAGAGACCAGTTTTTGGCTGGCAGAATAGCAAAAGCAGAGGGCAAGAGGGTTTTGGCCGTAATAGGAGCTGGGCATTTGCAGGGTATTAAAAGCATTATTGAAAGCGGAATGGAAACGCCACCAGAAGAAGAATTGCAAAAAATACCACCATCTAGCAAATGGCCAAGAATAATAGGCTGGCTTATACCTGCGGCAATAATCTCAGCTTTAATTTATATAGGTGTAGAACAAGGCTCTGCCAAAGTAGCCGATTATCTAACCCTCTGGGTGCTTTGCACCGGAGTCCTTGCAGCCCTTGGCGCCACCTGTGCTCTTGCACATCCATTTGCAATAATTGCAGCTCTCTTCCTTGCCCCACTCACAGGCTTAACCCCTCTGGTTGGCGTTGGGCTCTTCACCGCATTCATTCAAGCCTATTTTTGCCCCCCAAGAGTTGCAGAAATGGAAACCGTGGCAGAGGATATATGGAAACTCAGCCGGTGGTGGAAAAACAGATTTACAAGGGTAATACTAGCTTTTATAATGCCAGGGCTCTTTGCAGCTCCTGGAAAATTTATATTTTTTGCAAAAATCGGAAAAACAATTAGCGGAGAATAGTTATGTCTAATCGCATAGTTTGCAAGTTCGGCGGAAGTTCTGTGGCAGATGCAGTACAATTTCGCAAAATAAAAAGCATTCTGGAAGGCAATCCAGAAAGAAAAATCGTTGTGGTTTCTGCGCCTGGCAAAAGAAATTCCAAAGAATCCAAATTAACCGATTTGCTATATTCGGCTTATGACCTCGCAAAAAAAAAGCTGGATTTTGCAGGCCCATGGACACTCATAAGAGAACGCTATATAGAGATAACGCAGGAACTTTCCCTGCAATCTACCATACGCGAAGAATTAGACGAATTGGAAAAAACTTTGCTAGATAAACCAGATGATATTTCTGCTGATTTTGTGGCTAGCCGCGGTGAATACCTATGCGCAAAAATAATGTCGGAATTTTTGGGAGCAAAATTCATAGATGCCTACCCTCTTATACAATTCGACAGCCAATACCGCATAACACCGCAAAGCTACAAAAACATTGCCTTTGCTCTTTCAGACACAAACCCTCTTTACGTTGTGCCTGGTTTTTACGGAAGCGACACTCAAGGAAACCTTAAAACATTCACGCGCGGCGGCTCAGACATAACCGGCGGTATTTTGGCAAATGCCTGCGACTGCCTGCTTTACGAAAACTGGACAGATGTTTCTGGGCTATTGATGGCAGATCCTCGCATTGTTCAAGGGGCACATTCCATAAATTATGTAAGCTACCGTGAAATAAGAGAGCTAGCATACAGCGGCGCAAGCGTGCTGCACGATGAATCCATATATCCGTGCAGGGCAAAAAACATTCCCATAAACATAAAAAACACCAACAGCCCGGGCGACCAAGGCACAATCATAGGCCCAACCCCAGAACACACCGCAAGCATAATAACAGGTGTAGCAGGGCGCAAAGATTTTTCAATGCTCTACATTGAAAAAAGCATGATGAACAAGGAAAAAGGGTTTGGGCGCAAGGTTCTTACAATTCTAGAAGAACATGGCGTATCTTATGAGCTTTCCCCCTGCGGCATAGATTCAATGAACGTGGTTGTTGACTCCAAAACCTTGCACAAGGTAGAAGCGGAGGTTCGTGCAGAAATTGAACAAAAAATGCAGCCGAACAAAATAAAAACTTTCAACAAAGTTGCTTTGATTGCAACCGTTGGGCATGGAATGGTAAACCAAGTTGGAACCGCTGCGAGGCTTTTTGGCGCTCTTGCAAAAGAGAAAATAAATGTGCGCATAATAGACCAAGGCTCATCGGAAATAAACATTATTGTTGGAGTTAACGAAGAAGATTTTGAAAAAGCAATAATGGCTATTTACAACGAGTTTGTGGGGTAGTAAATATCTGAGCCCACACATACTTTCGTGGGTCATTGGGAAATTGGGGCAAAACCAAAGGTTGTCTAGAAAAATTCTACATTTACCCCTATGCTTTTCAATCCGAATTTAATACATGAGTTTTATGCCAAAATCCCCTACAGGGTTTTGGCAGCGAGACGGGCTTTAGGCAGGCCCATCACTTTAGCAGAGAAAATTCTATATGCGCACTTGATAGATGGCCGTGAAAACGAGGCTTATGCACGTGGCAAGGATTTTGCCGAATTCTACCCAGACAGGGTGGCTATGCAAGATGCCACCGCTCAAATGGCGCTTTTGCAATTTTCAACGGCTGGCAGAGCAAGCTCTGCTACCCCCGTTTCCGTGCACTGCGACCACTTAATTCAAGCTCGCAAAAATGCAGCTTCCGATTTGTCAAAGGCAAAAGATGAAAACAAAGAAGTTTATGCGTTTTTGGAAAGCGTTTGCAAAAAATACGGGCTTGATTTTTGGGACCCAGGGGCTGGCATCATCCACCAAGTTGTGCTGGAAAATTACGCTTTCCCGGGCGGGTTGATAATAGGGACGGATAGCCACACCGTTAATGCTGGCGGCCTTGGAATGCTCGCCGTTGGCGTTGGCGGCGCAGATGCTGTGGATGCAATGGTGAGTTTGCCATGGGAATTGAAATATCCTCGCATAATAGGTGTTAAATTGCGTGGCTCCTTGACCGGCTTTGCAAGCCCCAAAGATGTGATTTTGAAATTGGCAGGCATGTTAAAAGTTTCTGGCGGAACAGATTCCATAATAGAATATTTTGGCGAAGGTGCAAAAACGCTTTCTGCAACTGGAAAAGGAACTATATGCAATATGGGTGCAGAAATTGGCGCTACTTGCAGCGTTTTTGGCTTTGACCCCTCTATGGAAAGATATTTGCGCGCAACGGGCAGGGCAGAAATTGCAGATGCCGCCAAAAAAATAATTTCTTATCTGCGCTGCGATGCAGAGGTTGAAGTTGAACCGGAAAAATATTTTGACAAGGTTATAGAAATTGATTTAAGCACATTAAAACCGCATTACAATGGCCCCTTTAGCCCAGACCGCTCTTTTGCCATAGGCGAAATGGAAAAATCTCTGGAAGAATTTGAGAGCCCTCCAGAGATAAGCGCGGCTTTAATAGGCAGTTGCACAAACTCAAGCTACGAAGACCTTGCAAGAGCTGCTTCCATTATCAAAGATGCACAGGCAAAAGGCTTAAAACCAAAAGTTCCGCTATACATAAACCCAGGTTCCGAGGCGGTGCGAGCAACTGCGGAAAGAGATGGAATTTTGCGTACATTCACAGATTTTGGCGCAACGGTATTTGCCAATGCTTGCGGCCCCTGCATTGGAATGTGGGCAAGAGATGGCATAAAAAAAGGCCAAAAAAACAGCATTGTTCATTCATTCAACCGCAATTTCTCTGGCAGAGCCGATGGCAATGAACAAACCCACGCATTTGTGGCAAGCCCGGAAATGGCAGTTATAGCATCGCTTTCTGGCTCTTTGCTTTTTAATCCAGAAACAGATACTTTAATTAATAAGACTTCGGAAAAACATAAATTGGCTTGGCCTTGGGGCGAAGAATTGCCTGAGAAAAATTTTGTTTCTAACCCCGGAGTTGTGAAAATTTCGGCTGGTGATAGCTCTGTGAAAATTGCAATAGATAATGGCAGCAGCAGGCTTCAAAAGCTGGAACCTTTTGCGCCTTGGAATGGCAAAGATATTTTGAACGCAAGGATTTTAATCAAGGTAAATGGAAAATGCACAACCGACCATATTTCACAAGCTGGTGAATGGCTAAAATTCCGAGGACATTTAGAAAATATCTCTGGCAATCTCCTGATTGGCGCGCTTAATGCCTTTAACAAAGAAAAAAATAAGGTACATTTTCAACCTAACAATACCGAGATGACTGTACCGAATGCAGCAAAGGCATACAAAGCTGCAAAAGTTCCGAGCATAATTATAGGAGACGAAAATTACGGCGAAGGTTCAAGCCGCGAACACGCCGCTATGGAACCGCGTTTTTTGGGCGTTGTTGCGGTTATAGCAAAAAGCTTTGCCCGCATTCACGAAACAAATTTGAAAAAACAGGGTATGCTCGCGCTTTGTTTTGCCGATAAAAGCGATTACGACAAAATTTTGGAAAATGATACCTTGGAAATTTTAGAGCTTTGCGATTTTAGGCCAGGTTGTCAATTCACGCTTCTTTTGCACCACGCCGATGGAACAAATGAAAAAATCCCCTTGAATCAGTCTTACAATGAAAGCCAGTGGGAATGGTTCAAGGCTGGCAGCGCATTAAATGCCTTATGCAAAACTTCTCATTGAAGGCCGCAAAATACGACTCGGTTTCCAAGCCCCAAGAAGAACTCGCTGAGGGCTTGTTTGAACTTTCCCTAGACTACCTGCCAAATACCCCGCCTGCATTGCTGGACATCGGTTGCGGAACAGGTCATTTGAGCCTTGATTTGGCAAGCCTTTTTCCAAAAAGTTTGGATTGCCTGGATATTTCCAAAGAAATGCTTTCCTTATGCAAAGAGAAATTGCAAGCAAATTTTCCAAATATAAAATGGCGGCTTTTTGAAAACGATGCGGAAAACTTTGAGCCAAAGGAAAAATACGATGCAATTTATTGCAGCGCGACAATTCAGTGGTTCAATAACATCCCTGCCTTTTTGACAAAAGCTAAAAAATGGCTTAACCCAAATAGCATTTTGGCAGTTGGCGCATTTGGCGAAAAAACTCTCTGCGAACTGCACAAGGCATATCTTGAAGCAACAGGCAGGCAGTTGGAGACAAAAGCCAAATTTTATTCATTGGATAAATTAAAGGCTATTTTTAAAAAATCAGGTTTTGAACTTTTGGAATCTGCGGAATGTTTATACACGCAAAATTTTGAAAGCCCTATTGCAGCACTTAAAACACTTGGCAATATGGGCGTAACTGGTGTTTCTAAAAAACCGCTAAACCGTGAAGAGGCAAAAAAATTAAAGGAATCTTTGGGCACAAATTTTTCTTGGGAATTGCTAGCTATGATATTTCGGGCAAGCTCCCTCTAATTATGTTGATTTCATTATCCACCAAACTTATTATGCTTGTTGGGCAAAGAGGAATTTCGCCCATATCTGCGAAAATATCAACCCTGTTTTTGAAAACATGCATTAACTCTTCTGGTTTTGTGAAGGCTTGGTTTTCCTCTACTTTGGCGGCTGTGTTCAGCAAGGGGTGTTCAAAATGCTCAAAAAGCGTTTTTATAAAAATGCCCGAAGAAATTCTAATTCCTATTTCTTGGCGGCTAACATCTAATTTTCTGGCTATTTGCGGGTCTGCTGGCAAAATAAAGGTATAGGGGCCAGGTGTATAGTTTTTTAATATTTGAAAGGCAAAATTATTGACTTTGGCATAATCTGTCGCCATTGAAATATCTGGCAAAAGCAATGCCATAAAGGCTTTTTTTATGGGCTTTTTCAAAGCGTAGAGCTTGTTTATGGCTTTTTGGCTTGCGGCAGAGCAGGCAATGGCATAACCGGAATCCGATGGATACAGCAATAAAGCATCGCGGTGAAGCATATCTGCTATGGTTTTGATATGCCTTGCCTGTGGTGTTTGATGATGTATTTCCAAATGGAGCATTTGTTAAATATAGTAAGTGTTTTTTGATTTACTATATTATTCTCTAACAATGCGTATACTTTCTTTTGAACACAGATGGGGCAGCAATGCTTCTGTTTCGGCCGGAGCTTCTATTGATATTAGTGAAGAGCTTATAACTGTAGATTTTGCAGTTAGAGAAGCCCCGAGCTGCTTTTGCCAAACCAAGGAGCAAGATGGCGATGCAGTTTGGGAAGACTCTTGTGTGGAAGTATTTTTGAAATTGCCTTGGGGCAAGGAATACCTAAACTTAGAATTTAACTCAAAAGGCATCTGCTACGCGGCAAGAGGCGAAAAGAGGGAAAACAGAAAAGAATTTTCAAATAGCGAATATGCGCAGATAATAAGAAAACCAAGCGGGGTTATTGAAGACGGCAAATTTTACAGATGGATGCTTTCTGTGCAAATTCCAAGCATTTTGCTCGGGAACATCAAAGATTTGCGAATTGTTGAAGTAGAAGGCAATTTGTACAAATGCGCAGACCTTGCACCAGAGCCTCACTGGCTCACTGCCTTTCCAATAAACACACCTAAACCAGATTTCCACAGACCAGAGGCTTTTTTACCATTTATTCCTTTTGTGGATAAATAAAAACCCAATTGTCACAAGCACCACTAAAGACATAACAATCCAAAATGCCCAATCAGATTCCATATAAAGGGGGTATTTCAAATTCATGGAGAATGAGCTAACCACAAATGTCGGCACCATTATTCCAATGGTCAGCACGGTGAGCGTTTTCATCATGGAGTTCAAATTATTGCTAACTATGCTGGCTCTGGCATCCATCATGCTAGAGAGAATATTTGAGAGATTTTCCGTTTGCTGCAAGCACTGCGCGGTTTCAATGCAAATATCGTCTAGCAAATCTTTTTCCGGCTCGGTAAAAATCAAATTGCGGCTATTCTGCAATTTGCGCAACACGGTTTGGTTGGAGCTTATCGCATCCAGATAATAAACCATGGATTTGCAGAGCCCAAACATATAGAGCAAATATTTATTATCCACCGAGCTAATCAGCTTTGCTTCCAATTCATCGTTCACACGGCTTATTATGCGAAGGTGTTCGCCGAAATGGTAAGAGGAATAGTTCAACAATTTGAGTACAAGCATATTCAGCGATGTTATGCGGAAAAAACGTTTTTCATCCACCAATGGTAGCACGGCATCGCTTAAAATTATTATTTTATCTGCATAAACAAAAACTCCAAAAGAACTTATGCGAAACATAAATTGGTCTTCTGCATTATAGCTTTTAGGCTTTTTAAAAATAATGGCGGTATAATCATCTTCATATTCCAAACGGGCAAGCTCTTCCACGTCAAAAGCAGAAGAAACTGTGTGCTCATCCAGCCCTCCAATTTTTATAAGGGAATTTATCTCATCATGGTCTGGGCTAATTAGCATTGTAACCTGCGCTTCATGCTTTTCGGTGGCAACAATTCTCCCTGCCTGCAATTTGTAATACTTAACCATTTTCAGAATATAGAAAATTCTACATTTAAGTTCTAATGTTTTTGAAATTCTTTTTGCCTATTGTTCTTGTGCTTTTTGCCTGTGCACCTTTGCGCCCACTTGGGCCTTTGGAAAAAACTCCAAGCACCTTACCCGAAGAAAAAAAAGAGGAGCAACCAACACCAATACCTATAGAAGCAGATACAGCAAAAAAACAAATAATTGAAAAAACTATAGATGTTGGAATTGGTTTTGAAAAAAAATCTGCAACGATAGAATGTCCAGAAAAAAAATGGGAATTTAAAGCTGGCAAAAGCAGCAGAACAGAAATTGAAACAACAGGAAATTGCATTTATGCCGGCAAAGCTTATAGAGGCAGTTGGATTGTGCTTACCGCAGACACTGGTTTAACCATAATAAATCATCTAGACACAGAAGATTATTTGAAAGGTGTTGTTCCGCACGAAATAGGCAAACTGAACAAAGAAGGTTTTGAAGCTTTGAAAGCCCAAGCTGTTGCCGCAAGAACTTATGCCTATACCCATTTAGGTTCCAGAAAATCGCAAGGCTTTGATGTTTACGCAGACACCCGCGATCAGGTTTACAACGGAAAAAACGATGAGGATTCCCTTGTGAACGAAGCTATTTTTGCAACAAGCAATGTGGTTATTAAATACAATGGCAACTTGATAGAGGCCTATTACCATTCAACCTGCGGCGGCAAAACTGAGTCGTCTGAAGTTTGGGGGCAAGAGAGCAAGCCATATTTGGCAGCAGTTTTAGATTCCACAGAAGGCGGCGTTTTTTGCGAACTTTCAAAATACACAAAGTGGGAAGAAAAATTCAGCAAAACCGAACTTGCAAGCCTATTTCAAAAAAACGCTGCAAATGCAAAAGCCGACAAAATTTTTCCTTTCAGCAAAGTGGAGCTTATTTTAATCACAGAAAAATTTCCAAGCGGCAGGGTGAAAAGACTTGTGGTTTTCACAGACAAGGGCTCCTTTGAAGTTTTTGGAGACAAGGTTAGATGGCTTTTTCAAAGAGCGGGAAAAATTTTGCCAAGCGCATTGTTTAGCATTTCTCAAAACGGCAATGATTATATAATAAAAGGTTCCGGTTTTGGGCACGGCATTGGAATGTGCCAGTTTGGGGTTATTGCAAGGGCAAAGATGGGGCAAAAATTTGATGATATCTTGAAAGCGTATTATACGGGAGTTAGCGTGGAGAGTTATTGAGAATCTGAACCTGCCTCTCCCACTCATCATACAACCCCAAAACCTCCACTTTCACAGCCTCCATCTCTTTGGAAATTTCCGCTATTTTCAAGCCATCGCCTTTTTCTGCGGCTATAATTATATTTTTCTCGCACTCGGCCACAAAGTTTTCTTTTTGCTGAATATCATGTTCCAGCTGCTTTATTTTTTGCTCAAGTGGGCGAACAATGCGAGATTTTTGGAGAATTTGTTCGGCACGTTCTCTTTTGTCTTTTTTTTCTCTTTTTTCTGGTTTTTCCAGTTTTTCCGCAGTCCAGCCCACTCTTTCCAAAAAGTCTTGATAGGTGCCTTCAAAGAATTTGGCTTTACCGCCGTCAAAGATTATAAGGCGTTTTGCAAAGGCGTGGAGAATTTCTTCATCGTGGCTAACCAAAATTGCCGCGCCTTTGAATTCGTCTAGGGCTTCAATTAGGCTATCAACGGAATCCATATCCAAATGGTTTGTTGGTTCATCTAGCAAAAGCAGATTGCAGGGCTTACCTAGAATTTTTGCAAGCAAAACTCGGCTGCGCTCACCGCCGGAGAGCACCTGTACTTTTTTCAAGGCATTGTCGCCTTCAAACATCATAACGCCAGCGAGCGAGCGGGCTTTGCCCCTAGCTTTGTCTTCTAGCGAGGATTGAATTTCCTCTTCCACCGTTTTGCCCAAATCCAAGCGGTTCACATTTGTTTGCCCAAAATAATTCATAAGGGTGCTGTTGTGAATATCAACGCTGCCAGTGTTCGGTTTGAGTTCACCCGCGATTAAATTCAAAAGCGTGGTTTTGCCCTTTCCGTTTGGGCCAACAATGGCTAGGCGGTCGCTTCTGTATAATTCAAAATTCAAATCTTCAATCAAAGGCAAATCTTTTTCAAAACCAAAACTCAAATGCCGCACGGCAAGCATTTTTTTTGCCGGGAAATCCGTTTCTGTAAATTCAAAATCAAGGGTTTTTATTTTTTCCAAATTAGAAAGCGGCTCGTGCCGCTCCAAAGCCTTTACCTTGCTCTGCACCGCTTTGGCTTTGGAAGCCTTGTATCTGAACCTCTCAATAAACTTTTGCAAATGCTCGCGTTTTGAGGCATCGTTTTCCATTGTTCTCAAATACACTTCCTCATCTGCCAAAATAGCATCTTGAAGTTTTGCCACACTGCCTTGCATTTTTCGCATTTTTTGCCGGTGAATGCCAAGGGTATGAGTACAAACACTATCCATAAAGCGGCGGTCATGAGTTATTAGCATAAGCTCGCCAGGCCAGTTTCTCAAAAATTTTTGCAACCACCGCACAGAAACTATGTCTAGATAGTTTGTGGGTTCGTCTAGCAAGAGCATATTCGGTTCGGCTGCCAAAGCCTTTGCCAAATTGAGGCGAATTTGAAAACCTCCAGAAAGCATTGCCGGAGATTTTTTTTCAATGGTCTCTTTGTCAAAGCCAAGCCCGCTCAAAATGGATTCCACCTTGTAGCTTTCAATCCAGCCGTCTTCATTCGGTTTTAATGCTGAGCAGGCTTCTTCAAAAATCGTTGGATGGGTGAAATGCAAATGCTGCGACAAATATCCTATTGTGTAATTTTTGGGAATGCTTATATTGCCGCCATCATAGCCTTCTTCGCCCAAAATAATTTTAAAAAGCGTGGATTTTCCGCTGCCATTCCTGCCAACCACGCCAATACGCTCTTGCCTGCCAACCTGAAACCCAGCATCGCTGAATAACTCTTGCAAGCCAAAACTTTTTTTGAGGTTATTGATTTGTATCATTAGGTTGTAATTATAGAAAAAGTTTCGCCCACAACCACAAGAAATGCAAGTAAACCCGATTTTTACGCAAATCTCGCCGTTTTTGCAAGCAACCTGCGGTGAAGGGTTATTTTTACTATATTTATATCCGATATGACTTTTGGAAATAAAATAATTTTTGGCAGAGCTTGCATCGCAAGCTACTTGAATATTTTTACCAATAGCAAAATTTTACCCCCCCCCCCCCCCC
>Ga0268262_10003042_pt1 | contig 18606 bp, 10 predicted proteins | sample TergutNc150P3_FD_190354 | JGI IMG/M metagenome (GOLD analysis project Ga0268262, IMG submission 190354) | Nasutitermes corniger P3 segment gut microbial community from laboratory colony in Florida, USA - Nc150 P3 (SPAdes) (version 2) | ecosystem: Host-associated > Arthropoda: Insects >...
GCAGTATCAGCAGGGACTTACCACACAATGGCCATCAAGGCGGACGGAACCCTTTGGGCCTGGGGAAGGAATCACGCAGGGCAGCTAGGCAATGGCACAAATACAGATCATCACGTCCCCATACAAATAGGTGGCAGCAAACAGTGACAGATAATCGGGCGGCATAGAGAGTGAGCGAATACTATATGCTCGCTCTCTATGCCGATGGTAGTCTATGGGTCTGGGGAAACAACCATTACGGTTAGCTCGGCGTTTACCCCACGACATCCAGAACCGCCCCCGTTCAGGTGAAATAAAAATTTGAGTTCATGGACAATATAGCCGAAAGACAGGAGATAGCCTGTTTTTCGGCTATACCAATTTGTGTTCCTTTGAACACAAATTGATATAATTTCTTGGTATAGTCAATTTTATTGTGGAGTCGTTATGAGACATGTTCTTTCGGTAGCTATGCTGCTCATGCTTTCAACAGTGGCGCTGGTGTCCCAATCCGCCGCGCATGAGGAGATCCCGGACTCTTGCACCAGCATTATGGTGGGCAGAAGGGCAACTACTGATGGTTCAGTGATTACGTCTCATTCCTGCGATGGTAATTATAGGGCGTGGCTGAATGTTCAGCCAAGGACAAGAAATCAGGCTGGTTCTGATCGCGAGATATGGTGGGGCAAGATGCACACCGAAACGCCTGACGATCTGAGGGGCATGGTAAGAAAGGGGCGGATTCCTCAAATATCCGAAACTTTTGCGTATATAAACACAGGCTACCCCATGATGAACGAAAGACAGTTGGCGATGGGTGAAACCACCATTGGCGGACGTAAGGAGCTTATAAATAAGAATGGCTTGTTTTCAATTGAGGAACTTCAGGCCGTTGCGCTGGAACGCTGCTCTTCAGCGAGGGAAGCCATAAGGCTGATGGGCAGTCTTGCGGAGCAGTACGGCTATGGCGATAACGGTGAGTGCCTGACGGTCGCGGACAAAAGGGAAGTTTGGCACTTTGAAATTATGGGAGCCGGTGAAAATAGAATCGGTGCTGTTTGGGCGGCAGTGCGGATTCCGGACGACCATGTGGGAGTATCCGCCAATATTTCCCGCATAAGCGAGGTAGATCCCTCAAGGCCCGACCGATTCATGGCTTCAGCCAATATTTTTACGCTTGGCAGGGAGATGGGATGGTGGGATCCAGCCAGAGAAAATTTTAAATTCTGGAGGATATACGGCGGCGTCAGAAAACCCTACTCAATTCGTGAATTCTTTATTTTCAGCACATTGGCTCCATCTCTTAACTTGAACATGGACATGCTGGAATTGCCTATTTCTGTCAAACCGGATCAAAGGGTCAGCCCAGAGAGGGTTTTTGCCTTTTTCCGTCAGACTTATGAAGATACAGAATACGACCGCTTTAAGAGATTGATGGTTCCCAGGCAGCGAAAAGCGGGTGAGCCGGCTCCCCCTGCAGGCGAAGAACCGGAAATGATACGCAGTCCTGCTGTCAATCCCTGGATGAATAGCGATATGATCACGCTGATTAACACTATTAAGCCGGATACCATTCAGAATCAACGCACGATAGCGGTTCCGCAATGCGCTTACAGCCATGTGACCCAACTGCGCGATTGGCTTCCCAATGAGGTCGGTGGCGTGGCTTGGTTCAGCTTTGATAACCCGGGTCAAAGTCCGCGCATTCCGCTATTTGCCGGAATACTCAGCTTGCCCAAACCCTTTGAAATTGACCCGCAGAAAAAATTCCGCATGGACAGCGCGGCCTGGGCTTTCAGACGCGCCAATAGGTTGGCGCAGGTCAGATGGGGACAGGCTAAGGATTTGCTCAATGAATCCATCATGGAATTTGAAACCAAGGGACTTATAGAAATGCCTGTTGTGGAACAACGCGTGAGAGAAATGCTCAACAGAGACAATTCTCTGGAAGGCCGCATAAGAGTGCAGGAATATCTAACGCAGTATTCAGGTGATTTTTCCAGGTCAGCCATGCAGAAATGGATTGAATTGGGCGACACTTTCTGGGCAATGTTCGCAAGAGGATTTTAGCGGGATTACATTGAAATCTCAGTGTCAATATGACCTAATTACTACTTTTGATCAAGTTCATAAATTATCCGAGCTACAAAAAGTAAAATTGCTATATTTCTGAGCTTCTTGCAAAACTCTGCGGTACGTCTGCTCCCGACCTTCTGCTGTCTCTGGCTTGATTTCGTAACTTGCTTGTTTACAGTGTTTCATACCAACTCGCTCAAATTGTTACTGCCCGCGAAAGGTTATATGTTTTCGAGCTAGGCCGTTTGGGACTTGAAGCTCTTTCCCACCCAGCCCTTTGCGGACAATAACAGTATGGGGGTAGCTATTGCTATCAGGCCAAATATCAGCCACATAGTTCCGGTTGAGGTCGAGCCTATGGCCGGACACCATCTGGTGAGGGCGATGCCCGAGTAAAGAGGTACAATCATTTTTGTGAGGAACCAGGGAAACTGGGCGACGCCCATATAAGCACCCGTCCTGCCTTCGGGCGCGATTTCAGCGGCGTATTGTAGGAACCTGGGCTGCCACATTGCTTCGCCTATTGAAAGAACGAGAATGTATGCAAAAAGCCCAGGCACTGTGGGGCCTATGGACAATATAAAAGCCGGCGCGGCCATGACTGCGGTACCGAAAATCATCATGTTATAGACCTTAGCCTTGCTGCTTAGAGCGGCGACAATTGGGCACAGTATAAAAATCAGGAGGGAGTTCAAGCTCGTGGCTGTTTCAAAATTTTTGCCCACCCAAGCTCCAGAATAAGCCCGAGCTACGTACTGAGGTAATATAAACCAATTGTAAGCAAAGAGTGTTTGAACGGGAATCAGGGAAAAAATAAAAAAACTGAACTTGGGATCCGCAAATGGATGATTTTTCAGCCATCTGATAGTTCTCACAAAACGCGAAACATGCTCTTGGGTTTCTTCAACAGGTTGCGCATTGTGTAATTCGCTTGAGCCGACGGTATTGTCACTATCTTCTTTTTCTCTGTTTCCGGCAAGCGTTTTTTCAAGTGTTTTTTTTGTGAGCAGTACTGCCAGCGCAGCAATGCCAAATAGGGTGATAATCGCGTAAAAACCCAGCGCGCCCTGGATGCCAAAGGCGTTACGTATGGGACTCATAAAGGTTGGAAGCCAGCCACCCAGGTTGTTTACAGCGTACAGCATGGCAAATGCCATACCGGAATTGGCGGCTGTGGTGACAGCGCGGGTTCCGGCGTACACCGCTGGCTGGTACATGCCAAAGCCAATGACAATGAGTAAAATTCCCGATGCCGCAAGCAGATTCAGCGGGGTGAAAAGGCCGCCGGACAGCAGCCCGAAACTTGAGGAGAGGCTCAGGACTATACGGCCCATGAGCATTAGACCCAAGGCTGTGAAAAGTGTTCTTCTAAGCCCCCAGGAGTCCACGCGGCTCCCGAAGATGAGCATGGAAAATGTGATCCCCGCAGTCATCAGGCCCACCATCCAGCCGGCGTGTACATCATTCAGGCGGACATATTCGTTGAAAAACATTGCCAGATAAACAAGCGTACCAAAGTACGCAAAGCCCTCTATTAAATATGTCAGGTTTAACGCCCAAAGCGGTCTGGGCGCTCTTACGAGATCAGCAAATGGCTGGGTGATTTCTTTCAACGGTGACTTTTTTGGTGGGGCGTCAGGTGTTTTTTCGCTCAATGTGGGCCTGCCTGTAAAAGTACATACTTTAAAATATATCAGGTTGTAATCTGATTACATGTAGGAGTACCTGCCATGCCAAATTTTGACAACGAATCACTGCTTCGCTGGTTGCACTTCATCTCTCTTGCTTTTGTGGGCGGCAGCATACCTGTCTGCCTCCTCATCTCAGGTTTTGAGGATACACATGAGGATGTTAGAGGTCTGTCCGCCGTGATCTGGAAAAGATTGACCATTTGGAGCATGAGGGCCGCCGTTCTATTTGGCGTTATTCTGTTTGTTATGAGTCTGGTCGGGGGTGGCAGACCATTTTCTCAGCCGCATTTGATGTTTAAGATAGGCATTATGCCCATATTGGTGTTTCTGTGTGAGACAGCTCCGAAGTTCTTGGGAAAGGGCAAAAGGGGAATGGCATTATTGGCGATGGCACTCTTTTCTATCCTTTCCTTTGTTACAATTAACGGCAAAGCCTTTTTTCAATCCGAAACCACAACCGAGCCTAAGACTGCGCCCACGCTTGTGCCTGATGCCGAATCCGCGCCACCGCAACTTATGCAGAATGAGCCAAAGTCGCAGATACGGGAATGACAATGAATCCACGAACGCTTTTTTGTTTTTTCGCCGTAACAGGTTTGATGGCTCAAAGTTGGCCGAAAACTGTTGTTGAATCCACAAATTATGAACGCACGTCAACAGTTGCCGAAGTCCGTTCGTACATGGATGCGCTCATCAAATCCGCTCCATCGCTTAGAGAATACCTTCCTAAAAACGCTCCGAAAACAACTGAAACTGGCAAAGCAATACTGGCGTGGCGCATCCCAGCGACAGGCAAAAATCCGGTGAGGGTTTACATAAACGCCAATATCCACGCTGGCGAAGTTGAGGGGAAGGAAGCTGTTCAACTGTTGGCTCGTGAAATCCTACAGGGGAAGCATCCGGCCATTCGGCAAAATATTGATCTTGTAATCTGTCCCGCCTATAACGCTGATGGAACTGATGCCCTTGACCCGGCAAACCGCATACACCAGCCAAATCCAAAGAGTGGAGTGGGGCCGCGTGAAAACGTCTTCGGTCTGGATTTAAACAGAGACATGATGAAAGCCGTTACCGCCAACACAAGATGGATGCTGGCCATGTATCGGGATTTTGATCCTGACTGCACGATTGATTTGCACTCCACAAACGGTAGCCGTCACGGATTCCATGTGACCCACTCCCCAGCACACGGCACCGGCGGCGACTCCAGCCTCACTGCGTTTAATAGGCGTATGCTTATTGAGATCAGAGAAAGCCTGAAGACAAAGGGATTGCCTACCTACGACTACGGTAATTTTCGTTTGAACAGCGACCGCCAGCCCATTATGTGGGAAACAGATTCTCTTGGTCAGAACATGGTCAGCAACTATCCGATTTTGGAAAACAGGCTGGGCGTACTGGTGGAGACCCTTGTGTACAGGTCTTATGAGGACCGTGTACAGGATAATGTAAAATTTATATTGGAAACACTTGGCTGGGTGGCTCGAAACACAAGTGAAATACAGCGTGAGCGCAAACAAGCTCAGGACAGATGGCTTAGTGATTGTGCGAAGGGCAGCCCACTGCTTCCCTTGGGCGCAAAGTTGGTTGAGACTGAATCCTATACTTTTGAGGCTTTTGAGTTTGCAAGAGATGGGCAGGGCAGACCTTTGCGCGATGAGAAGGGGCGGTACATCGGTGAAAAAAACATCAAGCAGTTGACGCTCCCAAGTTTTGTCACTTTTGAGTGGACAGATTATGTGACCGCGCCTGTGGGGTATCTGGTTGACCGAGCTTATGCGGACAGGATCCGCCCTATACTTGAAGCTCACGGCGTTTCAGTAATGCCAGGAACACAGCGCCCCAAAGGCGAAGCGTTGCTATATTTTCACGAAACAGACAGGAAAATTTCAGCGGGAGCTTACCAAGGCGTTTTTACACTCTCACTGAGCGGAGTCTGGATGCCTGAATTGCCTTCAATACGAGCCGCTTATTCATGGAAGCCCGATGACCTGGACAACGCTATCTATGTTCCAATCAATCAGCCGATGGGTCGGGTGGCGTTTTATCTATTGGACCCGAGAGCGCCTGATGGCCTGATCTTTTGGGGATTTTTCAACAGCAGTTTCATACGCGGGCCTGGTATGTGGGGCGAAGGCCCAAGATGTCCAGTCCTTGCTGTAGGCATTGCTGCCTCGGGGACTCCAGTTGAAGCAAACTCTAAAGTTGGTAATGTGGAAGAATGAATTGAACTTTCAACCGATTCCGATGTCTGTATTTAGGATAGAAATTACAATTTTGTCACATAATTCTGCAAAACTTGTTTTGAACGCACTCACACTATTAACGGAACTGATATGACTCCGCAGCAAAATGTTCACAGGCCGAACAAATCATCAAAAAAATCACCAGTTTGGAAAATTATTTTAGCTTTGGCGGCGGTCATTATCGTTATTGGACTGTACATGACTTGCAGTGGCGGCAAAAAGAGCGTTGATCCCAGAGGGGGGCGCGCCGTGTCTGTCGTGGCGGCGAAAGCCGTTGTTGGGGACCTGCCAGTTATTCTCACCAGCCTTGGTACTGTTACGCCCACAGATGTGGTGACTGTGAAGACCAGGGTAAACGGGCAGTTGTTGAGCGTAGCTTTTACCGAGGGTCAAATGGTGCAGCGTGATGACCTCCTGGCGGAAATTGACCCACGCCCGTATCAAGTCCAATTAATGCAGGCGGAAGGCCAAAGAGCCAGGAATCAGGCGGCGTACCTGAACGCGAAAGCCGATCTGGAACGCTATAAAAACCTTGTTGATCAAGGCGTTGTATCCAAACAACAGATTGACGCACAGACAGCCCAGACAGAGCAGTTGGCCGCTGCGCTCAAGAGTGACGAGGGTTCGGTCGAGAGCGCCAAACTGAATCTGACCTATTGCCGCATTACAGCGCCGCTCTCAGGCCGTGTGGGGCTTCGCCAAGTTGATCCGGGTAATCTGGTCAACACATCCGACCCAAATGGAATAGTTGTCATAACGCCGCTGATGCCCATTCATGTATCTTTTTCATTGCCAACGGATTCCATCAGCAAAATTATTAAGAAAGATTATAAAAGACTTAATGTTGAAGCCTGGGATAGATCTTCCGCAAACAGATTGGCCGTTGGAAAGTTATTGGCTGTGGATAACCAGGTGGATCCCGCCACGGGAACAGTCAAATTAAAGGCACTATTTGATAATCAGAATACGGCTCTTTTTCCCAACCAGTTTGTAAATGTGCAGTTGTACGTGGATTCTTTAAAGGAAGTAATTCTCATACCAAGTTCCGCAGTTCAAAAAAGCCCTCAGGGAAACTTTGTCTATGTAGCGAAAGATGATTCAACCGTGGAAATGCGACTTGTAGAAGTCATGGCCAGCCAGGGGGATCAAACCGCGTTGAAGGCAGGGCTTGAGTCCGGTGAAACAGTTGTCACTGACGGCATAGAAAAATTGCGGCCAGGAGCCAAAATTTCAATCCCCGATGCCTCCTCCCGGCAACATGACGGCGGCGCCAGAGGCGGCAATGCCGGGCAAAATGGGCAAGAGCAAGGAAAGACCAAACAATGAATCCATCCAAGCCGTTTATTCTCCGGCCAATAGCTACGTCTCTTCTTATGGCCGGAATATTGTTGGTTGGTATTTTTGCCTTTCGCTTTTTACCTGTATCAGCACTTCCGCAGGTTGACTATCCAACTATTCAGATAGCGACTTTTTACCCTGGTGCAAGCCCCGAAGTTGTAGCGTCGGCTATCACCGCGCCCCTGGAAAGACAGTTTGGCCAACTGCCGGGGTTGACCAGGATGTATTCAGCCAGTTCGGCTGGCAGTTCACTGCTGACCTTGCAGTTTGACCTCAACCTGGACATTGATGTCGCCGTTCAGCAGGTACAGGCGTCAATAAACGCGGCGGGGACATATCTGCCGGCCAATCTCCCAAATCCGCCTATATACAGCAAATCAAACCCCGCCGATGCCCCTATCCTGAGTTTGGGACTTACTTCAGTATCCCTGCCTTTGACCAAGGTGCAGGATTACGCGGACTCAAGGCTTGCTCAAAAGATCAGCCAACTGCCTGGCGTTGGCCTTGTGAGTTTGAGCGGGGGGCAAAAACCTGCTGTGCGTATTCAGGCCAACCCTCATCAGCTTTCATCATACGGCCTGACAATGGCGGATGTGCGCCAAGCTGTGACGCTGAGTAATGTCAATCAGGCCAAGGGTAATTTTGACGGTATGCGCCAGGCTTTTGCCATTGGCGCAAATGACCAGTTACTCAGCAGCGAGCAGTACAAATCCATTGTCATCGCTTACAAAAACAACTCGCCTGTCTATCTGTCAGATGTGGCTACCGTGATTGACGCGGCGGAAAATGTAAAGCAGGCGGCATGGATGAATTCAACGCCCGCCGTCATTCTCAACATACAGCGCCAGCCAGGGGCGAATATTATCGCTGTGGTTGACAAAGTAAAAGCCCTGTTACCGCAGCTAACGGCATCGCTTCCGGCCTCCGTTGAAGTTGAGATATTGACCGATAGAACAACCACTATACGCGCTTCGGTCAGGGATGTTGAGTTTGAGTTGATGCTCTGTATTGCCTTAGTGGTAATGGTAATCTTTGTTTTTTTGAGAACGCTGGCCGCCACGGTAATACCAAGCGTGGCTGTACCCCTTTCCCTTGTCGGCACCTTTGCGATGATGTACGCCCTTGGCTTCAGCTTGAATAACCTGACGCTGATGGCATTGACAATAAGCACGGGCTTTGTGGTTGACGATGCCATCGTGATGATTGAAAACATCATGCGCTATATAGAGGAGGGTGAAGAACCGCTGAAGGCGGCACTAAAGGGATCGGAACAAATCGGCTTTACGATTTTGTCTTTGACCGTTTCACTCATAGCCGTCCTCATACCGCTATTGTTCATGGGTGACGTCGTTGGCCGTCTGTTCAGAGAATTCGCCATTACACTGAGCGTCACCATTCTTGTTTCCGCCTTTGTATCTTTGACTCTGACTCCGATGATGTGCGCCAAACTTCTGAAACACAGGCGTCCTGAGGAACAGAACCGCTTTTACAAGGCATCGGAAAAGGTATTTCAGGATGTGATTGATTTTTATGACCGCACATTGAGGTGGGTTTTGCAACGCCAAAAAGCCACATTATTTGTGGCGATAGCGACACTGGTATGCACAATTCTACTCTATATCGTCATACCAAAGAGCTTTTTCCCCGTTCAGGACACCGGTGTGATTGTCGGAATTACCGAGGCTCCCCAGTCAATTTCTTTTGACGCCATGGCCATCCGCCAGCAGGCGCTTGCGGATGTAATTCTCCAGGATCCCGCAGTGGAAAGTATTTCCAGTTTTATTGGCATTGATGGTACTAACACAACACTTAACAGCGGGCGCATTCAAATCAACCTGAAGCCATTAGCAAAGCGCGGCGTGAACGCTGCGGATGTCATGCACAGGATTCAGGTCAATGCGTCTGATGTCAATGGGATACAGTTATTCATGCAATCGGTTCAAGACCTGACTGTTGAAGACAAAGTGAGCAGAAACCAATTCCAGTATGTGTTGGAGGACGCCGACCCCGCTGAACTGGCCAAGTATGTCCCAATGCTGGTTGACAGTTTGCAGCAAATTCCAATTCTCAGAGATGTCGCCAGCGACCTTCAAAATAACGGGCTTCAAGCCAAAGTGATCTTGGATCGCACAACAGCCTCCAGGTTGGGCATAACCCCGCAGATACTGGATGACGCACTCTATGACGCCTTTGGCCAGCGGCAGATTTCGACAATGTTTACACAACTGAATCAGTACAAGGTCGTGCTGGAGGCCCAGCCGGGCTTGGTGAAAAAGCCTGATGACCTGCTGGGTATGTACGTCAGGTCGAATACAGGACAAATCGTTCCGCTCAGCGCGTTCACCAGGATTGAAACCGAATCTGCGGCTCTTTCCATAAACCACCAGGATCAATTCCCATGCGCCACAGTTTCTTTCAATCTCGCTCCAGGAGCTTCGCTGGGCAGCGCTGTTAAGGCAATCGAAAAAGCCTTTTACGAACTGAACGCGCCGGCGAGTTTCAAAGGGACTTTTGAGGGAACCGCCCAGGCATTCGGCTCATCGTTGTCCAACACGCCCTGGCTGATACTCGCGGCTGTGATAACAGTCTATATACTGCTCGGCATTTTATACGAGAGCTACATACACCCAATAACAATTCTCTCCACGCTTCCATCTGCCGGCGTCGGTGCGTTACTGTCGCTGATGATCTGCCGCACTGACTTCACCATCATCGCTCTCATAGGAATCATATTGCTGATAGGCATAGTGGCGAAAAACGCCATCATGATGATTGACTTTGCGCTGGAGGCTGAACGCAAGGATGGAATGAACCCCGAAGAAGCCATTTTCCAGGCGTCAATACTAAGGTTCCGTCCCATCATAATGACCACCATGGCGGCGCTGTTGGGCGGACTGCCGCTGGCACTGAGTTCTGGCGTTGGCTCTGAATTGAGGCGTCCGCTTGGCATAGCGATTGTCGGCGGCTTGATATTCAGTCAGGTTCTGACGCTGTACACAACACCTGTGATCTATCTGGCCTTTGACCGACTGGCAAAAAGAGTGCGAGGCGGCAAGATTACTGATGCGCACGGGCATTATGATCGTGCGCAGCATTTGTATGACGTCAACGTGGCAAATGTTCCGCCTGTGGGGGAAGCGTGAATTTATCCACGCCTTTTATCAAGCGTCCGGTCGCCACAACGCTGCTGACTATTGCCATTACAATGGCGGGGGCCATTGCATACAGGTTTTTGCCGGTTGCGCCAATACCGCAAGTCGAGTTCCCCACCATACAGGTTTTCGCAAACCTCCCCGGCGCAAGCCCGGAGACAATGGCTTCATCAGTGGCAACGCCGCTGGAGCGCCAATTTGGGCGAATTGCGGGTATAACCGAAATGACCAGCAGCAGTTCATTAGGTTCCACTAATGTCACGCTTCAATTTGATTTGGACAGAAACATAGACGCAGCTGGCAGAGAGGTGCAGGCGGCAATAAACGCCGCGAGAAGCCAACTGCCCTCCAATCTTCCGAGCAATCCGGGGTGGAGAAAGGTCAATCCGGCTGATTCTCCGATTCTTATGTTGATGCTTTCATCAACCGTTGTTCCGAGAACACAGATGTACGATGTTGGAAGCACCATACTCCAGCAAAAGCTCTCTCAAATACCGGGTGTCGGGCAGGTCTTTGTGATGGGCGGTGCCATGCCAGCCGTGAGAGTGGAAGTAAATCCAAATGTTTTAAATGGTCACGGTCTCTCGCTTGAGGATTTGCGGATAGCCATTGCCTCCGCCAATGTCAATCGCCCGACAGGCGATATTTCAGACGGTATTTCAACATGGTCCATTAAAGTGACGGATCAGATTTTTGCCGCCGAGGACTACGCCAAAATAATTGTGAGATACAAAGACGGAGCCGCGCTTCGTCTTGATCAAGTTGCCAGCGTAACCGACTCTGTACAGGAAATAAGAAATATTGGCTTAACGGAGGCCGGCCCGGCAATCACACTTATGATTTTCAGACAGCCTGGGGCCAACATCATTGAGACAGTTGACCGTATCAAGGCGCTCATGCCTGAACTTCAAGCTGTGCTGCCGCCTACAGTGGATCTGACTGTTTTACAGGACGCTACAACTACCATCAGAGCGTCTGTTCAAGACGTGCAACGGACACTCTTTATCTCAATAACACTGGTGATTCTTGTTGTTTTTGTGTTTTTGAGAGATTGGCGTTCCACACTGATTCCAAGCGTTGTAGTACCTGTTTCGCTGATTGGCACATTTGGCGTCATGTACCTTGGCGGATACAGTGTTGACAACCTCTCTCTGATGGCCATAACTATCGCCACGGGTTTTGTTGTGGACGACGCCATAGTTGTTGTAGAAAACATCACAAGGCATGTGGAGGACGGCATGTCGCCAATGGAAGCTGCTCTCTACGGCGCCAAGGAAATCGGCTCAACCATTGTCTCCATAAGCATTTCGCTTGTGGCTGTCTTTATACCAATACTGCTCATGGGTGGTATTGTAGGGCGCTTGTTCAGAGAATTTGCCGTAACGCTTGCCGTGGCGATTATCACGTCCATGTTTCTCTCATTGACGACAACCCCGATGATGTGTTCAAGGTTGATGCGCCACCGCTCTGATGAAGAAAGAAGCTGGATTTTCAGAAGCACTGAATCCATATTCAAGAAAATTTACAGTGTCTATGAACGCTCACTGGCCTGGGTGCTGCTACATAAACGTCTGACAATTTCAGTCACGCTTTCCACGATGGTTGCCACCGTGTGGCTCTATATCATTGTCCCAAAAGGTTTCTTCCCCCAGCAGGATACCGGACGCCTGATGGGAAACATACGCGCATCGCAGGATATAAGTTTTGCGGCCATGTCACAGATACTGCCAAAGTTCATGGACATAATTTGCGCTGATCCGGCCATAGAAAGCGTTTCCGCCACCGCCGGAACAGGCAACTCCGCGAGAGTGAATATTTCATTAAAACCCAAGAAAATAAGGAAAAAAGATACAGCAGATCAAGTGATTGCCAGGCTTAGGGCTAAAACGGCCTCTATCCCGGAAGCCTCAATGTTTCTTCAAAGCCCGCAGGATATTCGCGTAGGCGGACGTATGGGAGGCGGCGCGCTTTACCAGTACACAATTCAAGGCGACAGCGCAGATGAATTGTTTGATTGGGCGCCCCGCATGTTGCAAAAGTTCAGAACGCTGCCCGAAATCACGGACCTCAACAGTGATCAGCAGAACATGGGGTTGCAAGCCAATGTGGTGATTGACAGGGAGACAGCCTCACGTTTAGGCATTACGCCGCAGACCATCAACGCGACGCTGTACGACGCGTTTGGCCAGCGCTTTGTTTCCACCATGTATATGACTCTGAACCAATATCGCGTTGTAATGGTAGTCTCATCGGAGTTCTGGCGGACACCAGATAGTTTGGATCATGTATATGTCCGTTCAACCAGCGGCAATTTAGTCCCATTGAGCGCTTTCTCCAAGTGGGAGCGCAAAAACACATCCTTGTCCATCAGCCACCAGGGAACACTGCCCGCCGTGACATTTTCTTTTAACCTGGCGCCAAACGTCGCGCTTGGCGATGCCGTGACAGCCATACAAAAAGCACAAGATCAAATCATGCTCCCCGGAACCATCAGGGGTACTTTCATGGGTACAGCCAAAGCCTTCCAGGAATCCTTGGCAAATCAGCCATTGCTCATCGCGGCGGCATTGGTGGTTGTGTACGTTGTGCTCGGTATGTTGTACGAGAGCCTTATCCATCCACTTACGATACTGTCAACACTACCTTCCGCTGGTGTCGGCGCGCTTCTCGCTCTTCTGACTTTTAAGACCGAACTCAGCGTCATCGCTCTAATCGGAATTATACTGCTCATAGGCCTTGTTCAGAAAAACGCCATTTTAATGATAGACTTTGCCCTTGCCATTGAGAGGCGTGAAAACGTCGCGCCCGAAAAAGCCATATTCCAGGCCTGCCTGTTGCGCTTTCGCCCCATCACCATGACAACTATGGCAGCGATGCTTGGCGGCCTGCCGCTAGCTTTGGGCACAGGGACAGGTTCCGAATTCAGACGTCCCCTTGGTTTAGCAATTGTAGGCGGTCTTCTGTTCAGCCAGATGCTGACGCTATACACAACACCAGTTGTCTATCTCTACCTTGGCAGACTCAGGCTCAGATGGAGCAATTCCAGACATAAACGACATGGTCATCATAGTGCCGATCTTGCCGGAAATGCTTAGGATATAAATTCCATTTTAAATGTGCCATTTCACATAGTAATGAAAGACTGGTAAAAATTTCATTTTGTTAATATTTACTCATGCAACAAAGCCAGCTATTTCAACATCTTATTATAGATCAAAGAGGAATTGTCTTCTGGAAACCCGTTAATTTTTGTTTTTCCAGAATGGCGCTCCTCAGAATTGAACGCCAAATCACGCCGAATGAGCGGGAGACCTGATGAGTCGTAAGTCTCTGTAACCCCGCCTCCCAATCCATCGGCTTATGCCAGGAGGCATGTATGAGAATTGCACACCTGATCGTAGGGTCTCTGGTTGCAAACGCACTGTTTGCAACAGTGGAAGATGAGCCGAAACTGGCGTTAAAGGCAACCCCAGGCGCGGCAGTGACAACTGAAAAGGACGAAAGCCGTGATGATAAAGCCGCGATAGCAGATAAAGTAACGCCTGACAAATCTAAAGACCTGCTTAAAAATCTCGGTACTGCCTTTATCTCTCCTCACTGGAATCAGAGACACCTTCTGAACAGCACAGCATACGCCTCACTCCTGGCGCTTTCCATAGACGCCAGCGCCGCGCTTGGCAAACCAATAGTTCTAGATCCCGACAGCACACTGCAAGGCCCGATAACCCTAAAAGAATACATAAACAGCCTGAATCAGAGAAACTATCTAGAATACTGGAAAAACCCATACATTTATGAGCCTGCCTCAAAAGAGCGGCGATGGTACCCCTTTTCCCAGATTTCAATTAAACAAATACCAAATGACGAAAAGACCAGAGATGCCATAAAAGCGGCCATAGATAATAATCATGCAGTCGTGTTCACATATAATTACACAGCAGACGATTGTAAAAGCAGAGAGGAGTTTTTTAAGTTAAAGTTCAATTTATCTGAGAACGAAGTTTATCCAGACGATTCCTGGTACTACACACTCTATGACGCGGAACACACCATGTGCATCATAGGCTATGACGACAGCGATGCCTCTTTCATTGTTCAGGACAGCAGGAGCGCCGTCAAACCACTCGCATTACCGGGTTTGAATCATCTGGACACAAAGGGCATAAAATCGGGCGGGACGATAAAAATCCCCCAGAAACTCGAATACACTAAGTTCTTTTATAAAACGGACGGACAGGTCGGCACATATAGATACGAGTTTTTCACATTGACGCCAAATTGGGTTAAAGGCGACTTAAAGCCCCCGGCAATCAATGACCTTAGGATGGACGCCGCCCGCAATTCCGAGTATCTGTCAGCAAATGATAACAAATACAATATAACAGCCCGTATAACAGATGACATAAAAGTTACAAATGACATAGACGTGATTCTATCCGTACCCAATGCGGGAAAGGTTACGTTACACAGCATATTTAAAGACAATACCGTTACATCCACAATCCCAATCAAAAGTCAGGACGCAATGAGCGCCCCGATTGCAGCGACAGTCACAATAATGGCCCGCGACACGTCGGGGAATGAGACCTTGCGGGAGTCGCAATGCTATTTCCCCTACGGATTGCCCCTGTACTTTTTCTCAGAAAAAACAATTTCAGGCGACCAGCAGATCATACAAAATCACTTGCAGCCGGTAGTTACTGGGTCGGATGACATACAAGGTGCGGCAAACCAATCAACAGTCTCCGGCAGTCCTGTAACAATCAACTTGATCTCATATTTAGGTGGTGATCACTTTAATGCTGCTGCATGGAATCAAGGTGATGATCCAATTTGTACTGCGTACGGCTCACTTATAGCCGTTTCGATTGACAGGAGCGCATATAGTGGGAGCAGTATCGTTTTTGACCCGAATAGTACACTAACAGTAGCAAGCAACGTGCCTAATTACGTAGCCCATCTGAATAACAGGAACTATTTGAATAAATGGAGGCATTCCCCAGATAGTCCATACTATCCTGAATTATTTAACCCGCTCATGAATCGGTACGCTTTTTCCCACATCTCCGTACAGCAAATACCAAACAATTACAACGCGAAACAAGAAATAAGAAATGCGATAAGGAATAATCAGCCGGTAGTATTTTCATTTCATTATTGGAATGGATTTGAGTCACATTCACCGAATTTATTTAAAGATTTTTGGCATTCAAAATCGGAAAGTGACTTGTTTACTATCATTAATAGTCCTAACAATGAAACTGGTAAAAATGGACATACGCTGTGTATCATAGGATATGACGATTCCGACAATTCATTTATTGTGCAAAATAGTTGGGGTACAACGGGTATAAGATCACATGGTACATTAAGGATACCTCAGGATCTTGTTTATGACGCATGGCATTATTATAATTCAACATGGCCTTTTACTGTTTTAGGCGGCGAGTATAGATTCGAATTTTACAAACTGACCCCCAATTGGATATTGAATGACACACAGCCCCCAACAATTAATAATTTAAGTGTGGATTATTATCCAAATCCCAATTTCCCAATACTTCCCAACCCATATTACGATATTATAATAAATATCACTGATAATGTTAAAGTTACTGATGTTGCGTCAGTTTCTCTTACCGTGCCGGGATATGGAACCATCTTTCTGGGCGGTGCATTTAATGGCACCATCTGGACAACCTCTCTCATGATTCCTGACGCGACCAATCCAATTACAGCAATTATAAATGTTATCGCTTATGATACATCTGGAAACCAATGTGTTGAGAGTATTCCGGCTTATTTTTCGCATGGCTTACCAAGTAATATGTGGCCAATTCTGTAGAGAAACAACTATAATTATTAAGGAGGAACAAAATGAGATTATCAACTTCAGAAAAGCGCGGATACTTGCTAAATGTATGCAAACGTTTCCATTTATTTAATAATTCTCTTGTCTTTTACACAGCAACCGTGCTGGCCTTTGGAGTGTCATTTATAGGTTGTTTCGGACATAATAGGTATACTGGAGTTGAGTACCAAGGTGGTATTGCCAATTCCGTGTTTGTGTCTAACGGAGATGTCTATGTAGCCGGAAGCCAGTTATATCAATACTGGCAGAACGGCTTTGGAAGCACGCCCAGACAACCTGATGCTACGCTCTGGAAAAACGGCGTGATACAGTCACAGCTTGTTAGAAACAGATCAACATCAGAGGCCAATGCCGTCTTTGTTACCGGCGCTGATGTATATGTATCAGGGATAGAACAAATAAGAACTGACACAGGTGGAGACTATGTCCTACTCTATAAAAACGCCTTGCTGCAACACATTAATATTCCTTATGGGATTACTCCTCAGGTTACATCCATCACTGTGTCAGGCGGGGATGTGTACATAACGGGAATGGAAATCTCAAGTAAATATGAGAATGGCAATTGGAAGTACTATGCGGCGGCAGTACTCTGGAAAAACGGAACAGCCCAGTACCTCAGCGATGCCAGCTATTCTGCCGCCAACTCTGTCTGTGTTTCGGGCGATGACGTGTATGTGGCCGGTAGCGAATTAGGCAGAGCAGTGCTCTGGAAAAACGGAGTAGCCCAGTACCTCAATGATTCCGGCACAGCCAAGTCTGTCTTTATTGCAAACGGCGATGTGTATGTGGCCGGTATAGTTAAAGTATCTGATGACAAGAATGAAGCCGCGCTTTGGAAAAACGGAGCGGTTCAATACATGACTGACACCAGCCGTGGCGCAACAGCCAATTCTGTCTATGTCTCAGGCAATGATGTGTACATAGCCGGATTAGTGAAAATATCTGATGATGGTATAGGTAAGCACGAAGCCGTGCTTTGGAAAAACAATGTAATGCAAAATCTTACTAACAGTGCTTCTTATTTTACCACAGCCAATTCTGTCTTTGTCTCAGGCGGCGATGTGTATGTGGCGGGAAGTGAAAATGACTTTCCCAGGCTCTGGAAGAATGGTGTTGAGCAGGTAATGCAGAGAAGAACCAAATGAAAATTCTAACTTTAGAAAAACACGAACACTTGTTAGTGTACGCAATTGTTTCCGACTGTAAACCGCCGCCAGATTTGGCGCGCCAAACCTGGCGGCGGTTTACAGTGTACGTGACAGGAGCGGAACAAAATTCCACTGACGCCAAAACAAGTCTTGCGATGCTCTGGAAAAACGGCATTAGGACAGTACAAGAACCGCGTTGAGCTATTGGGTTTACAGTGCGGGCAGTTGAAAAACCATCATACCAAGTTGTATTCTTATGAACGCAATTTGGTATGATATTCAAATCTATTTTAGGAGTTTCACATGCTTTCATTGATTCTCTCAGCACTGATTTCCATGCAGACTGTTCAACAGGAGGTACCCCAGCACCGCGTTGAGAAGGTGCGGGACAACATTTATTGCGTCTTTGGACCTGGCGGCAATGTCGGCGTGATTGTTGACAATGATTGCGTTGTTATGATTGACTGTCAGTTTGAGCGAAGCCTGCCCGGTCTTTTGGAGGCTGTGAGAACGGTTTCCGACAAGCCAATCAAATATCTGATCAACACGCACCACCACGGTGACCACGTTGGCGCCAACCCGGCGCTGGCCGCTCAAGTAAGGGGAATAATAGCCCATACAAATACCAGGACGCGCATGTTGAAAGAACAGGCGAGCAGGGAACCTGACATGAGGGGCGGCTTGCCGGATATACTTGTGGGCGAAGCGGACACTAAAAAACCGGGCATAATGACGATAGTGCTTGGGTCTTTCGATGTGCATATCGCGCATTTTGGCCCCGCGCATACAGATAACGATGTCGCTGTCGGAATACCAAGCGCGCGTGTCATACATATTGGGGACATGCTCTTTTTAGAGAGACTCCCATTTATTGACGTTGACTCAGGTGGCAGTTTCAACGGCCTGGTACAAGTGATTGGCCATGTACTCAGTTGGCTTCCAGATGATACTCTCGTAATCCCCGGCCACGGGCCTCTCTGCGACAAAAAAGAACTTGCTAGGCACCACTCTTTCCTGCTTGCTGTTCAGCAGCACGTCCGAAGAAATCCAAAAATGTCGCCGAAAGAACTGGCGGATTCTTTTGACAAAAAGCCTTGGGAA
>Ga0268262_10003043_pt1 | contig 18603 bp, 17 predicted proteins | sample TergutNc150P3_FD_190354 | JGI IMG/M metagenome (GOLD analysis project Ga0268262, IMG submission 190354) | Nasutitermes corniger P3 segment gut microbial community from laboratory colony in Florida, USA - Nc150 P3 (SPAdes) (version 2) | ecosystem: Host-associated > Arthropoda: Insects >...
TAATAAAAAAAGAAGTGCTGATTCTGATTATTGGAGGGGTTTTTGTTCTGGAAATTGCTTCGGTAATTTTACAGGTGCTTTCATTTAAATTGCGGAAGAAGAGGGTGTTTAAAATGGCACCCATTCACCATCATTTTGAATTATCCGGCTGGGCGGAAAATAAAGTAGTAATCCGTTTCTGGATAATGGGAGGGCTGTTTGCGATCATCGCGTTGTCAACGCTGAAGATCCAGTAAGATTTATGGATATGCAATTCAAGTACGAAAAGCAAAGTAGTTCCCGCCGAGCCCATGGGGCAAGGTTTCCATCCGGTACGGATCACCTGCTTGTTGCCAGCGTTTTGTTTCTTGCCGGCGTGGGCCTTGTAACGCTATACTCGTCGTCGTATGCCTTTGCGCAAAGAATGTACGATGACGGGCTGTACCTGGTTACACGGCAGGCGACCCTGGGCCTTGCCGGGCTTGTTTTGTTCATTTTCTTTTCATATATAAATCTGGAACTGCTCCGCAAATTTATAAAGCCGCTGGTGTTTAGCAGTATTTTCCTTTGTGCCCTCACTTTTGTACCTGGAATCGGCGTTACTTTAAACGGAGCGCCCCGCTGGATAGGGGTCGGTTCTTTCACGTATCAGCCTTCGGAACTGGTAAAGCTTGTCCTCCCTATGTATCTGGCCCACTATTTTGAGAAAAGAAAGAATGGAACAAGCGAACTATCCCGAAGCATTATTCCCCCGGCTCTGATAACCGGCGTTTTTTTCGTTTTGATATTCTTGCAGAATAATTTTTCAACTGCGGTGTTTCTTGCGTTTAACGCCCTTTTTATTTTTTTCCTTGCGGGAGTCCGCTTCCGTTATTTCTTCAGCGCTCTTTTTATGTTCCTGCCCACCGCGGCACTTCTGGTTTTAAAAAAGGAACACAGGGTCAGGCGTTTTTTGAGCTATATACACCCGGATTTTGAGCCGCACGGAGCTAGTTATCAGGTTAATTCCTCAATATTTTCAATAAGTTCAGGGGGATTCTGGGGCAAGGGCATCGGGTACGGAACACGGAAAATCGCAAGCGTCCCTGAAATCCATTCGGATTTTATTTTTTCGTCTTTTGCCGAAGAGATGGGATTTTTGGGAGTTATGTTCTTTTTCATACTGTTTTCCATCTTCGCTGTCCGGGGATATATTGATTCCATGAACAATGAAAAGCCCTTTAACCGTCTTTTGGGCTGCGGCCTTGTTACAATAATTATTTCGCAGGTTCTCATGAATATAGCCGTTACTGCCGGCGCTTTGCCCGCAACAGGGATTCCGCTGCCGTTTTTTTCCGCCGGCGGATCCTCGCTGGCGACTACGCTGGTAATGGCAGGCCTTGTGGTGAATGTTTCCAGAACCTCAAAAAATCGCACAAACGGAGTGGAAAGCTAATATGGCCGACGATTACGATTATATAATGGATAATTCGGAAGCCCCGACCGGATTTGAAAGGTTTATTAAAATATTCATTGTGATCGCGGCTCTCTGCCTGGGCGCCGAGCTAATCTGGCTTTTGGGGATTAGCCCTTTCAGGCCGTTTTCCAAAATTGACATTACAGGCTTAGACGGGATTGGCAGGGAAGAAATTCTTGCAAGAGCTGGAATAAACGCTTCCTCTTCTTATTTTACAACGGATGTCGTAAAAATTGAAAATGCCCTTATGGGGATCAGCTCAATTGAATCCGCCAGAGTTTTCAAATTCTTCCCAAACAGGCTAAGGATTGTTCTTGAAGGTCGCAAGCCTGTCGCCTTTGCTTTTGCCTCCATTAATAATAGAACTGTGCCTGTGGTATTTGACAGCCAGGGCGTGATTTTTGAAATCGGCGGGAAACCCCTTCCTGGCTTTTACCCTGTGGTTTCGGGGCTGATTATTGAAGACCCCGTTCCCGGGATGAGGCTTCCCGGGCCTTTTATTCCCTTCTTAAAAGAACTTGAAAAAATTGAAATGTCCGCTCCGGAGCTTCTTTCCGCGGTTTCGGAATTCAGAATATACAGAAAACTTTTTGATGGCTTTGATTTGATTCTCTATCCGGCCCATAAAAAGATAAAGATCAGAGTGTCGGAAATAAGCGAAGATACGCTGCGTTATGCCCTTTTGATGGTAGATGTGCTGTCAGATTCACTCGGAATAGATACCCTGGATTTTCGCTCCGGTATAGCGTCGTATATCCCGAAGGAGGCATATCCTGAGTAATGAAGAATTGGTGGTCGGTCTGGACATAGGCACGACCAAGGTATGCGCTGTAATCGGTGAAATAAGCGGGAACGGTTTGCTGGAAATTACCGGGGTAGGAACTGCCCCTTCCACCGGGCTCAGAAAGGGCGTGGTGGTAAATATTGAAGCGACGCTGCGTTCGGTTTCCAAGGCCATCGAGGCTGCGGAAATGATGAGCGGCAGAGAAGTACATGAGGCCTGGACAGGCATAGGCGGCAGCCATATCGAGGGGATCAATTCCCGCGGGGTTGTGGCGGTAACCGGCAGAGGACGTGAAACCCGTGAGATAGGGAACGACGATATTAAGCGGGTTCTTGAGGCGGCCCAGGCAGTGCTGATACCGATGGACAGAAGGCTCCTGGAGGTAATTCCCCAAAGCTATACCGTAGACGATCAGAAGGGAATACAGGATCCGCTGAATATGATTGGCGTCAGGCTTGAAGCCGAAGTTCATATTATCACCTGCTCCACGACCGGCGCGCAAAACCTTATCAAGTGCGTGAACCGCGCCGGCTTCCGCGTTAAGGACCTTATATTGGAAACCCTTGCCTCCGGGCGCGCCGTACTGACGCCGGAAGAAAAAGAGCTGGGCGTTGCGCTGGTTGATCTGGGCGGAGGGACTACGAATGTGCTGGTTTATTCGGGAGGCGCGCCTTATTCCATCAACACAATTCCCGCCGGAGGTACGCAGGTAACAAGCGATATTTCAATAATTAAGAATATTTCCTTTGAAGTCGCGGAGAAAATTAAACTTGAAGCGGGATGCTGTTGGGAGCCGTTTATGGAAGACGATGATGAAATCATTGTTCCGGGAGTCGGAGGAAGGGCGCCCCAGGCCATACCCAGGCCGCAGATATTCGCGATTATTCGTCCAAGGATGGAGGAGACTTTTAAGCTGGTCAAGGAAAAGCTGGACAAGCTTTCATTTTCCAGGCCCCTGGGCGGGGGAGTTGTGCTTACAGGCGGCGGCTCGGAGCTTTTGGGAGCGGCAGATCTGGCTGCCCAGATTTTCAACCTGCCCGTCAGGGTGGGAAACCCGCTGCCTGTAGGAGGCCTTGTTGAAGATTACCGAAGCCCCGCTTTTGCTACCGCCGTGGGGCTTGCGCTTGAAGGATACGATCGAAGTCAAAAAGACGGAGCCGTTCACGGCGGCGAATCCAGAGACAAAGGGGGGCCAAGGGTTTGGGAAAAACTGAAGGATTGGTTTGAAAAAGAGTTTTTTTAAAAAAAACCGATAAGATCGGTTTTCAACCGGTGATACCGGTTTTCAACATAATTTGGGAGGGGTTATGAATTTTGAATTGCTAAACGAAACTGTAAAGAAAGAGAAGCCTGTTTCTATCGTTGTAATTGGAACTGGCGGTTGCGGTTCAAATGCCGTAGACGGAATGATTGACTGCGGAATTAAAGGCGTGAAATTCATCGCTGTCAATACGGATATGCAAGCCTTGAAAAGAAGCAAGGCGGAGATAAAGCTCCAGATTGGTTCGGAACTAACCGAGGGCATGGGCGCGGGGGGCGTGCCGGAAATAGGCGAGCAGGCCGCCCACGAGAACCGGGAAGAATTAGCCAGGGCTCTTGCGGGGGCGGATATGGTTTTTATTACAGCCGGTATGGGCGGCGGAACGGGAACCGGTTCGGCTCCGGTCATTGCCGAGATTGCCAGGAGCCAGGGCGCTTTGACGGTGGGTGTGGTAACAAAGCCTTTTGATTATGAAAGAAGGTACCGCATGGATGTTGCCGAGAGGGGGATAGCCATGTTAAGGGAAAAAGTGGATACCCTTATCGTTATTCCGAATCAAAGGCTGTTAAACAACGTCGAGCGAAAAACCAGTATTCCCGAGGCAATCCGCAGGGCGAATGATATTCTCCGCCAGGGAGTTCAGGGCATTTCTGACATCATAATTGAAACCGGGTTCATCAATATCGACTTTGCCGATGCTCTGGCCGTTATGAAGGATCAGGGAGACGCGCTGATGGCAATCGGCTGCGGAAGCGGGGAGAACCGTGTAGAGGAAGCTGTCTCAAGCGTTCTGGACAATCCGCTTTTGGAAGATGTCTCGATTAAGGGAGCTACCCGCGTTCTTATTTATGTGGCAGGCAACGAAGACCTTCCCCTTGTCGAATATGACGATATAATCAAGCGCATTACAGCGGATATAGACCCTGACGCCAATATTATTTCCGGCATGTACTTTGATCAAAGCCTTGGAGATAAAATAAAGGTTACGGTGATTGCCACGGGCTTTAATGTCGGCAATGAACAGGAGCCGCCGCCAGAAACGGTAAGTCCAATTAGTTCAAAGAAAAGCGAGATAATAAGCAGCAACGAATTCAATACCATCATCGGGAACGGAATCAATGTGGATATTCTTCCGCCGCGAGGCAAACGCGATGAATTCAGGTACGAGAACGAGGATTTGGATGTGCCCACGGTAATTCGGGATCGCAGGTTTTTCTATATACCGGGCGAGACTGCGGCAAAGCCCCAGTACAGCTAAAAGGAAAGCGTGGACAAGCTCTCTCTTCTTGAAAATTATTATTCCCGGCTCATTGCTCTTGAACGAAGGGCTCCCTTAACAGCCGAAACCTACAGGTTTGAAATTAGAAAGTTTCTGGACTGGCTTGAGGGAGAAAAGCTATCGTTAAATTCAAGTGAATCATCCGGGGGAAAGGCGGTAGTCATTTCCGATGTTACACGCTACCTTGAGCATCGCCGCCAAAGCGACGGCATTGATTCAAGATCCGTGGCTAAGGCAATTTCCGCACTGCGCTCGTTTGCCCGCTTCCTGGAAGACTCCGGTTTCCAGGGCGTTTCCGGTTTGGCTTCCCTGCTGCAAATTCCCCGCAGGGTTGACAGGCTTCCTGAGGTTCATCGAAAGGAAGACGTTGACGCCCTTCTTTTGTCAATTGATACGGGGTCTACTTTGGGGATTAGGAACAGGGCGCTGTACGAGCTTATTTATTCAGCCGGGCTTCGGATTTCGGAAGCCGTGCGTCTTAACACGGAAGATCTCTTTCTTTCGGAAAATATGGCCAGGGTAACCGGAAAAGGGAACAAGGAAAGACTGGTCGTCTTTGGCCCGGATGCGCTGCATTGGATAAAGCGCTATTTAAAAGAGGCAAGGCCGGAATTACAGGGCATAAGAAAAACCAAAGCCCTCTTCCTCGGCAGAAGCGGCAAAAGGCTTTCGCGCAAGGGAATATGGAAGAACTACAAACCAATAGCGGTTAAAGCAGGGCTTTCAACAAAGCTCCACACTATGCGGCATACCTTTGCCACAGAGCTGCTTGCGGGCGGGGCGGATTTGCGCTCTGTACAGGAACTCTTGGGACATGCGGAGATTACAACAACCCAGATCTACACCCACATAGATACATCGCGCCTGAAAGACAGCCACAGCAAATATCTTCCGCGGCTAAAAGCATGGAGTAGCGAACAATGAAAGGTAAAATAATTACATTAGCGGCGGTAGTAATGGTAATTGTCGCTGTTTTTTCAATGATTTCGCGTTATCAAAAAAACAAAGCCTACGGCGAACAGGCACAACGAATTTATTCTTCCGACGGCTCCAATCCTCCGTCTACAGTGGAGGAGCTAAAAGCCGCAATAGCGGCGAACGAAAAAAAGATAGAAAGGTATGTTAATGACGTGGCTCAAACAGGAGTTTACTGGAAGATTCTTGCTTCCCGTCTGTCGGACAGGAACCTTCACGGAGAAGCCCTTGAAGCCCTTCGAAGAGCCGCCTATTACCTTCCACAAGACGCGTCTGTCCAATACAACACCGGCCTTTCGGCTGGCATAATGGCCAAGGCCACTCACGCTTTTCCCGGAATGGAAAACACCGAAAAAGAAGAGTATTATTCCCTTGCGGAAGAAGCTTTCTTGCGGGCCATTGAACTTGACGGCCGTTACCTCAGCCCAAAATACGGCCTTGGGGTGCTTTATGTGTTTGAACTTGACAGGCCGGAGGACGCGATTCCTCATCTTCAAAAGTACCTTGAAATTTCCCGGAACGATATAGATACCATATTTGTACTTGCGCGGGCTTATTATATGGTGAGGGACTATAAGTCCGCTATTGATCTTTACGACAGGATCATCACCCTCACCAGGGATGAACAAAAAAGGAAAGACGCGCGAAATAACCGGCAGCTTGTAATGGAGCAGATGAATGGATAATTTGCTTGACCTTATGATCTGCCGTATTCCCGGACTCAAGGCCAATGAACGTGTGGAATTGATTAAGAAATTTGACAAGGAAGATGATTTTTCGTTACTTTTTAAAAGGCCGGATATCCGTTCGATTAATGTGAACGATATTCGTTCGATGGCGGAAAAGGACGCGGAGAGGGCCAGAAAGCTTGGCATCCATATTGTGTCCTGGCGCGAAGAAAGCTATCCGCCTTTGCTCCGCGAGATATACGATCCACCGGCGCTTCTGTTTTACCGAGGCGTTCTTCCCGATCCGGTTAAACCCCTGGCGGCGGTGGTGGGAACCAGAAGGCCGTCTTCGCAGGGGGCAAAGCGGGCCTTTGATATTGGCTGGGAACTTGGCAAGGCCGGTATCCCTGTTGTGTCCGGGCTTGCGTTGGGCATTGACTCAATGGCCCACCGTGGAAATATAGAGGCGCTCTCGCCTACGGTTGCCGTACTTGGTTCAAGCCCCGACATGGTATACCCTGTTTCTAACCGCTTTCTTGCAAAGCGCATTCTGGATACAGGCGGCGTTATTTTTTCGGAGTACCAGCCGGGAACAGGCCCCCGAAAGTGGAATTTTCCCGAGCGTAACCGGATTATATCTGGTCTCGCTCGTGGAACCGTTATTGTAGAAGCGCCTGAAAAATCAGGGGCGCTTATTACGGCCAAATTTACTGTGGAACAGAACCGGGATCTTTGGGTGGATAAAGCGGGAATTTCTTCACCGCGGAGTGCCGGCACAGCTCATCTTGCGAAAGAAGGCTCTTTGATTCTTTCTTCCGTTAGGGATATTCTTGCGGAATGGCAGTTGGAAGGAGCTTCATCAAAAGAGATGAAAACAGAACAAGACGAAGCGGTTGACCTTGCCACGTCCATGGCAGGATATCTCGGTATTAAGTTGTAAGGTTTTAGGGAAAGAAAATGGCAGTGAAAGCGAAAAGCATAGATAAAGAGGAAAAGGTACTCAAAAAGAAAAAAACACTCGAAGAAAAAAAAATACTTGTTATTGTCGAGTCTCCCGCAAAGGCAAAGACAATCGAGAAGTACCTTGGCTCCTCTTATACGGTAAAGGCATCAATGGGGCACTTGATCGATCTTCCAAAATCCCGCCTTGCCATAAATGTAGAAAAAAATTTTGAGCCGGAGTATATAACAGTCCGCGGGCGGGCAAAGCTCCTTAAAGAACTGCAGGGGGACGCGAAAAGGGCTGGCACGGTACTTCTGGCAAGCGATAATGACCGCGAGGGCGAGGCAATTGCCTGGCACTTAAGAAACGCGATAAGCGCAAAAACCGATAATGTACCCATTCAGCGTATCGCTTTTAACGAGATCACTCCCGGGGCCATAAGGGACGCGGTGGCAAATCCGTCTACGATTGATGAAGCGAAGGTAAACGCGCAGAAAGCCCGGCGGATTCTTGACCGCCTTGTGGGATATAACCTTTCGCCCCTGCTCTGGAAAAAAGTGAAGAACGGGCTTTCGGCTGGCAGGGTACAGTCAGTGGCCCTTCGCCTTATCTGCGAAAGGGAAAAGGAAGTGGAATCCTTTGTTCCCGAAGAGTACTGGACGCTGGAAGCGGACTTTAAAGCCGGCAAAGCTTCGTATACTGCGCAGCTGGTTTTATGGAACGGGGAAAAGCCGGTACTAAAAAGCGAAGAAGATGTCCGCTCCATAATTGACGCCGTTAAAAACAGCGAGTGCCTTGTTTCTGACACAAGGGAGGTCGAAAAAAACGTAAAGCCGAAGCCGCCCTTTACAACCTCCCAGCTTCAGCAGACTGCGGCAAACCGCCTGGGCTTTACCTCCAGAAAGACCATGCAGATTGCCCAGCAGCTTTACGAAGGAATAAACCTTCAAAGTTCCCGCATTGGGCTTATCACATACATGCGTACCGATTCGGTGCGAATTTCAAAAAGCGCACAGGAAGAAGCCCGGAAATGGATAGGCGAAAATTTTCCTGAGGAGCTTCCCGATCAGGCGCAGGAATACTCGGTGGGGAAAAAGGCCCAGGATGCCCACGAGGCAATACGTCCAACCTATATCAGTTATACCCCGGACAGCTTAAAAGAATACCTGTCAAAAGATCAGTTGAAACTTTACACAATTATCTGGGAAAGGTTTGTGTCCAGCCAGATGAAAAACGCAAAGACAAAAACTGTAAGCATTGACATTTCCGCTTCCTCAGGCGGCGGATGCGGTGTGTTTCGCATAGCGGGCACAAAGATAATTGAAAAAGGTTTTTACCGCGCAATGAAACTTTTGGCCTCCAGGGATGAAAAGGGGAGTTCTTATCCGTCGCTAAAGAAAGGCGACAAAGTTAAAGTTGACCAGTTCAGGCCGGAGCAGCACTTTACCCAGGGACCGGCCCGTTTCACCGACGCGTCCATTGTTAAGACCCTGGAAGAAAAAGGCATAGGCAGGCCTTCAACCTATGTGCCGATAATTTCTGTCCTTTTGGATCGCTATTATGTTGTCAGATCGAACAAACAGCTTGTCCCCACCGTTTTGGGCCGCATGATTAACGACCTGCTTGTGGAGAATTTTCCGCAAGTTGTAGACGCGGGTTTTACAGCTTCAATGGAAACCATGCTTGACGAGGTCGAGGACAGCCAGAGATCATGGCCTGACATGATACGCGAGTTTTGGAATCCCTTTAAATACCGGGTGGATGAGGTTGTTAAAACGCTGGAATCTTTCAAGGGTATGCTGGATGAGGAAACAGATTACGTTTGCGAAAAATGCGGCAGGAAGCTCGTAAAAAAACTTGGCCGCTTCGGTTTCTTCCTGGCCTGTCCTGGTTTTCCCGAATGCAAGAACACCAAATCAATACCGCTTGCCAAGTGTCCGAAATGTTCGGGGGATATAGTTTCCCGAAAAACGAAGGGCCGGGGCAAGGAATTTTACGGATGCACAAGATACCCCGAATGTGATTTCATCAGCCACTTTAAGCCAATTAACCAGAACTGCCCCAAATGCGGACAGTTTCTGGTTGAAAAATACGACAAGAAAAACGGAACCCACAAGGCCTGCATAAACCCGGAATGCGATTTTCTGCATTCGAAAGATGATGAGAAGGATGAGAACAATGGCGAATAACGACAATCATCCCGATCTGGACAGGGATAACCGCGTGGAAGAATACCTTGGCTATCTTACTTCCGTCAGGGGGATCTCCGAGCGCACCGCTTCCGCATACAGGCATGATCTTCTGCGTTTTTCCGCCTATTGCGAAAACCATGGCTTTTCTCCCGAAAAGGCGGAGCGGACGCAGGTAAGGGGTTTTATCGCCGATCTTTCCGCCGAGGGAGCTGCTTCCGTAAGCGTGAACAGGGCGCTTTCTTCCATTCGCGGTTTTTACCGCTGGATGCTGCGTTTCGGCTTCCGTAAGGACGATCCTTCTTCTCCCTTGAGAAATCTTAAAACGCCAAAAACGCTTCCCGTCTTTCTGTGGGAAGCCGAAATGGCCCATTTTTCCACGCTCCCTGAGAAGGCGGGAATTCTTTGGCCCGATCGGGACAAGGCGCTGATCATGGCGATGTATTCAGGCGGCCTTCGCATATCCGAAGCCGCTTCGATAAACCTGAAAAACCTGACCCCTGATTTTTCAAGCGCCAGGATCGTCGGAAAGGGAAACAAGGAGCGGCAGGTGTTTTTCTCCGAGGAAGCAAAAGAAGCCCTGCTTGCTTATCTGCCAGCCAGAAAGACCCGCATCAAGGCGGAGCGCCCGACGGACAGGCTTTTTATCAGCCGCAAGGGGGATCCGATTTCCGTTCCCGGCTTGCGCTGGATTATTACAAAGTACTCGGAAAGATCGGGGCTGGATAAAAATATCCACCCCCACTCCCTGCGCCACAGCTTCGCGACCCATTTGGTAAATTCCGGCTGCGATGTCCGTGTAGTGCAGGAACTCCTGGGACATGCCAGTATCAGCACGACCCAGCGTTATACCCATGTCAACATGGAACATTTAAAAAAAGTTTACAAAAAGGCGCATCCACACGGAGGGGAGAAAAAGTGACGGCGGAAAAAACGAAAACACGAATACGGGTACGATCTACAACGGTCCTGGCTGTCAGGCGTTACGGGAAAGTCGCTATGGCCGGGGACGGCCAGGTTACCTTTGGCGAAACGGTATTGAAAAACAACGCCAAAAAGGTGCGCCGCCTTATGGATGGCAAAGTCCTCTGCGGTTTCGCCGGTGCGACCGCCGATGTTTTCGCCCTTCATGACCGCTTTGAGACAAAACTAAAGGAGTACTCAGGCGATCTTGTCAGGGCGGCAGTGGAGCTCGCGAGGGAATGGAGAATGGACAGGGCCCTCCGCCGTTTGGAAGCCATGCTTCTTGTTGCGGACATAGGCAAGACCCTGCTCATTTCCGGAACCGGCGATGTAATAGAGCCGGCGGAGAATGCCCTTGCCATTGGCTCAGGATCCAACTACGCTTATGCGGCGGCGTTGGCTTATCTGGATGCATCGGAGCTTTCGGCCAGGGAAATCGCCGAGCGCTCGCTAAAAATAGCGGGGAATATCTGCGTATATACCAACGAAAATTTAACTATAGAGGAACTTGCCAATGAATGAAAAAAGCGTGGACAGGCTAAGCCCAAAAGAAATTGTAGCCGAGTTGGATAAATATATCGTCGGGCAGAAGAAGGCAAAGCGGGCGGTGGCTATCGCTTTGAGGAACCGTATCCGCCGCTTAAAGATCAGCGAGGAAATTCGGGACGACGTTACGCCGAAAAACATTTTGATGATTGGCCCAACCGGAGTAGGCAAAACCGAGATCGCAAGGCGGCTTGCGAAACTGGCAGGTTCTCCTTTTGTAAAGGTAGAGGCTACCAAGTACACCGAGGTAGGCTATGTGGGCCGCGATGTGGAATCCATGATTCGCGACCTTATGGCCGCCGGGGTTCAGATGGTCAAGCAGGAAATGCAGCAAAGCGTTACCGCCGAGGCGGAAAAGCACGTTGAGGAGGCTCTGCTTGACCTCTTGCTTCCAGGCTCCGGAAAAAAGCAAAAAGAAAAAAGCCAATCCGGCCCGATAGTAAAGCCCATGGGAACTTTTTCCATTCCGACTAACGGGGATCACGGTTCGTCTCTCCTGGGAACCGCCATTCAAATAGGAATCCCGCGTGAAACTGCCGAAAGCGCGGAAAACGGCGGGGAACCGGAAGAAGAAGCCACGATAGAAGAACATATCGAAGCGGACCATGCCCCGAACCCGACGAGGGAAAAATTCAGGGCCATGCTCAGGGAAGGAAAACTTGAGGACAAAACCGTTGAGATAATTATAAACCAGAGCCCTCAGTTTCCTTCAATTGAGATGATGGGCGGCAGTATGGAAGATTTGGAATCCAGCCTTTCGGGAATCGCCGGTTTCTTCGGAGGGAGCAAAAAGAAAAAGCGCGTTACCGTCAGCCGCGCCAGGGAAATTCTTTTTAGCGAAGAATCGGAAAAGCTCATCGACAGGGATCGCGTGAGCGACGAAGCCCGCCAGAGGGTACAGGAAACAGGCATTATTTTTATTGACGAGATTGACAAGATAGCCGTTAAGGGCGACAGGGGCGGGGGGCCTGACGTTTCCAGGGAGGGGGTTCAAAGGGACATACTGCCCATAGTTGAGGGCGCTACGGTGAACACCAAGTGGGGCGCCGTAAATACAGAGCACATCCTTTTTATTGCCGCCGGGGCCTTTAACATCGCCAAGCCTTCGGATCTGATCCCCGAATTGCAGGGACGTTTCCCTCTTAGGGTTGAGCTTGATTCGCTTGGAAAAAATGATTTCCTTAGAATCCTGACCGAGCCAAAAAACGCCTTAACCAAGCAGTATACGGAACTTATGGCCACCGAAAACGTGGAAATAGAATTTACCCCCGAAGCCGTTGAGCGCCTTGCCGCCCTGGCCGCTGAGGTTAATTCAAAGCTTGAAAACATAGGTGCCCGCAGGCTCCATACGATAATGGAAGCCCTTTTGGAGGAGCTTTCCTTTGAAGCGCCGGACATAGGCCCAGCCAGGGTACCCATTACCGTGGATTACGTGAACGAAAAGCTCGTCAACCTGGTAAACGATCAAGACTTGGGACGGTACATTCTGTGAGAATTAAAGTAACACACACGTTTACCGATGATTTAGATAGAGGGAAGGAGTAACATGATTGTAAACAATACTTTCAGCAAAACAGTTGACCTGCTTCATCGGGGATTAAGTGTCGCTTCGCTCCGGGAATCCGTAATTGGCAATAACCTGGCGAATGCGGATGTTCCCAACTTTAAGCGCACGGACGTGAACTTTGAAAGCGAGCTTAAACGGGCGCTGGATACCGAAAAGCAAAAGCCGGTTTTGGAGCTTAACCTTACCCACCCGAATCATATTTCCAACTGGAATCCCAGGAACTACCAGGAAGTACAGCCCCGGCGGGTGTTGGATTATATAAGCCAGTCGGACAACAACGGCAACAACGTGGATGCGGAAGAAGAATTCAACCTGCTCCTCAAAAACCAGTTGAGGTATATGCTGATGGCTCAATCCGTTACTTTTGAGTTCAGCCAGGTAAACCAGGTATTAAGGAGCTAAGTAGTTAATGAAGGAAACGTTGTTTCCTTTTCGATTTGCGTTTGCGGCTAAAGCCGCATAAATAGAGGTTACGATGGGACTTTTTACATCAATCAACATAGCGTCTTCGGGAATGTCGGCCCAGAGAACCAGGAGCGACGTTATAGCGGATAACATAACCAACGCGTCTACCACCCGTACCGCGGAAGGCGGCCCATTTCGCCGCTCGCGGACGATTATGCGTCCCAGGGTTTCAAGCCCCTATTGGCGATCCCCGTTTCTGCCTGAGGGCATGGACAACGGCGTGGGAGCCGGCGTCAGGATAGCGGAGATTCAGAAGGATTATAAAACTGAAAACAGGCTTGTGTATGATCCGACCCATCCTGACGCGATCAAGAGCGGCCCAAGGGAAGGGTATGTTGAGATGCCCAATGTGGACATAGTAAGCGAAATGGTGGATTTAATCGCCGCTTCAAGAGCGTACGAAGCCAACGCTTCGGTGGTTGAAGGGGCCAAGTCCATGTTCCAGAAAGCTTTGGAAATAGGAAGCAGATAAAAGTAATTAATTGGGAGGGAATATGTCAATTTTTAAGCCTGAATTAAACTTCGGAAACTTGCCGTATCTGCCGCTAAGCGTGACCCATAAGGATCACATTTCTGTCAAAGCGGCTGAATTTTCTGCTATGGGGAACAAGATAACCGAAACCGGCAAAAAGATAGGCGCCGACGCGGTAATTCGTTCCGGCACTTTTACGGAGTCAATGCTTGGTGCTCTGGATAAAGTCAGCGCCTATCAGCAGTTTGCTTCCAGTCTGAGCCAGGCGGCTATTATCGATCCGGATTCGGTTAATATTGAGGATGTTACGATAGCCCAGGCGGAGGCCGCAATGTCGCTGAACATAGCGCGCAATGTGTTGAATCGCCTTGTGCAGAGCTGGAGGGATTTAATCAATACACGATAATCCAGATATACGATTTTAGGGGAGGGGAAAATGGACTGGTTTAGGAAATTAATAGCGCAAATAGGAGCGTACTGGGGCAAATGGTCTTTGCTTCAGAAAGGTATTCTTGCCGTGATTGTTATCGCGGTTTTGGCGGGAATTATAGCCCTTGTGTCGGTGTCGTCTTCGCCAAATCTGGTTTCGTTATTCAACGGTACGCCTATACGGGATGTCGCCATCAGGGACCGGATACTACTGCGCCTGGATCAGGAAAACATCAAGGCTTACGAAACTCCGGCGGGGGTGATCCAGGTAGAGGATAAAAGAACCGCGCAGAGGGCGATAGCAATTCTGACCAGGGAAGAACTTATTCCCGCTAACATGGATCCCTGGGCGATTTTCGATGTAGAGCGCTGGACAATCACGGACTTTGAAAGAAACGTAGACCTCCAAAGGGCCATTACCCAAACGGTAACGAATCATATTAAGGCCTTGGACGACGTTGATAACGCGGATGTATCAATAGTCTTCCCTAAGGATCGCCTTTTCACTTCCGATCAGAACGCAGTTACCGCCAGCGTTGTTATCACTCCCAAACCGGGGAGCGACATCATTCAGAACCGGAAAAAGATCGAGGGCATTCAAAAGCTCTTGAAATTCGCCGTTGAAGGACTCCAGGACGAAAACATAGTAATTACCGATACGAATGGACTTATCTTAAACGACTTTGCGGGCCTTGCCGAATGGGACAGGCTGACGCGGGTAGATCGGGAAATCAAGATGACCCGCCAGCTTGAGGCTCAATACAGGGCGAAGATCCTTGCAACCCTGCAAAAAACCTATACCGAAGACAGGGTAAGGGAACTTGATATCAAAATTACCATGGATATGTCCCAAAAGTCCGTGGGTACGACGGAATCTTTTCCGGTAACCATGAAGCCGCAGACACCGGGACTTTCCTATGACGACTCAATTCTTCTTGAATCCATTCCACGCTCAACTGCCACTTCAAAGACCTCCTGGGAGGGCACGGGCTTTAACCCGGAAGGCCCTGCGGGGGTGGAAGGTCAGGTGCCTCCCGCTTACAGGGACATGTCCAACCTCTACGGAAAGGTAAACCAGGAGACCGCGACAATAAACAACGAAATAAACCAGCGGATAACTCAGGAAGAAAAAAGCCCCGAGATAAACAGGGTTACAGTGTCGGTCAATATAGACGGGACCTGGAAATTGAAATATGATGAAAAACGTAACCCTGTGATTACACCCGATGGGGCAAGGGAAAGGGTTTACACTCCCATATCGCCGGAAGACATAAGGGCAACCCAGATCCTTTTACAGAACGCCATCGGTTACAATGCCGCGCGGGGCGATTCGGTTACTGTCCATAACATTCAGTTTGACAGAACCAAACAGTTTGGCGACGAAGACGCCGCTTACTTCAGGAGAAAGCAGCTTGAAACGGGCGTGTTGATCTTCCTTGGGGGCCTGGCTGTTCTCCTTATCGCCTTTATTCTCTTTAGGACTATTACCAGAGAGATAGAGAGGCGCAAGAGGCTGGAAGCGGAGGAAAGAGCGCGCCGTGAAGAGGCCCTCAGGCAGCAGGCCCTTTTGCAGGCGGAAGAAGAGGGAATGGATGTGTCCATGTCCGTGGAAGAAAGGACACGCCAGGAGCTGCAGGAGTCCGTTATGAACATGGCAAAGGAACACCCCGAAGACGCGGCGCAGCTCATCCGCACTTGGCTTTTAGAGGAGTAGAGGTTATAAATGGCGAAAGTTGCTTCAACATCAAGTCCGGGGTCAGGTACCGCAACCGGAAAGAAAAAAGGCGCCAAGGAATACACAGGCCGGCAAAAGGCCGCCATTTTCCTTGTAACTATCGGATCGGAAATATCCGCAGAGATATTCAAATTTCTTCGGGAAGATGAAATTGAAACCCTCACCTTTGAGATTGCCAGGCTGGAAACAATAGAGCCTGAACAAAAGGACGCCATCCTACAGGAGTTCCAGGAACTCATGATGGCGAACCAGTTCATCTCGACAGGCGGTATTGACTTCGCGAGGGAGCTTCTTGAAAAATCCCTGGGCAGCCAGAAGGCCATCGACATCATTAACCGTCTTACTTCGAGCCTGCAGGTGCGGCCTTTCGATTTTATACGCAGAACAGACCCGGCCCACCTTCTCAACTTTATTCAACAGGAACATCCCCAAACCATAGCCTTGATTCTTGCTTACCTTGAGCCGCAAAAGGCTTCGATTATTTTGCAAAACCTTCCCCACGAAGTGCAGAGCGACGTGGCCCGGCGCATTGCTACCATGGACAGAACAAGCCCTGAAGTTTTAAGAGAGGTCGAGCGGGTTCTTGAAAAGAAGCTTTCCACCCTGTCAAGCGAAGATTATTCGGCGGCGGGCGGTGTTGAGAGCATAGTGGAAATCCTCAACCTGGTTGACCGCGCTTCGGAAAAACAGATCATTGAGGCTTTGGAAGATGAAGACCCGGAACTTGCGGAAGAAATCAAGAAGAGAATGTTCGTGTTTGAAGACATTGTCATGCTTGACGACCGCTCGATTCAGAAGGTTATGCGGGAAGTGGATTCCCAGGAGCTGGCCAAAGCCCTCAAGAGCGTGGATACGGAAGTGCAGGACAAGATATTCAGAAACATGAGTAAGAGAGCGGCAGGCATGTTGAAGGAAGACATGGAGTACATGGGCCCTGTACGGCTAAAGGATGTTGAAGAATCCCAGCAAAAGATAGTTTCAATTATCCGCCACCTTGAAGATACCGGTGAAATCGTTATCGCCAGGGCCGGAGAAGACGAACTGGTTGTTTAAGAGGTTAGTGTATGACCAAGGCGGTATTCAGGCCCGGCGAAATCGCGGTAAACGAAACAAGGATTCTTCTCGATCCTCCCACCAAGTTTCCTGAGCTTTCGCATTTAGCGCCGGTAGAAACGGAGCTGGAAGAAATACCTGAAGCTGCGGAGGCATATACGGGCCCCACGGTTGAAGAACTGCGGCGCGAGGCGGACGAGTTCAGGGAACAATGGGAAACAGAAAAGGAAACCCTGATCCGTGCCTCCAGGGCCGAAGCTGACCGCATCATAAAGGAAGCGGAAGATGCGGCCTTTAAGCAGGTCAAGCGAAAGACCGATGAAGCCCAGTCCCTGAAGCGCAAAGCGCAGGACGAAGCGGATAAAATAATTGCCGAAGCCAACAAAAAGGCGGCGCAGATTGAAGCCGATAGCCGCGCCGCGTTTGAGGCTGAAAGAAAGGACGCTGAGGAAGAAGGCCGCGCTACCGGCAGGGAAGCGGGCTTTATCGAGGGCAAAGCTGAAGTGGAACGCCTTGTTGAAAGAACGCAGACCGTCTTGCAGCGAGCCCAGGACAAACGGGCGGAGATACTTGAAGAAACCGAACAGGAAATAATCAGCCTGGTACTGCTTATAGCCAAAAAGGTAATCAAGGTTATTTCCGAAAACCAAAGAAGCGTGATCATATCAAATGTGGTTCAGGCCCTGCGCAAAGTTAAGGGCAGGGGAAACATTATTATCCGCGTGAATATGGCGGATCTGAAACTTGCTACCGAGCATACAAAGGATTTTATCAATCTTGTAGAAGGCGCCAAATCAGTTCAAATTGTGGAAGATACTTCGGTTGATGAAGGCGGCTGCGTAATTGAAACCGACTTTGGCGAGATTGACGCCCGCATTTCAAGCCAGCTTATGGAACTGGAATCGAAGATCCTTGAAATTTCTCCCATCAAGTCATGGGCCAAAAACGAAACTGTAAAGAGCTAATTATGGGCAGTATTTTTGCAAAGTATCTGGAAACCATGAATCGCATCGACCCGATTAAATGCGTGGGACACATCGTCCGCGTTCAGGGGCTTCTTATAGAAAGCAGGGGCCCCCAGGCGATTATCGGAGAAATCTGCCGCATTGAATTAAAGAAAGCCGATACGCCCGATGGCAAGAAGTTTATTCAGTGCGAAGTCGTGGGTCTGGAAAACGATATAGTCCAGCTGATGAGCTACGGCGAAACCGGAGGCATAGAAATCGGCTGCCGTGTAATTGCTTCAGGTTCCTGCCTTGACGTGGCTGTCTCCAAAAAACTTCTTGGCCGCGTATTGAACCACCTTGGAAAGCCTATTGACGGCAAAGGCGACATTGAATCTCCGGTACGCTATCCGGTGCTGGCGGATGCCCCTGACCCATACAGCCGTCCAAAAATTAAAGAACGCATAAGCACCGGCATCCGCGCCATTGACGGCCTTTTAGCGGCAGGCAAGGGCCAGCGGCTTGGTATTTTTGCCGGATCGGGCGTGGGGAAGTCCACCCTTCTTGGCATGATTGCCCGCAATACCAGCGCCGATGTAAATGTTGTCGCGCTGATTGGCGAGCGCGGCAGGGAAGTAAACGAATTTATTGAAAACGATCTTGGCAAGGAAGGGCTTGCCCGCAGTGTTCTTGTTGTAACGCCTTCTAATTCTCCTCCCCTTGCGCGGCTAAGGGGGGCTTATGTGGCGACTGCAATCGCGGAGTATTTCCGTGACCAGGGCCTTGACGCGATGCTCCTGTTTGATTCGCTGACCCGCTTTGCCAGGGCTCAAAGGGAAATAGGGCTGGCATCCGGCGAGCCTTCGGCTACAAGGGGCTATCCGCCTTCCATGTT
>Ga0268262_10003044_pt1 | contig 18600 bp, 16 predicted proteins | sample TergutNc150P3_FD_190354 | JGI IMG/M metagenome (GOLD analysis project Ga0268262, IMG submission 190354) | Nasutitermes corniger P3 segment gut microbial community from laboratory colony in Florida, USA - Nc150 P3 (SPAdes) (version 2) | ecosystem: Host-associated > Arthropoda: Insects >...
TGTTCAACGAAGGCAAATCTAACAGAGTGGATAACCGCCGCTTGATTGAAGTGAATACGGCTATAAGGCAACACCCAGTTGAAGAAATTGGTGCATGGCTACGCAGCAAAATGCGCGGAATGAAACAACTGTAACGTGCATTTAACTATATTCATAGTATCTTGAACTCTTAATTTAGAGGATACTGTGAAAAAACATTCCTTGTTTTATACACGCCTTGCGATGATACTTTGCGTATCTTTGTTTTTCTCTTGTACCCCAGAGATTGAACAACCTCCCCCGCCAAATCAAAATAATTCCTTGGAGAAAAATTCAAGTTCTTCCTTTTCGCTTAATTTCTCTTCTGGTGAGCTGAATAACAATTCTAGTGCTTCGTTTGACGGCAATTTGTCTTCTACAATAGGGAGCCAAGTCAGTAACTCAAGCTCCTCGCGCCCAAACATTAGTAGCAGTAGTATAAATATCATAAGTAGCAGTTCATCGCAATATATATCTGCCTTGTCTAGCTCAAACAATGGTGGCGTTGCTCAACAGTGCAGCGAAACCGCTGGGCCAGTTGCTTGCTACGGCAAACTCAAAGCCAGCGGAAACAAATTAATAGGCTCAAAAAGCGGATCACCAGTGCAGGTACGCGGCGTAAGTTTATTCTGGAGCAATACCGGATGGGGCGGCGACAGATTTTTCACAGCAACTGCGGTTAATGCAATGGTTGACGACTGGAAATCTGAAGTAATTCGCGTTCCAATTGGTTATTCGGAAAGTGGCGGTTATAGTACCGATCCTAGCAACCTCACCAGAGTAAAAACTGCCATTAATGCAGCAATAGCAAAAGGTGTTTATGTAGTTATAGACTGGCACTCGCACAATGCCCATAATGAACTATCTGCCGCCACTTCATTTTTTAGTGACATGGCACAAACTTACGGCTCAAAAGACCATGTGATTTTTGAACTTTACAATGAGCCTACACCAACCAATGGGGGAACATGGGCAAATATAAAAACCTACGCAAACAGCGTTATCAGCACTATTCGGCAATATTCGGATAATTTAATTTTGGTAGGTACCCCAAGTTGGGATCAAGAGGTAAATGTTGCTGCCGGGTCTCAAGTTTCCGACCCAAAGAACAATATAGCGTATGTTTTTCATTTCTACGCCTATTCACACCCTAGATCGGCTTTTGAATCCAATGTAAATGCTGTTTTGAGTGCTGGCTATCCTGTTTTTGTAAGCGAATACGGTACTGTTGATGCAAGTGGAGATGGTCGTCATGATGCCGAAAGTTCCAATGCTTGGCATACTTATATGGATGCCAACAAAATATCTTCCTGTGCATGGAGCTTAAACGATAAAAAAGAAGCCGCAGCGTTCTTTGGCACAGGTTCTACTTTTAATATGAGTAGCTGGACAAACACAAGCTCTATGACTGCTTCTGGGCAATATATTTTTAACAAACTAAGAACTTATGCCAATTCCGCTCCGTGGCGTGGCGGTTCTGTAATAGTGCAACCTCAACCTAGCTCCAGCAGTATTAGTTACATTGTAACTAGTTCTAGTAGCGGTGCAGTTTCTGCCACAAGATGCAAAGATAGTCAGGGAGGTACGTATTTTTGCGAGTGGGGATATAGATCTGGTTATCCAAGTGATAATCCTGGATGTTTCGCAATAGATCCTACATACGATCCAAAGGGACGTACTTCTTGTGCTACCCTTGTCAGTGAATGTCAAAGCTATGGTTCTTTGTTCGTTAATTCCACCGTAGAAGGCGAAAGTAAGCGTTGCAACAGTGGTAGTTCTGGTACTTATTGCTTAGATCCTGATTATGAGGAGTGTATTCTTATGTCAATACTTTCATCCGCTGGATACACTTGTTCACAATGGGTAGATGGTGGTAGTTACGCAACGTCAAGTTCTTGTCCCAGCGGTTGGTATATTTATAAATAATTTTTAACGGCAAAGGTTACATCACAAACTCTTTCGCTTTTCCTTTATCTTTTTTGGTAACCGATATGGCCTCTAAATATATGTGGTCATATCCGTCTATCATTCCTTCTTTAACAATGGCTTCCACCATAATCCATTCGTTTTGTTTAAAGTTAAGTTTCTCTTTTTTATACACAAATTCAAAACCAGCCTTGCCATCATCTCCACAGCAACCAGCGGTTTTTCTAAAAACCTCATAGCGCTCTTTATTGTTATCGTCCGTGAATTTTTCAAAAAAGCCTTCAATCTGAACTATTTTATCCCCATAAGTTTGCGGGTTTAAATAAATATCTTTCACCTGCTGCACAAAAAGCCTGTCTTTGAGGAGGCAAAAGGATTTGGTACTCGCTTGTGCCATTGCGTGGGGGCAAAAAATCAAAAGCATTAAAAGAAGCAAAACAGAAATTTTCATAGCAACTCCTTTTTTCTTTTGAAAAATGAAATCAAACAAAAAACTAAAAACGAAATCAAATTCACCGCAACAATGCTAGCTCCCGTTGGAACATTGTAAGCAAATGAAATTACCATTCCCATAAAAAAGCAAATAACAGAGAGAAAGGCAGAGCATATAACAACAGATTTAAATGTTTTCAAAAGCCGCATAGATGTGAGCGCAGGAAAAATAATCAAACTTGAAATAAGCATTGCACCCATAATGCGCATTCCTATAACTATTATCACAGCGGTTAAAAGCGCAAGCAGCATATTGTAAAATTCAATATTCGTTCCGCTTGCTTTGGCATAGTTTTCATCAAAAATCACGGAGAAAATTTTATTGTAAAAAAACACGAATAAAAAAAGTATCACAACAGAAATAGCAACGCACAAATACACCTCTTCTTGCTTTATAGCCAAAATGCTACCGAACATATAATTGCAAACATCCGTATTCATCCCAACGGTGAGAGATATTATGATTACGCCTATGGCAAGCGAGCTGCAAGAAATTATGGCTATAGCCGCATCTCCTTGCATTTTTGAGCTTTCCCTAATTCTGAGCAGCAAAAAAGCCGCCAGCATCACAAGTGGAATGGAAACTTTGAGCGGCGAAAGCCCAAGCGGAACCGCAATGGCAAGCGTTCCAAAGCCAACGTGGGAGAGTCCGTCTCCTATCATTGAGTACCTTCGCAAAACAAGCGGTAATCCCAAAAAAGAAGCGCACAGCGAAACGCAAATTCCAACTATTATGGCTCGCACAACAAAGGAGTATGAAAATAGGTCTTCAAGCAGTTCTAGCATTCTCTCCCCCCAAACTCAAAACTCTATCGCAAAAGCCACTCGTACCATCAATATCGTGAGAAACCATAATTATAGTTGTGCCTTTTGAATTTATATCTTTCAAAATACTGCACATCTGTTTTGACGAAGCTGCATCCAAACCGGTCATCGGTTCATCTAAAAGCAAAAGTTTTGCCTCTGCGCATAACATTCTCGCAAGCAATACCCTTTGCCTTTGACCGCCGGATAATTCTTGAATGGATTTGCGCTTCAATTGCTCAATGCCTAGAAGTTCAAGGCTTTTATCCGCTTGCTTTTTATCGTTTTTGCCGTAGAAATAAAATTTTGAATGTCTGCAAAGAGTGCCGGAGAGGACAACTTCGTAAACGCTTGCGGGAAAATCTTTTTGAACCATAGTTTGCTGCGCCATATAGCCTATATCGTTCTTTTTTATATCGTGAAGTTCTATGCTACCGCTATTTGGCTTTATAAGCCCCGCAATGCTTTTTAGCAAAGTGGATTTCCCTGAACCGTTCTCGCCAAATACTCCCAAGAAATTTCCTGCATCCAATTCAAAACTGCAATCCTTGAGAACCAAAGTGGACTCGTATTTTACGCAAACTTGTTTACAGGAGAGAATTTTCATCTCTTATTATTCTTCCAAAAGTCCGGTTTTTAAATTTGCTATATTCTGCTTTAACAAATCTAAATATGTTGTTCCACTTTCAAAATCTTGTTTTGAAACATTGTGATAGGAATGCAGCAAAAGAATTTTTGTCCCAGTTTGCTCTGCTACCGCCTCTGCCGTGTTTCGGTTGCTCAATTCAACGTGGTATATATAAGGAACTTTATTGTTCTTTACTGTGTTAATCAAGAATGCTATTGTTTTTGGATTAGCATCTGATTGGTCGGAACAACCGGCAAATGCTGCTGCATAGTCTAAACCATATTCCTCAACTAAATAACGGAATGGGAATCTATCGGCTACAACAATTTGCTTTCTCTTTGCAGAACTTACAATTTGCGAAAGTTCCTTTGATAAACTGTCTATTTGCGAAACATAAGTTTTAGAATTTACCTTATACTTTTCGCAATTTGCAGTATCTTTCTCGCAAAGCGCACCAGCTATTGCATTAATCATCAAAACAGCATTTTTTGGGCTTGTCCAAATATGCTCATCGTATTCAACTTCAGGTTTGCCAGATTCACGTTCTTCTGCTAACAGCGGGTCACTCTCTTTTTCTTCGGGCTGCATTCCTTCTTTTTCTTCTTCTTCGTAAAGTTTAACAAAGTCAAATAAACGAACAATTTTCATTTTTGTGGTATCTAGCGTACTTAAAATGCGTTCAATCCACGCATCGTTTTCACCGCCTATGAATAAAAATACATCGGAGTTTTGAATGCTTTTTATATCTGCGGGGCTTGGCTCATAAGAATGCAAGGAGCTGCCTGGCGGAGTGAGCATTGTTATATTTGCCTGTTCTTTTGCAACAGCTCTTGAAAAATCGTAAAGAGGAAAAATAGTAGCAACCACATTTACCTTGCCATCAGGCGAGGCTTTAGGTTTTTTCTCTTCACAAGAAATTGTTAAAATTAAGCACAATGCAAGGAGTGGTAATTTTCTAAACATAGTGTATAAATATAGAAAATATCACTGACATTTCTCACATACTCCCGAAATTCTAATTGCATATTCTATATTTTTGAATTTAGCTTTTGCCCCAGCCGCATTTATCACTTTTGCCAAATTCTCAACTTGTATTTCATAAATCGCACCACATTTTTCGCAGGTTATATGCTCGTGGTATTTTTTTGTTTTTTTTGCTTCGTAGTGTATGTGCCCGTGCCCAAAGTCAACAGAGTTTAAAATTCCCGCTTCTTTTATTGAGGCAAGTGTTCTATAAACCGTGGCACGGCTTATGTTCATGCCGTTTTTGTGCATTTGCAAGGTAAGTTCATCGGCAGAAAAATGACCAAGGGCAGACATCGCTTCTTTTAAAATAAGCTCGCGAGGTTGCGTGTACAACAAACCTTTAGATTTCAAAAAATCTTTATAGACTTTAATTGTTTCTTCTTGATTCGTTGCCGAAGACATAAGTAAAAATGTAGAAAATTTCCACGCTCCTAATCATATTCTGACTTTGTGGTGAGAATCACAGATATTCCTTGCAACCCGTGGAAGGCCAGCGCAAAGCGGCTTATGAATAGTTTTGGTGTTCGCACTCTAAAGCCAAAACCATAAGAGTTCCTTAAATTAAAAGAGGATAAATGCCCATAATCATCGCTATATATTCCGTATTCATTAAAAATGAGCATATCTGCATAGCGGTCTATGGGCCAGCGATATTCATTTGAAAGGCCAGCAACAATAGCTCCTGTGAAAAAGCCGTCTGCATAAGCACGAAGTGGAAAATTCCCTCCTAATTTACTCATAGCTACGAATGGAGCCTTGTCTTTGTGTTCTTCTATCATATAACGAGCTTTCAACTGCGTTATAAGTACTCGCCTATCAAAAATTACTTCCTTTACGTTTATAGGGTTCAACATTTCAATAGCTTCCGAAAAAGATAAATTCATTAATTTTTCCCTATTTGCATTACTTTCTGCAACAGTCATAGCGTAGCTTTTGTTACCAAGCAATAAATAATTCACAAAACGGCTTTCGGCAACATGGTAATTATGGTCTTTTGTGTCACTATAAGAGCTAACAGGTACATAAGAATAACTCACAGAAAATTTATTGCCCCTAGTTGCTGAATATGGCTCATCAAGGCTGTTGTAAAGCAAGGTAAGAGTTAGTGGATAGGTTTCAAAATTCCTGTAAAAGCCACGATTGGAAACATATTCACCACCCATTATGGTATCTTCTAAACTAGGAAAATCAAATCTATTAAAATTACCAGATACATTAAATTCTAATTCCCAACCCCCAGACAAATTAAATCCAAAACCAGAAACTAGAGTAACTGAGCTATCTGCAAAAAAATACTTAACTCCTTCTGAATTTCTAAATGAGTTGTTCCCGTATTCTCTATAATTTGCACCCCATCTAGAGTAAAAAGAGGTGCCTAGGATTCTACTTTTTTTATAACGCATAGCCGCATCCCAATCTCCGTTAATATAGTGATGCGGAGAGAAAAATATATTATCATCTTCAAGAAAAATATCCTTATGCCAGTACGAAAAGCCTATATTGGCAGAACTACCCAAACTAGCATTTATTACAGGGTAAAATGTTATTTGCTTTCTCTCACCATAAGTTATTAGATTTGCCCCCTTCTCTATTATATCTTCCCTTGATAAATATATTAACGGCGGTATCACCGGGTATATTAAAAACTCAACCGTAGGCTGTATTATATGCAAAAAGGGCCAAGACACAAAGGTCAAAATTTGGGATTCTTTCTGCTCTACGTTTACAATAGAAGTATCTGAACTAGCCTCTTGTGCCCTAGCGCAAAAAGCAAAAAGAAAAATTAAAACAAAAATTCTTTTCATTTACTAGATTTGAAATTTACAAATGTTTTCTTTAATAACAAGATTTTTGCTCTTTCTGCAAAAGGCACCAAAAATGATAATAATTTTTGCCCTTGCCTTGTCTGTCCTGTGCATATATCCTGTTTCAAACCTGCGCTGGGAACTAGATATGGCAGATTTGCTCCCAAAAGAACATTCCGCAATAATCACTCAAAATCAGGTATATAAAGAATTTGGCGGCTGGCAAACCTTAATAATTCTCTCCAAATCTTTAGACAGCGTAGCCAATGCAAATTTTATTGCAACCCTTGCCGCATCTTTGGAACAAAGCGACTTGGTGAACTTAGCAGAATACCGTACAGAGGCAGATTTTTACAGAGAACATAGATTGTTATATATAAATCTGCAAGATTTGGAAACCATAAGAGACAGAATTAAAAGCCTTGTAGCCAAGCAAAAACAAAAACTAAATCCTTTTATAGTTGAGCTGGTAAAGGATACCTCTACATCTAACGAGCCATTTTTTTACTTAGAAGATATTGAATGGAAATATTTGCAAAAACTGAAAAATTTTAGAGGCAGCACAGATGGAAAAGTACAAGTTTTAGAAATTTATCCCGCAAAAAATAATTTAAATCTAACAGATATGAGAAAACTGTATGGATTTGCAAAAGCAAAAGCCGATTCCCTAAGCAAGCAAAAAAATATAGATGTACTTTATGGCGGAGCGGTTTACGATTTTGTGGCAAATAGCAGAACTTTGCTATCGGAGGTAAGAACCCTAGCATTGATTTCTGCACTTGTGTTATTTGCCATATTTGTTTTTTTCTGTTTCAAAATACCAGTTATCTCCTTAATTACAGCTTTGTGCCTCGCTATGGCAACATTGTGGACATTCGCAGGGGTATCAATTTTATTTGGCAGAATAAACATATTAACAATAATACTCGCTCTGATAATACCAGGGCTTGGAGGGCGAAATGCCACCCATTTGCTTTCAAGATACACAGAAGAAATGCAAAAGGGGCTAAGCGTTAAGCTAGCACTAGAAAGCACCATACTCGGTATAGGGCAACCTTTTACCGTTAGTGCCTTTATAAGTTCTTCAATGCTTTTTTGTCTGTTTTCCATTCCATTGCAGGGAATAAAGGAGCTTGGGATTGCAGGTGGGCTTGGAATTTTATTTGACTGGATTGCCATAAGTGTAGTGCTTCCAGCTATGCTAATATTTTTGCAAAAAAAACACAACTTTACACTGTTTGCAAAAATAACTTTTAAATTTTCTGATTTCTCAAGAGAGCCACTCAATATAAGCAAAAAATATATGGCAGCTATTTTAATTGGCACCATAGCTATCACTGCACATGGAGTTTTTCCAGAAATGGAATATCGCTTTTCAAAAACAGAATTTACAAAACCCTCTGAGCCTGTGTACGAAATTCTGAAAGACATAGGAGAATACAAAGCAGAACCGGTTATTGTTATTTTTCCAAACGCAAAATACGCAGAAGTTGCCGCAGACAATTATCCCGATATGAATTGGGTAACGTATGCAAGTCTTTTGCCTCGCGAGCAATATAAAAAATTGAGAATTTTGGAAGAAATTAAAAATGCTCTAAAGCCAGAGATTTTGAAAACACTTGCTGGCAATGAACTCACAAATGCAAACAAGGTTGTAGAAAGCTGGAACCTAAAACCCGTAGAACCAGCAGATTTTCCAGAGAGTTATCATTTAAAATTTTTAGGCAAAGACGGAGATATAGGAGAATTTGGTTTTATTTTTCCTGCATTTGATATTGATGATGGGCTTGAGTGCCGCAAATTTGCAAAAAGCGTAAATGAAATTTCAATTTTTGGTAAACCTCTTGTAAGCACTGGAAACCCAATAATCCGTGCCGCACTCATGGATTTGAGCCTGCCAAAGCTCCGCCGATGCACAATATTTGGCTGTATAGCAATTCTGCTTTGGCTTTTAATATTCAAGAATATGAGGAACCACATATTCTTAATTTTGGTATCTCCGGCTATTGGGTTTTTGTGGTTTTTTGGAACTCTGAACTTGTTAAACATTCCTTTAACCATTTATAGCATTTTAGCCTTGCCTTTTTTAATAGGTATTTCCATAGACGGTTCACTATTTCTATGGCAAAGATTCTGGGAAGAAGGAACGGGCTCGCTAAAATTTGTTTGTATAAAAACTGGAGGAACGGTGATTATTTCTTATCTAATACCAATAGCAACTTTTTCAAGCGTGTGTTTCTCTTCGCATCCTGGCTTAAAAAGTCTTGGCGTTGTAACAGTTATAGGTATTGTAAGCATAGTGCTGGCTCATTTAGCCATATTCCCAATTACAGCCTCTCTTACCGAAAAAAGAAGAAAACACCAAGCGCAATAAAAGGATTATTTCCGCCAAAAAGTTCTCCAAACACATCGCTTTGCAAGCGAGTTTCAACAGCCAAGTTTTTATACTCATAACGTAGCCCCGCATAAGCACCTGGCTCATCGTTGTCAATACTAAAGGTTTCGATCTTTGTATCATCAGAATACAATAGTACATAAGAAGAAAGGCTGTAACTAGCACCAACAAAAGCTAGCAAATGTTTCGTTAAAGCAAATTCTCCCAAAAAATTTGGAGAAACTGTGGCTAGTAAATAATATCTAGAAACATGGTCATAATCATAGGAATAATACTGATAAGAAAATTGATTATTTAAACCAACAATAAATTTGAGCCTATCGCTTTGCAGAACTTTATAGCCAAAGTTAAATAAAAATTCCAAGTCTGTTAAATAGTCAGCAAAATCAAATTCATAAGGGGTGAAATCAGACTTGTATCCGTATCCAGAAAAAGAATTTTTATATCGGTCAAAATCAAACCTTAAATCCCAAACCAGTCTATTGCCACCAGTTATTCCAATATACACTTCACTAACCGACAATTCTCTTTTGTAACTAACAATATCTCCATCTCCATCTTCTTCATAATAACCGCCTGTATTGGCTTTACCAGTATGTGCGTAAATAACTGAACTGCCTAGTGGCACAGAAAAATCCAAACTAATTTTTGATTTTGATGAGCATTCATAGCTATCGTCATATATACGATTGCAAAACTTGTAAGGAGAAACGCTCAAAAGAAGCCCATAAAAACTTTTGGCATATCCCAGCATTAAAGACTGGTCAAAGCTTAGTAGTGCGGAACCACCCGCCAAATCAAAAGCCGAATAACCAGAGCCAGATTCAGGGGAAACATAAACAAATTTATGCCCGTAAATATCGCTTGGTTTTTGCAAAATATCTGCGATACTTGGAGCTGCACCCAGAGTTCCATAAGGATTATATGCAAAACCACGCAATGTGTTAAAAGAATTTTCTTGCGAAAGCTGCTCTGCAAAGGCGAATGCCCCGCATAAAAGTATAATTTTAGCAATATTTATAAACATAGGAAATAAATATAGAAATTTATATAGCTTGAGATAAATCAAATACCAAGTTTGAAAGTTTGAATTTATCTGGTTTAAAGTCGTTGAATGTTGTTTTAAGGGCATAGTCCAATCTTACTGTTAAAAATTGCCATTTATAGCGCAGTCCAAGCCCTACAGACATTTCCTCGGCTGTTTTATAAAGCTCATCTGAATCTTTTATGCGAACCCAGTCTGTGAATTGCACAAGCTGAAAATTGCGAAGCGTATTCCAAGGCAGAACTATTCTCAGCTCCTCATTTACTCTGTAATAGATTGGCGAAAGCCCGCCGATTTTAACTTTTTCCACTGAATCTATGGTAGAATTGTATCTTTCAATTATTGTGTATGGAAACACGCTTCTAAAAGCATAACCGCGCAAAGTTCTGCCTCCGCCCTGATAAAAAGTTTGTGCATCGTCTTCTCCAGCGTTGTTGAAAATATTTCCATAGCTAAATGCAAAGGCACTGAGTAAATTTTTGAAAAAAGGAAAATATAAATAAGAAGATATATCTGTATAAAGAAAACCGTGCTCTAAACTCAAATTCCAAAATTCTGCCAATTTTTTCACGCTTTTAACCCTTTGAAAAGATTCATTTTTCAATTCTCCACCAGCACCAAATGCAGGAACAAATCTAATGCCTAAAATAGGATCGTGACTATTGTCGGTAAAATCAAATACCAAACCTATTTCGTTTTTTATCTTAAAATAATCATCCTCTTCTAATTTTATCAATTTTAAAAGTCTGAAATCAAATGTGTTTCTAAAACGAATGCGATTGGAAAGTCCAAATGATATATTTGCCCTGTTCACTAATTCCCATCTTTCAACAAGGATATCTGGATCGGTTGGTTCAGGTAGCTTTTCGTGGTTAAAAAATATTTTCTCATCTAATCTTATAGCTGTGGGTATCCAAGATACTCCGGTGCCAAATAGCAATGGATGCGCATAGTTGAAAGCTATTTCTTGGCGATTTTCTGCAAGCATGGTGCTAACACCCATCTCATGAAAAGAACCGAACAAGTTTCTGTGCAGAGAAGACAGCGATATTCCAAAACCGTAAACCTGTTCAAAAAAGAAACGATAATTTGCCTCTCCTGGAACCCTTTCATAAACGGTTAAGGTAATATCAGAAAGCCCGTTTTCTTGCAAAGTGTCTTCTAGTCTAACCTGCGAAAACAGTTGTGTTGAAAATAACTTTGTTCTGAACGAAAAGAAATATCTTTCGTTAACTATGGAATCGCGAGGTATTTCCCACAAATTTTTCAACCAAAGTGTATCTGAAAGCCCATGTTCTGGTTCTGTTTGCCCTGGCAGCAAACCGGAGCGAAAAACCACGCTCCTAAAATTTCCCATACGAACCTGAATGCTAGGGTCTGTAAAATATCGAACATTCACATGTTTTTCCACTGTGTCTATATATTCTCTATGCTCTATGGTTATATGCAAATAGCCATTCTTCTGATAAATATCCCTTATTGATTTTTGGTCATTGTTTATATTCTCTGGGTCATAAAAGCCACCTTTGGGAACAGAGAGTTCCTCTACCTTTATAAGGGTATCTGAGTCTGTGGTAAATTCAATTTCTGCCCATCCAAATTTGTATCTCTCTCCCTCATATACATTAAACACATAATTTTCCACCGAAACGGAGTCCACCTTTTCTTCACTCACCGAAAGAGAAATATTTTCGCTGAAATAACCGTTGTTCTGATAAAAGTCGTCTAAATTCACCTTTGCCAGTTTAATTATAAAATTGCGCCTCTCCGGCGAAATTAGATCCATTTCTGTAGGCAGGTCTAACTGCTCAATCAAAAATTTTTCGCTATAGATTTTAGCACCATTTATTTGCAATTTCCAATGTGGAACACCCGCACTAGCAAAAACTGCAAATAAGGCTACGCAAAGAATTGCATACATTAATTTTTCTTTCTAGGTGTCCTCGGTTTCTTTGTAGCAGGAGCATCTTCGTCTGCTGGAGCTTTTCCTCTTGGCTTTTTAATAACAGGAGCCGCAGGAGCTTCATCCTCGCTTGATGGAGCTTCTTCCATCACGTTTCTCCTTTTTCCGCCACCGCCACCACCATCGTTGTTTATAAAACCAGCTTTATCTGGGTTAAAACCAGAGGGCAAGTTTGTTCTATTATCGTATATAACTTCTGAAACTTGCCGCAGGGTTTCCATTCCTTTGGAGCGAGATAAATTTGCTCCAGAAAAGTCCACCTTGTGTAGTTTTGTATCTACATTAAAAGATGCGGCTTGAATATCGGCATTGACAAAGCTAACTTGAGTGAGTTTTGCTCCATCGAATTTTGCGCCTGTCATAATAGCTTCCGAGAAAATAACTCTGTCTAAAGTGGAATTTTTGAAATCGGCTTTTGTCAAATCGGCTTTGGGGAATAGAGAGCGTTTCATATCGGTTCCGTCAAAGACTGCATTTTTTAAATCTGTACCCATAAATTCGCATTTGTCAACGCTGGCATCAAAAAAGCTTGCTCCCACCATTTTGGTTTGGACAAATGTGCTGCCACTAACATTGCTTTTATCAAACACTACGCCAGTTATGGTCATTCCGTTGAAGTCCATATCTGATATATTGGCTTGCGCAAAAATAGCCTTTTGCAATTTTGTTCTCTTCAAATCTTGCTTGCTGAATGATGTTAGCGAAAAATCTGCATTGGTGAAATTGGCATTGCCAAAATCAGCGCCAGAAAAGTCCACCCTTTGCAAACCAGCACCCACAAAGTTTGAATTGTTCAAATCCACATTCACAAAATTGGAATTGGTTAAATTGCATTTGGAGAAGTTTGCTCCCGTGACTTGTGCTCCTTTAAAGTTAGAACCTGCGAGCCCCGAATTTGAAAAATTGGTGTTTTGAGCAACAACCCCGCCAAAATCGGCACCCGTTAAATCTACGTCTATAAGCTTTGCACCCGTTAAATCGGTGTTTTTAAAGCTAAGACCCTCAGATACCTTCATTGAGGTGAGATTTGCATTTATAAGAGAGGCACCTGAAAAATTCGTTGATTTTTCTATAGCTCCTTCGCTGTTCAAAAGCGTTGCTCTGTATAGATTTGCCCCTTCAAGGTTTGCATCGGAAAAATCCACGCCTCGCATATCTGCGCTTGAAAAGTTTGCACCCGCAAGATTTGCCCCAGAGAAATTAGGAGTTTCTAACATGGCATTCTGAAACCTTGCTCCACGAAGCTCGGCTTTTTTGAACACTGGGCCTGCACCGGTAGCATTCTGAAAGTCTGCCCCTTCACCAGCGGCATTGTCAAAACGATAACCATCAATGCCTTTTTGCCTAAAGGAAGTGGTTAGCTCCTTGCCTCGCCAATCGGCTTGTTCAGAAGGACCTCCACAGGAAGTTAAGGAAAAGACAAACGCGGAAGCGGTTAACAAACCGCCGAAAATGTATTTTTGCATAGAATAACCCTTTTGCATATTCCATTAAAATATAAAAAAAAAAATAAAAGCGGTAGATTTTTTTTGTATCTTTCGTTTCTTATGCCAAATAGAGTAGTAGTAGGTTCCCAATGGGGCGATGAGGGCAAAGCCAAAATCGTTGACTTTCTAACCTTATATGCAGATATAATAGTCCGTTTCCAGGGGGGCGCAAACGCAGGGCATACAGTAAAAGCAGACAACCAAGAATTCATTTTTCACCTAATACCAAGCGGAATTATGCACAAAAACAAGGTTTGTGTGGTAGGAAACGGCGTTGTTTTTGACCCAAAACAGGCCATTTTAGAGATAAAAGACCTAGAAACAAAGAACATTTCGGTGGAAAACCGCATTTTAATAGCAGAAAACGCCCATATTGTGCTACCCTGGCATATAGCCTGCGATAAGCTAAAAGAAGCCAAAGCCGGAAAATCTGCCATTGGAACCACAGGGCGAGGCATTGGACCCTGCTATAGCGACAAAGTTAACAGGCTTGGGGTTAGGGTTGGCGATTTGCTGGATATTAAAGAATTAAAGCCTCGCATAGAAGCTTTAGCCGAGTTCAGAAACGAAGAGTTTACAAAAATGTTTGGTGCAGAACCTATAGACCCAGGTCCGGTTATTGAGGAATATTTGGAATTTGGCAAACTGCTAAAACCCTATATTTGCGATACTGTTTCTTATTTATACGAGGCTTTAAAAGCCAAAAAGCAAATTATTTTTGAGGGTGCGCAGGGAACTATTTTAGATGTTGACCACGGAACCTACCCTTTTGTTACGTCTTCAAACACGGTAGCCGGCTCTGCAAGCTGTGGGTCTGGGGTTGGCCCCACCGCCATAAACCAAGTTATTGGCGTGGTGAAAGCCTATACCACAAGGGTAGGAAACGGGCCTTTTCCAACCGAACTCTCAAACGAAACTGGAGAGGAGCTTCGCAAAATAGGCGGAGAATTTGGAGCCACAACTGGTAGGCCGCGCCGTTGCGGTTGGTTTGACGCCCCCGTTGTTCGCAAGGCTGCAGCCGTAAATGGCTTAACGCACCTTGCAATAACCAAGCTAGATGTGCTGGATACTTTCAAGGAGATAAAAATTTGCACAAACTATAAAATGGAAGGCAAGGAATTGCAGAGTTTTCCAAATGGTTTAACACAAGTTGCTCTTTGCGAGCCTGTTTATGAAGTTTTGCCAGGCTGGGAGTGCCAAACCTCCAAATGCCGCTCTTGGGACGAATTGCCACAAAATGCGCAAAAATATTTAACCAGAATTTCCGAACTCGCTGGCGTTAAAATAGGAATGATTTCAATTGGAGCAAAAAGAGATGAATCTATTATATTGGATATTAATTGAGAATTAAATATGGAAAACGAAAATCCTTTTAGTACTCCAATTAAAATAAAAGAGCCACAGAATAAGCTCCCCGATTTTTTAATTGAAAATTTGCCAGAACATTTGCAGGCTACCCTTAGGGAGCTTGGCTGGAACGAGCTAATGCCCGTGCAAAAGAAAACTATTCCCTATATGCTGCAAGGCAGGGATATGCTAATTCAGTCTAAAACGGGGTCTGGGAAAACGGGTGCTTTTTTGCTGCCACTTTTTCAGGTTATAGTTTCAGAGCATGTTTTTCCGCAGGCTCTTATTTTAGTTCCAACCCGTGAGTTGGCACTGCAGGTTAATGGCGAGGCAGAAAAACTAGCAAAAGGTACGGGCATTCGCTCTTGCGCAATTTTTGGCGGCGTTGGCTTTGACAACCAAATTCATGCGCTCAGAACTGGAGTGCATATAATAGTTGCCACTCCAGGCAGGCTTTTAGACCACGCCCAAAGAGGCAACATAGATTTTGGAAGCATTCGCGATTTGATTATGGACGAGGCAGACGAAATGCTAGGCATGGGTTTTTACCCCGATATGCAGCGTGTGCGCCGCTTTTTGCCAAAAGAAATTTCTTGCACCATGTTCAGTGCCACAATTCCCCAAACAGTAAAAAGTTTAGCAAGGGAATTTCAGCGCCCAAATGCAGATTTTCTCTCTCTCTCTTACGACCAAGTTATAGCAAAAAATTTGGAACACCGCTACTACGCCTCCGATGCAATGGGCAAAGATTCTCTTTTAATAAAAATTTTAGAATGGGAAAACCCAGAGAGTTGCATGGTGTTTTGCAACATGAAAAAAGACGTTGCATATTTGGAACAAGTTTTGAACGATTACGGCTTTGCCTCCAAAGCTCTTTCTGGAGATATTTCGCAAAAAGAACGTGAACAAGTTTTGGGAGAATTCAGAGAGAACAAACTGAAACTTTTGATATGCACCGATGTTGCCGCACGTGGCATAGATGTTACCCACGTAACTCATGTTATTGTTTACGACCACCCAGGCGACCACGAAGTTTATGTGCACAGAAGCGGCAGAACAGCACGTGCTGGCAGAAGCGGTCTTTCAATTTCTCTAATAACCCCAGTTGAAGAAATTGAAATTCAAAAAACCGCCGCAGACTTTGGCATAAACTTCATAAAAATGCCACCCATAAGCGAAGAAGAACTCGCGAGCCGTATTCGCCAAAGAGCCGAAGCAAAACTAGACCGTGAGCGCAGATTTTTGGGGCAAAAGCAAAACGAAAGAATGCGCCGCTACCTTCCAATGGTAGAAGAACTTTCCCAAAACACAGAAGGAAAAGAACTGCTAGCTTATTTGCTGGATTCGTTTTATTGGAAGTAACCACAAACCACACACAAACGTACGACATTTGCATTTATTTTGTCTGAACCAGAATTTGCAGAATTAAAGAATTTTCAGAATAATACAATTTGGCACAACAATACGGTGCGTAAAATAACATAATGATACAGATTTGTAGGGGCGCGATTTATCGCGTTCCCAAATGTGAAATTATATTTGTCTGGAACCCCGATTCGTGTCTGTTGCGCAACGTTGAAGTTTAATAATTCAGAATATTCATTCAAGCAGATATTAGCACAAACGAAAATTTATGCCAACCGAAAATGAACTGAGCCATATTCCAATTTTTCCATATAGCCTCTTTTGCCGCACTGACAGCGGTAGCAACCTTCCTGAGACCCATTGCGCCCATCAGCTTTTTCAGATTGTATGCGGCTGCCGCCATCAAAAGTTGCTTGCGGGCAAGTTCCTGCCCTATCGTGTACACTTTCCTCATGCGCCTGAAATTCAGCAACGTCCCCAGAACGGGTTCAACCGTAGCCGAGCGCAGACGCATCTTGCGCCTGCCAAGAGCCGTGTGAATCCTATCATACGCCTCGTCGTAATACGGCTTGTCCGAGGAATGGTCTATGCGTTTGTAATTCTTGTTTTTGCAGCATTGCTCCCTTGAAGGGCAGTTCCGACAATCTCTTGCAGATGAGCAGTAAGTCCTTCCCGTGGTCTTGCGCCCTTTCAGTTTTGTGATGCTCTTGAACGTGAGCTTAACGCCCTTGTTGCATGTGTAGCAATCCGCTTCGCTATCGTATGAAAAACCATCCCTTCCAAATATCTGTATGCCTCGCCGCTGCTGTAGTTAGTGTCGGCAAGCACTTCCTCAACGGACAGGCCATTCTCGCGAAGGTTGGCTATGGTCTGGCTGGCTATGTTCTCAATGGTATCGGAATCCCTCTTGTCTGCGTAGTCAACGGTCGCACCGCAGATTACATGGCTCTTGGCATCAACGCTGATCACGCCGCGATGGTTCAGGGCAAGTGGCTTGCCCTTCTTCTGAGAGGCGCGGGCATCGGGATCGCTATGGCTTGAATAGCACTCATTGTAGTTGGAAGGAGGTTTCTGGTCTTTGTCTGATTTATCAGGGACGCTTTCATCGGAAGCAGATTCGCTAGCTGTTATATCATCAAAATAACTCTTGCTCTTGTCTGCCAGTTCCTTTTCCACTAGGCTGCTCATTGAGGCGTTTGCTTTGATGAATGCGCTGTCAACCGCCTGTGTCCTGCCATCAACCATGCCTTTTTCTACGCACTTTCTCAGTATGTCGCGGAAAAAACTCAGAAACACCTCCTCCCCGAGCAATTTGCGGGTGCGGCTCAAGGTGCTGTGCCAAGGAAGAGGCTCGTCTATGTCGTAGCCAAGAAAATAAAGTATGTCAAGACGCAGAGAGCATTGCTCTATGATTTTGCGGTCAGAGCAGATGTTTTCAAGGTAGCCGACAAGCATAAGCTTAAAGAATACAACGGGGTCTATGCTCTTCTGGCCTTCCTTGCCGTAATGCTTCGCCGTCAGAGGGCGCAGATAATCCAAATCCAGCGATTCTTTGAGACGCTTGTAGAAATTGTCGGGTGGTATGCGCTCGGATAGACGGAAGTTTACGAAAAATTTCTCTTGATAATGTTTTGTGCCTTGCATAGAGTTAATATAATTCAATTTATGATAAATAACTCGTTTTTTCTTAGTTATATTGATTTTTTCACGCTAGTTGCGCAACAGACACTACTATCGGGGTTCAGACGTTTTTCTATATTACAACCTATGTCCTTAAATGCAGACATAATATCAAAAATAGTCCAAAGCCTTATAGGTTTGAACATCTATAAGATTATTCTGTTTGGTTCTTATGCAAGAGGCGCAGCAACGGAAGACAGCGATATAGATTTGCTTGTGATTTTAGACACAGAGGAATTTGCCAAAACTTTTAAAGATAGAATGGCTAGAAATTTGACCGTCTCAAACGCGTTATTGAATATAAATAGAGAATTTGCGATGGATATTATTGTTTATTCGCATGGTGAATTTGAATATTTAGACAAAAAGGAAAGCGATTTTATTAAAGAAATCAAAAGTACAGGCATTGAAATTTATGCCAAATGAAAAAGCCAAACAAAATCCTTGGCTATTCTTTGCAGATAATGACCTTGCCCTTGCCGAAGTAGCCATTGAAAATATTCAATTTACAGGGCAAGTTGCTTTTCTTTGCCAGCAAGCAATTGAAAAATACTTAAAAGCATTTTTATTTGAAAATAAAGTTCAAATAAAAAAGATACATGACCTTGAAAAATTATAT
>Ga0268262_10003045_pt1 | contig 18600 bp, 14 predicted proteins | sample TergutNc150P3_FD_190354 | JGI IMG/M metagenome (GOLD analysis project Ga0268262, IMG submission 190354) | Nasutitermes corniger P3 segment gut microbial community from laboratory colony in Florida, USA - Nc150 P3 (SPAdes) (version 2) | ecosystem: Host-associated > Arthropoda: Insects >...
GTCCGCTTATAAATTGAGAAGAAATATTTCCCGGCAGGGAATAAGAGCCGCTTGTTAATTTACCGCAAAGAGCGAGAGGGGAGCGTCCCTGTTCGGAGAGAGTACAACCGTGAGCTGTCATTTCCTCGTATAAGCCTGTAAGAGGGCGGGCGGGAAGACGGCCTTCCATGTTGAATTTTACCTTTGCCCCCAAAGCGCCGCAGACGGGAAGAAGGAAACGTAAAGTTGATCCGCTTTCGCCGCAGTTCAAAGAGCGCTCGCTTACTGCGCCGCTTGTAGTGTTTATTAAATAATCTTTCTTTCTTATCGGAGTAACAAAAAAGCCGCCGTCTTCGTATCGGATAACAGCGCCCAACGATTCAAGACAGCGTGCCGTAGCGTCAATATCCTGAGAACGTTCCTGACAGCGGACAAATGTTTCGTTATCCGCAAGAGATGCGCAGATTAACAAACGGTGAGCGGCTGATTTTGAGGCAATAGCCCCTATCACGCCGCCCTGTACCGGCTTTACAATCCTGACGTTCAAGGTTGCTCCTCCAGTCCAAGCCGGATTACATTCTCCAATTCTTCCACCTTTATGTCTTTCATAACGCATTTTCCGATTTTCTCGGGGAAGATCATCGTAACTTTTGCACCGTCTCTTTTCTTGTCGGAAAGGCAGGCATTGGCAAGGTTCGCCGCGCCGTAGGAAGTGTTTATCGGCAGGTCATAACGCTGTATGGTTTTTATCACGCCCTGCCTGCACGAATCATCGCATATTTTCATTTTAACCGCCGCCCGCGTAACAATCGCCATTCCGGCGGCAACGGCGCTTCCGTGGGTAATTTCGTATCCGCTTAAAAGTTCAATCGCGTGCCCTACAGTATGCCCAAAGTTTAAAAATTTTCTTACGCTCTTTTCAAATTCATCTTTCGCCACAATATCGCGTTTTATTTCGACACAGCGTGCGATGACGCTTTCAAGCTGGTCTTTAATTGGTTTTTCAAATGAATCGAACAGTTTTTTATCCGCGATAACTCCGTATTTGATAACTTCGGCGCATCCGTCCCTGAAAACTTCGGGCGTAAGGGTGGAAAGCAAAGAGATGTCGCATAATACGGCGTCTGGCTGGTAAAAAGCGCCGGCAAGATTTTTTCCAGCGTCAAGATTAATAGCCGTCTTGCCGCCTACGGAAGAATCTACCGCGGCAAGCAGAGTAGTGGGTATTTGAATAAAGCCGATACCGCGCATGTAAACAGCCGCCGCAAAACCCGCAAGGTCTCCTACAACGCCGCCGCCCAGGGCGATTACAGTGTCCGTGCGCGAAAGTTTTTCCTTCGCCAGAAAATTTACGATAGATACCAGTTGTTCCGCGCTTTTGGAAGCTTCCCCATGAGGGATAACATAGCGCACAACGCGGATTTTGTTGCGTGAGAGGGCTTGCTCAAGCCGCCGGGCATATAACGGAGCGACAATATCATCGGTTATGATGGCGGCGGAAGAGCCTGTATTTTGCAAAAGACCGCCGGCATCGTCCAGAATTCCTGAGCCGATTTTTATATCGTAAATTTTGGAAGCTTTAACTTTAATTGTTTTCATTTATCCAGTTTTTCCTTTATTTTACTTCCTTCGATTAACAGTTCCGTCATTCTTGCTTCGTCCTTGTTTGCGAGCGCGTCCCTGTAACGTGAAACTTCTTTTATAAAGATATCCAGTTCGCGCGTTAAATAGTCGCTGTTTTTCATAAAAAGCTCCGTCCACATTTGCGCGTTAAGCTGGGCGACGCGGGTAAGGTCTTTGTAACTTCCCGCTGAAAATCCCTTGTGTCCGCCCGCCGAAGGGCTTTTAATAAACGCGTTTGAAACAACATGCGCCATCTGCGAGCTGAACGCGATCATCTCGTCGTGTTTTTCCGCCGTGGTAAAAGTTAAACTGCCGAAGCCCGCGGGCTTTAACAGTTCCTCTATTCTGCCGAATAAAGAGGCGTCGTCAAAAACAGGCGGAACAAGTATCATGGAAGCCCCGCGGAATAAATTCTCCCTGCTGTTTTTAAATCCGCCCTTGTGGCTTCCCGCCATAGGGTGTCCGCCTACAAAAGTAAAGCCGTATTGCGCCGCAAGCGGAAAGCACTTGCCGCATATATAGCGTTTAACGCCGCAACAGTCGATCACAAGCGTGTGTTTGTCGATATGAGGCGCGGATTTTTCCATGTATTCCGCCGCGTCTTTGGGATTTACGGCGACAAGCAGGATATCGCATAATTTTAATGTGTTTGCGTCCAGTAAATCGTTTACCGCTCCGCTTAATTTCGCGAAACTGAATATTGATTCGTCAATATCGTAACCGTAAACCGTATTACCCGCGTTCCGGTAAGCTTTGGCAAGAGAACCGCCGATCAGCCCGAGACCCGCGACCCCGACGTTCATTATTTTAACGCCTCTCTTACGCGGCGCACTTTATCCGCTGTTACGGCAAATTGTTCGGGAGTAAGAGACTGCGCTCCGTCGCAAAGGGCGTTGGCGGGATCATTGTGCACTTCGATCATAAGACCGTCCGCGCCCGCCGCCGCCGCCGCAAGGGACATAGGCTCGACCATGCGCGCGATTCCCGAAGCGTGGCTGGGGTCTACAATTACGGGCAAATGCGTCAGTTCGCGAAGCATCGGCACAGCTGAAATATCCAAAGTGTTTCTTGTGTAAGTTTCAAATGTGCGTATACCGCGCTCACAAAGTATGATATTGGTATTTCCCCCCGCCATGATATATTCCGCGCTCATAAGCAGTTCTTTCATCGTATTGGCAAGTCCGCGTTTTAATAAAATCGGTTTGCGCGTCATGCCCAGTTCCTTTAAAAGCTCGAAATTCTGCATGTTTCGCGCGCCTACCTGTACAACGTCAACATTTTCAAATAACGGCAGATGGTTCGTATTCATAATTTCCGTGACAATGGGCATACCGGTGCGTTTTCTGGCTTCAATTAGCAGGTCTATTCCCTCCGAGCCCATTCCCTGAAAATCGTAAGGTGAAGTGCGGGGCTTAAAAGCGCCCCCCCTTAACAATGACGCGCCTGCGGCGGAAACCTTTTCCGCGATGGCAAGTATCTGCTCAGGGGACTCCACAGAACAGGGACCCGCTATTATCTGAAAGTTAGAACCGCCTATTTTTATGCCGTTAATGTTCACGATGGTGTCATCCGGGTGGAATTTTCGGTTTGCGCTCTTAAAAGGCTCGGTTATACGCTTAACCGACTCCACCATTTCGAGGCTTTCCAGCAGTTCCGTGTCAATTTTGCTTGTATCACCTATCAAACCGAGTATTGTTTGGTACTCACCCTTTGAGATATGGATGCGAAAACCCCTGTTTTCCAGCCATGAGGTAAGATTTTCGATCTGTTCCTTAGATGCGCCCTGTTTTAAGACCGCTATCATATCGTTCCTCCTGATTGCAACTTTTAGAATTATGGTAACCTGATTATATGATATTTTTAAGATTTTGGGAATTACAACAACAAGGTATGAGTAAAGAGTTCGTGATGGTTTAGCGGTATATTTACTGGTTTGTCTATTTATGATACAATTAGCTAATGAAAGAACTTATCGATAAACTGGAGACTGAACATACCCTTACTAGAGAAGAGTATAAAACGCTGTTCTCCTGTGAAGATGAGTATCTTTTTGAAAGGGCGCGTTTTAAGGCTCAGCAGGTGTACGGCAAAAGTATTTATATGCGCGGCCTTATCGAGTTTACCAATTACTGTAAAAACGACTGCCTGTACTGCGGATTGCGCGCCGGAAACGGCAACGCGCAAAGATACCGCCTTTCCAAAGAACAGATACTTGGCTGCTGCGATGCGGGTCATGCTTTGGGTTTTAGAACTTTTGTCCTGCAGGGCGGCGAAGACCCTCATTATACCGATGATATTCTCGCGGAAATTGTAAGCGAAATAAAAACGAAGTATCCCGATTGCGCCGTAACGCTTTCACTTGGGGAGAGAAGTTATGAAAGTTACGGGTGTCTGCGGAAAGCGGGAGCGGACAGATATTTACTTCGCCACGAAACCGCGAACGAAGGGCATTATAATACCTTGCACCCCTCGGATATGTCGCTCGAAAACCGCAAACAGTGCCTTTATAATTTAAAAGAGCTTGGTTATCAGATAGGGTGCGGCTTTATGGTAGGCTCTCCCAATCAGACTTCCGATCATATCGTAGACGATCTGTTTTTTATTAACGAGTTAAAGCCGCACATGGTAGGCATAGGACCCTTTATTCCCCATTCGGACACGCCTTTCAAGGGCAACACCTCAGGCGATCTGCACCTAACATTGAATCTTCTCGCGATTTTGCGCCTAATGCGCCCGAACCTTCTGCTCCCGGCGACAACGGCTCTTGGAACGCTTGACCCTGGCGGACGCGAGCTTGGAGTTCTTGCCGGCGCAAATGTTGTTATGCCAAACCTTTCCCCTGTGGACGTGAGAAAAAAATATATGCTTTATGACAATAAAATTTGCACCGGCGATGAAGCCGCCGAATGTGTCGCTTGCATGGGCAGGAGGATACAGAATACCGGCTACGAAATCGTTGTTGCGCGCGGAGACTGCATTGAATAGATACGGAAAACATTGGCTGGTAGTTTTTGTCTCTCCGCGCTATTACCAGAACAGGCAGAAATACAGGGAGATAAATAAAATAACTCTTAAGGTGGCGCTTATTTGCGGCGGTCCCTCAAAAGAATGTAACATATCGCTGAATTCCGTCCGGTCTGTTTACGACCACATGAGAAAAATGCCCGATGTTTCGGCAAAAATTGTTTTTATCAACGAAGACAACAAAAAATATTTAATAGACGAAAAATTTTTGTATTCAAACACTACGTCCGATTTTAAGTTTATGCTTAATTCGCACGGAAACAGCATAAGCGAAGCCGCGTTTCTTAACTTCTTAAAAGCCAACGATTTGACATTTCCCGTAATGCACGGAAAATACGGCGAAGACGGCGAACTGCAGAAATTTCTGGAAGATAACAGAATACCGTTTGTCGCCTCATCTTCCGCGTCGTGTAAAAACATGTATAACAAACAAAGCGCCGAAGTTAATATACTTAACGCAAACGCCATGGTTACAATTCCAAAATTATTTTTGAACGGGGAAAGTAATTTGGAAAATGAAATTCAAACTTTTTTCAGGCAAAATAGCTTTAATGAGGTTATCCTGAAACCCGCGGAGGGAGGTTCCTCAATCGGGGTAAAAAAAGGAACCGGCGTTAGCGATACCGTAAACAAAGCGAAAGAATTACTGCAAACAAATAATTCCATCGTAGTGGAAAAAATTTGCAGGGGCAGAGAATTTACGGTTATTGTTCTTGAGCATAAAGGAAAACCTGTCGCGTTAATTCCTACGGAAATTGAAATACTTGATAATAACGGGAAGCCTGTCTACGGCGAAATATTTGATCAGCGAAAAAAATATATGTCCACAACGGAGACGCATTACTATTGCCCGCCGCGTTTCAGCCCCGATATTATTAATAAGATTTGCACGGAAGCGGAATTCCTTTTTTCTTTCATTAAGGCAAGGGATTTCCTGCGGATAGACGGCTGGCTGTTTGACGAGGAAGCTAACAGGGGTTCGATAGACAGCTCGGTTTATTTTTCTGATTTTAACCCGATAAGCGGAATGGAACAAAACAGTTTTATCTTTCAGCAGGCGGCAAAAATAGGTTTCAGCCACCGGGATTTGTTGGAATACATTTTGCGTAACGCGTGCGCCCGGTACAGAATATCGTTTAATCCGTCCGCCGTAAGCCATGCTGGAAAACAGCGCGTGAACGTGCTTCTTGGCGGGTTAACTTCCGAAAGGCAGGTTTCCGTGTTAAGCGGAACAAACACATGGTTAAAACTGCTGAATTCATCAAAATATTATCCCGTGCCTTATATTTTAACTTCCGAAAATAATGATTATTGTGTTTATGAGATTCCGTACGCAATCGCGCTGAATCATACAACGGAAGAAATTCTCGCGCAAATAAAAAATTCCGGTTTTTCGGACTTTACTCATACGCTTAAAAATAATATAAAAAACGCGCTGGAAGCGGAAAATATCGCCCGTTGCGCGCCTGTCGAGCCGAAAGGTATTTCTTTGGATGATTTTTTATCCCTGACCAAACAGCAGGAAGCGGATATTTTTATATGCCTGCACGGAGGTTTTGGGGAGAACGGAGCTCTGCAGGAGATATTGGAACAGCGCGGGATACATTTTAACGGTTCAGGATCGGAAGCTTCCAGGCTTTGCATAGATAAATATAACACGGGACAGCGCATTGACTCTTTGGGAATAAAAAAAATGCGTTCATGCAAAAAGAAAAAAGTTACCGCACAGCAGATTAGCGATAAGGAAAAACCGGCAGAAGAGCAATGGAAAGAGTTATGTGAGCATTTTAACGGTGATACGATTGTTGTTAAACCCAATAGCGACGGGTGTTCAACAGGGATTGTTGTTTTGCGAAACCAGAAGGATTTAAAGGCGTACTCTGATCTTTGCGCGGATGGGGCGGGATTTATCCCGGAGAATACTTTTGAGGATCAACCCGGAAAAATTCAACTGCCCGCAGAATCAGGCGATTTTATTTTTGAGGAATATATAGAAACAAAAAAACTGGAAGTACAGAAAAATAACGTTGTAATCAAAAATAAGGCGGATTGGGTGGAGTTAACGGTTGGGGTGCTTGAAAAACACGGAGTATACCACTCGTTGAACCCAAGCGTAACCGTAGCGGATAACGCCGTTCTTTCGCTTGAGGAGAAGTTTCAGGGAGGAACGGGAATTAATTTTACTCCCCCTCCCGAGCATATTGTTAAGTCCGGACTGGCGCATAAAATAAAGAAAAACATGGAGATTGCGGCGAAAGAATGCGGCGTTAAAGATTACTGCCGTATAGACATATTCGCGAATACCGAGACTAACGAAATAATTATAATTGAGATAAACAGCCTGCCGGGATTGTCTCCTTCCACAGTGCTGTTTCAACAGGGAGCAAAAGAAGCGCCTCCGCTGTACCCGACGGAATTATTGGAGTATATAATTTCCAGATAAGTTTTAAAATATAAATTAAAAGGTATTTCATGAAAGAACTATTGTTATCTGAAATTATAGCCGCCATGAACGCCGAAACGTCAAATTACAAACAGCAGACCATAAAGGTAAAAAGCATAAGCACCGACACGCGGAGCTTAAAAAAGGGCGATTTATACATTGCCCTTAAAGGCGCTAATTTTGATGGGCATGATTTTGTTTCAATCGCTCAGACAAAGGGGGCGTGCGCCGTTGTCTGCTCAAAAGATGTTGATACATCATTGCCGGTGTTAAGGGTAAAAGACACTTTAGCCGCGCTTCAACAGCTTGCGGCTTATTACAGGACGCAATTCAATATTCCGATTATCGCCGTTACCGGAAGCAACGGAAAAACCACCGCAAAAAATATGATAGCGACGGTTCTTGCCGCGAAATTCCGCGTTTTCTTTACCGATAAAAATTACAATAACGAAATAGGGCTTCCCAAATCCATGCTGGAACTTGACGATTCCTACGATGTAGCGGTTTTTGAAATGGGCATGAATCATTTCGGCGAAATACAAACGCTTTCCAATATAGCGAAGCCGGATATTGCCGTAATTACAAATATAGGCAAGGCGCATATAGGCAATTTAGGCTCGCAGGAAAATATCCTTCAGGCAAAAATGGAAATTTTATGCGGCTTGAAAAAAAACGGGCTTCTTTTGCTTAACGGTGAAGACAAACTTTTAAGAGAAATAAAATTGGACGCCTACGAAGTTGTTTTTGCAGGCGGCGATAACGCGCCTAACGGAATATCGGCGGAAAATATTCAGGCGGACGACAACCCATCGTCTTTTGACGTTGTTTATAAAGGGCAGTCTTACCCTTGTTCCCTGCCCGCGATAGGAAAACACAATGTAACAAATTCACTCTTCGCTCTTTATTGCGGCATAAGGCTTGGCATAGACATTAAGGCCGCGATAGATGAAATAAAGCGTTATACCGTTTCTTCTATGCGCACCGAGGTCGCATATGTTAAAGGAATTTCGATAATAAAAGATTATTACAACTCCAGCCCGGATTCCGCCCGCGCCGCGCTTGAAGTCCTTGCGAATTATCCTTCGCCAGGAAAAAAAATCGCCCTTTTGGGAGAAATTTTTGAGTTGGGCAATTACAGCGAACAGGAACATATAAACCTTGCAAAAACATGCAATGAAAAAAACCTGGATTATGTGTTTTTTATCGGTATGGATTATGAATGTTTTAAAAAGGAATTGAAAAACGGAGAATGTTTCAGCGACCGCGAAAGGGACGCTTTTTCAAAATCGATAAAAAATTTTATTTCCGGCGGCAACTTGCAAAAAGGCGACGTTATCCTTATTAAAGGCTCAAGAGGCATGAAGATGGAGGAATTTTACGAGCCGCTTAAAAGTTATATCAACGCCGCAATGATCGATTCCACCCATCTGCCCCCAAGCGCGACAAAATTGTATGTGGACATTAACGCCGTAAAATTCAATTATTCGCAAATAAAAAAAGAAGTCGGAAGCCATGTTGAAATAATGCCGATGGTAAAAGCCAACGCCTACGGCTGTGGAACTGACGTTATCGCCAATGTTTTCCGCCACAGCAAATATCTTGCTGTCGCCGATGTTAAGGAAGCAGCGTTAATCCGCCGTATTCTGCCGGAAGCGAATATCGTAATAATTTATCAGCCTTACGCCGGGGATATCGAGGAAATTACCGCCGGAGGCTATACCGTTTCCGTAAGCAATTCGGATTTTGCGAAGAAGCTGAACGACGAGGCGGGGAAGCACGGCAAAAAAATAAAAATCCATATTGAAGTTGATACCGGAGCCGGAAGGCTGGGCTTGAACCCCTGCGAATGTAGAAATTTCGCGCAATCCATAAAGGCGCTTGCCAATATAATCACGGAAGGCGTTTTTATGCACTATGCCTGCGCCGACAGTTTCGATAAGAGCGATTTGGAATTTACAAAGAAGCAGACTGATTTATTCAAAACGGCTGTTGCCGATATTGAAAGTATTTTAGGGGTTATTCCGTACAAACACGCCTGCGCCGGAGCCGCGATTTTTAACCAAAACGCCGCGCACTTTAACATGGTGCGCCCCGGCTACATGATCTACGGCTATTATCCAAGCGAGGCGCTTCGCGGCAAAATCCTCTTAAAGCCCGTATTAAAATTTGTTTCCGTTATTCTTCAAATAAAAGAATACGAAAAAGGAACGCCGATTAGCTACAACAGAAGATTTGTTACAAAGCGGAAGAGCAGGATAGCGACAGTTTCCGCGGGCTACTCGGACGGCATCAGCCGCAAATTGTTTAACCCGAAAAATAAAAAGAACGGCTGTTTTGCCGTTAACGGCCAGCGCGCCCCCATAGTCGGAACAATCTGCATGGACCTTACAATGATCGATATTACCGATATTAAAGGCGATGTTAACGTGGGCGATGAAGCGGCTATTTTTGACAATGTAAACGTGACAATAGAGGAAATGGCGGGCATCTGCGGCACGATAGGATATGAGATTATCTCGCAGATAGAAGACAAGGCCGAAAGGGTGGAAAGTTTTTAGTTAATTATGATAAATTACTCCTATGGAAAAAGACGTGAACAAGCGGGCTTTGGTTGCCATGTCAGGTGGAGTGGACAGCTCCGCCGCGGTGATTCTTATGCAGAAAGCCGGCTACGAGTGTATCGGCGCTACCATGAAGCTGATTGCCTCCGGCGGAAGCAAGTGCTGTTCGCTTCAGGATATTAACGACGCGCGCGAGGCCGCGTGGAAGCTGGGAATCCCGCACTATGTGATGAATTACACGGAAGATTTTACCCGCTGTGTTATAGAGCCTTTTATTAAAAGTTATGAAGACGGAGAAACCCCCAACCCGTGTATTGAGTGCAACCGTTATCTGAAATTCTCGCTTTTATTGCGCCGCGCTCTGGAACTGGACGCCGAGAAACTTGTTACAGGTCATTACGCGCGTATAGAAAAATCGGGAGATCGCTGGATACTAAAAAAAGGCGCGGATTCTCAAAAAGACCAAAGTTATGTGCTTTACATGATGAACCAAAATGCGCTGTCGCTTACACATTTCCCGTTGGGAGAATTAACAAAAGCCCAAGCGCGTGAGATTGCCGCGGAAAAAGGTCTTTCCAACGCGGATAAAGAAGAAAGCCAGGACATCTGCTTTGTAGAAAACGGAAAATACGCTGAATTTATCGAGAACTACACGGGTAAAACATACCCCGAAGGAGACATAACCGACACAGAGGGTAATATTCTCGGCCGCCATCACGGACTTATACGCTACACATTGGGACAAAGGCGCGGCACGGGAGTAGCCCGCAATTATCCTGTTTATGTAGCGGCAAAAAACACCGTTAACAATACGCTTGTGTTAGGCGATGATTCATCGCTGTTTTCGTCAGGTTTTTCCGTTCGCCAAATAAACCTTATCGCCTGCGAAAATATTTTTACGCCGCAGAATCTGTCCGTAAAAATCCGTTATCTGCAAAAAGAGCAGCCCGCGAAAGTAGAGCAGACCGGCCCCGATACCATTCGGGTTGAATTTGATGAGCCGCAAAGGGCGATTACCCCGGGACAGGCTGCGGTGTTTTACGACGGAGACACGGTAGTCGGCGGCGGCACGATAGATTAAAATATCACTGTACCGACAAACTCCCCGCCGGAAAGAATGTTTTTCAGATTTTCAAGATTTTTCCCTGATGCGCAGATAACTTTTAATCCAATCTTTTCCGAATGTTTGCTTGCGACAGGATCGAACGGGACATTTTTGCCGGGAACCCAATCGTCGCCTACCATGGCGCGGAATTCCGCCCAGGAAATTTTGTCGATAGGACGGGCGTTGGGGTCTGTCTTAGGGTCTGCGGTGTAAACTTTTTCAATGTTGGAAAGGTTAATAACGGCGTCCGCCTGAAAGCGCTCGGCGAGCAGAACCGCGTCGTAGTCTGTTGAAAAGCCCGGCTTCCACCCGGCGGCGACTAGTACGCGCCCTGTTAACGGATCAACCTGACAGGGGTTAGTAACAACATCCTGAACGCACAATTCCCCCATTACCGCCTTTACCAACTGCGCGTTAAGCCGCGTCGCCATTATTCCAATCCAGTCCGCTTCTTCGTCTTTGCTTTGCGGGTTTATTTCACGGTAGGCGTTTATCCACCTGCGCGCGGGACCGCCGCCGCCTACGACAAAAATAAAGCGCCTGTTGGAATCCGCTTCCAAAAATGAGCGAATTAGCGCGACAAAATCTTTCAAAAATTGAACATCAACCCCGTCAGGCGCGACAATGGAGCCGCCCAATGATATTACAGTTACCATATTTATACCTCATTGCACATAAGTGCCGCGTATTATTATATCACCCCAAAGGCTGGAATACGACTCAAGCCCGCCGGAGGCTTCTTCCCATATATTCTGCAATGAATAAGACTGAGTGTGCGATACAAGCCGTCCGCGGCTTCCCATCTGCGAAAGATGTAATTCACCCCGGGAAAATGTAATCCGCTGGCTGTCTGTACCGCCAAAGTAATAATTTACAAGATCGGTTTCTTTGTTAATGTAAGAAGCCGGGGCCGCGCCCGCGCCTAAAACCGGATCAACGGGAAGCCAGCCGAAATCGTCCAGCCAGATTTCCGCCCAATAGTGGCGCAGAGTCTGGCTTTGGCGGTTTATCAGCACGCCTGCGACAGGGATACATGGCAATTTAGCGGCGCGCGCCATGGCGGTAAAAAGCAGGGCGGCGCTGTAGGAGTCAGCTTTTTTTTGCCCCAACGCCGAAACAGCGTTTGAGTTAGCAATAGGAGTTTCAACAATAGTTATATTTTTAATTATCCAGTCATACAACAGCCTTGCTTTTGTATAAGGATTTTGTTCTTTGCCCGTAATATTTGCAACTATAGATTTAATCTGCGAATTATCGGCGGGAATTAAATTTGTACTTTGGGTATACGCGGTATGAATAGGGCTTTTCCCCTGCCTTATCGTAACCGGCCTCATTCCTGTTTCCACGGCGTATACTTCAACATTAAAAGAAAGATTGATCGTATGAGTGGAGTTTGCCGTAAGATTATCCAGCTTAAAAAGGCTTACGCCCCTGTAGTTTTCCATAAAAGGCTCCGCGCTGCGGGAAACAAGTTTTACATTTCGCTGTGAAGCGGATGTTATGGGCATAGGAATCCACAGGTACAATGTGTTCGGCCTTGTTGCTTCGTTTATTTTTACATCAACGGAATAACTTATGGTGTAACTTCGCTTATCCTTGAAATTTTTATAACCGGGTTTGCCCGTAACATCAAAGAAAACAGAGCGCGATTCCCCGTTAGGTGTTTTTATTTTCATGCTTCCGCTTACGGCCCCATCCGGCAGGCGCACGCGAATTTCATGCGCGTTCCAGCTTTCGTAGCCAAGCTCTGTCTCGGAAACTTCGATAAATTCAGGCTCTGTTACAACGTATGGGTTAATGGAAAGAGATTCATAATCCCATGAAAAGAAAACGCCCGAATTTTCTCTCGACGCGCCAAAGTTGTTGCCGGAAATCGCCACTAATGTTCCAGGCGCGCCTGATTGAGGGCTTACAACTGCGATCTTAGGTTCCATGCCGGTATCTTCGCCTTCAACCGGGCGCGGCACGGCGGCTGAATTGGAAAAAAGGACACCATTGCTTTTTCTTCCTTTTACATGCACATAAACAAGCCCCGATTCGCCGGATTCGGGTATCCTTAAAAGGATAAGATCGTCCTGCCATGTATAATACGATGAGTTAGTCGGCTTTATGCCCGCGATGCTTACATAGGCTCCCTCGCGCGATTCGCCGAAATTGCGCCCTCTTAGCGTGATAATGTCGCCCATGTTTCCTATTTTGGGATCAATTGATGATATAACGGGGATTTTTGAAAAACATGAAATAAACAGAACGGATAATACAACCGGCGTAAGAATTTTTTTAATCATGTTCTGTCTTCGGCGCGGCATCTGACTTGGTGTTTTTGTTTACTGTAAGAATTATCTCTATAGAAGAGTTAAATTGATTGGTTTTTCCAAGCGGAAAAAAGTAAATTGACTCTCCGAATACAAACGGAATAGTTTGAATCGATGTGTAATAACTTACGCCTTTGCCCGGTTCTGTAACCCATATCTGCCCCTGGGCTACAAGGACATTTCCCTGCCGCCGGAAAAAAGGCGTAAATTGCACCATTACAACGACGTTTGAACCTACAAGTTTTATTCCCACAGGGCTTCCCGGAATCGCAATTTTACGGTGAGTCTCGTTCCAGACTACCTCTTTTTCTTCGCCTAACACACGCGCGTCAATGTCCATAACAACCGAACGGCTGCTGAATCCGCTTACCACCTCGCTTTTGGAATCCTGAGCGTGAATATTAAAGTTTGCGGAAATAATAAAAAAAGCGCCGAATATACAGAAAGAACGCATCATTTTACGGTTGTCTCCCTGAATAATCGGCGGCTCTTATTATTGCCGGTTCGCCGGATCTTGAAAAGTTTCTGCTTTCCGGCAGACGTAGAATTAAAACATCGGATCCGTCAGTGCCTAAAAGTTGCAGCAGGCCGTTCATGTCCTGCGCGGCGGGTATTATGCTCGGCATATCTTCTTCTTCCGAAGCGAGAATAAAATTTGATTTTGCGTTGTCTTGCTGCAGTAAACTTCCTCCGCGGAGGAAAAAAACGGTCAGGATTACGAGAATAACCGCCGCCGCCGCAGCGACTGCCGGCAGAGGAAGGGAAAGCCTGTATCTCCAGATGCTCCTACGGCTGTAAAACCGTCTTGATTCCATTTTTCGCCAGACTTTCTCTTTTGCGGCTTCGATATATTCCTGTTCGGGAATCGACTGATCCGCCGAGGTCGGTCTAAGTTCTCCGTCGCCTTCAACATAAGTCCGGCTTTGATGCGTGTTTTTCTTAAACATTTCCTGAAGATGACGGAAATTTTTATACCTGTCCGCGCACTCGGGACATTCCTTTAAGTGAGCTTCCATTTTTTCTTTCCATGGAGAGGGCAATTCCCCATCCATGTAGATTGAAAGTAACTGCGGCTCAGGACACATAATTACCACCTTCGGACGAAAGTCCGTCGTAAACGCGCCCGTTGGGCGCGAGTACGCTTAAGATCGCGGCAAGCCTTTCTCTGGCTCTGAATACCCTGACTTTAACGTTTCCTTCGCTAATGCCAAGCACTCTGCCTATCTCTTTATAATTCATTTCGGCATATTCTTTTAATATTAACACTATACGCAAATTCTCCGGCAGTTTTTTAAGGGCTGTTTCAACCTCCTGGCTTGTTTCTTTTTTAACAAGCGCGCTTTCACCGGATTCCTCCCGCTTAACTTCCTCCCTGAATGCCCGTTGGTACGCTTTCCTTTCCCGTTCTTTACGTTTCGCGTAATTTAACGAGGCGTTTTTCACAACGCGGATAAGCCAATATTTTGCCTCGTCCGGGTTCGGAAAAACAATATTTTTCTCATATAAACGAAAAAAACTATCCTGACAAAGATCCTCCGCGGCTTCTCTGCTGTTGGTTACTCTGTAAGCCACTCTGAACAAAACGGGAAAAATTGAGTCGTAAAGAAGCTTGAATTCAAGCTGGCTGTAGCCGGACTGTGAACCCCATTCCTCGCCGGTTGGCCATTCGCCGCCGGCATCTTGAGCTTCATCTTCAAATTTATCCTCTACTTTAAATAACAAGCCTTTTCCCCTTTTGTTACAGAGCGCTTTTCCGCCATGTAGTACCGGAAGGCCCATCTTCCAGCATTATACCGCGTTCTTTCAAACTTTGTCTTATATTATCAGCCGCCGCAAAGTCTTTGGCTTTCTTTGCCTGCGCTCTTTTTTCGATTAATTCCTGTATTTCGCGCGAAAAAGCGTCTTCACCGCCGTCTGCGGCTTCGGTTTTGCAGGCATCTTGCAAACCAAGTCCTAAAACCTTGTCCATATCGAAAATTGCCGCAAGAATTTCAGGTTCCGCCCCTTCTTTTAATAAACCCCATAATTCCGCCAGCGCGCGGGGGGTATTTAGGTCGTCTTCTATTGCTTTGTTAAAACCTTCTATATAAGTGGCTGTTTCTCCGGTTTTTTCCGCCGCCGTGCCGCATTTTGCCGCCAAAGCGCGAACCTTGTCCATCAGCGATTTTCGCGCGTTTTTCGCCCCTTCCAGGCTTTCCATGGAAAATTGAAGCTGGCTTCGGTAGTGGCCGCCAATCAGGAAATAACGGTAATCAAGAGGTTCAAACCCTTCGTCTACAAGGCTTTGCAAAGTGAGAAAACCGCCCTTCGATTTAGACATTTTCCCGTCTTTAAGGACAAGAAATTCATTGTGCAGCCAGTATTTTACCCAGGGTTTTTTCCCCGTGGCGGCTTCGCTCTGCGCTATTTCGTTTGTGTGATGAATGGGTATGTGGTCGATTCCCCCGGCGTGAATATCAAAATTTTCGCCAAGATACTTCATGCTCATCGCGGAACATTCAATATGCCAGCCGGGATACCCGCGCCCCCAAGGGCTGTCCCACACCAAAGCCTGATTCTCAAACTTGCTTTTTGTAAACCAAAGCACAAAATCGCCCGCGTTACGCTTGTTTTCGTCCTGTTCTATCCTCGCTCCGGCTTTTAAGTCGTCCAATCGAAGAAGCGCAAGCTCTCCGTAAGAAGGAAATTTTGAAATATCAAAATAAAGATTGCCCCCCGCAAAATAGGTAAAACCGTTTTTTTCTATCCGTTGGATAAGAGCGATCATTTCGCCGATATGCTCGGTCGCCTTGCAGACGACATTAGGGCGGGTAATATTCATTCTTTCCGTATCGTTAAAAAAAGCCTTTGTGTAAAAATCAGCGATTTCAAGGACGCTTTTGCCCCTTTCTTCGGCGCTTTTTACCATTTTATCATCGCCATCGTCCGCGTCGTCGGAAAGATGACCTACATCGGTAATGTTCATAACATGATTTACTTCGTAACCTGCACGGCGAAGCGAGCGGACTAAAATATCATGATGCACATAGGCGCGCAAGTTACCGATATGAGCGTAGTTATAAACTGTCGGACCGCAACCGTAAAAACCTACTTTTCCCTCTTGCAAGGGCTTAAAAAGCTGTTTTTCACGACCAAGCGTGTTGAAAAAAGTAAAAGCCATACTGTAGAGTATGTGAAATACGTGAAAAAATCAATAATTCTTTTGCGTATCCCCTCTTTTAAACATCTTTCGTAAGCTGTTTATATATACTCGCCTGAATGCCAAGAGACACAACAATTTCAAAAATAGCGGTTATAATTAAAAGGAAAGTAGCAAAATCATTGTCAAAATGCTTCAGAATTGTCTGAACAATGGAAAAAATCACGCTTAAAATTAAACTTATCAAAAATATTCTTCCTTTGTGTCCGTAAGTAATGTCATGGCTCAATTTTATCGCTTCCATGGGATTTTTTTCTTTATCAATAACAAAAAGTAATGCAAAACCCCACGCAATAGAGAGGATAATACCCGGGATAATTAAAAAAATGACCCCGATTAATACTCCCATAAAGATAAGGCCGACGGTAAGGAAGTAATCTCCCATGAATTTCCGGTATATCGGATTAAAAATTTCCGTATAAGATATGGTTTCTCCCCTGCTTATCTTCACGACAATGCCTGTAAACATGCCGATTGTTGTCCCTACGTTAATGAAGGGTATCCATATTGTTAATACCCATAACAAAAAATTTACCAGAATCGGCCCGATATTTTTTATAGAAATATTGATTCCGTCTAATATTGTATCCCCAACATAAAGTTTTATTTCGTTATCTACCGTTGCTTCCTCCGTTTTTACGCTTTCCCCTGTATTTTCTTCTGTGTTTTCACCTGAATTATAATCCGACATGCAATCCTCCTTTAAGATATTGGGTAATTATAGAGGAAAAAACAAAAAAAATCCATAACAGATTACCCCAAAAAATCAGATAACCGGCGGTAACATTGATTCACGATATGTTTTTGTTCGATATCGACCTCGTCGTCCAGATCGTCAATCAATGTTTCAAGGCTCGAAAGACTTTCATTCAGGCTTGTGTAGAAGCCGCGCGAGGCGCGAAACCAGTAATTTCCGCCGCCGTCCGTGAAAAGACCCAAAAATCCCAAATCTTTTGCGCCTTTTTTCCATATAATGGGCATTGCGAGACTGTCCAGATGTTTTAATAAAGAAGGAAGATCATCTTTTGAGTTGAAACTGCCTTTACGGGGCCAATCGCGTGAAAAAGCGTTATCTATATCCAATTTTAACGCGAGAGAGAGGATAAGCTCCAATTTTTCTCCGGCAAGAAGATTGTAATGGTCATTTACGATTATTTTTCCCCTTAACCCTTTGTAAAAAGTTTCTGTTGTATCTTCGCCGATATTTTTTAATTTTTCCCACGGAAGAAGGACGGTTTTCTTTCCTTTTATCGCGATAATATCAAATACTTCGTCCGCGATTTTTATATTGTTGGTAAAATCCCTTGCTTTTTTTAATTTTTCCGGCTTTTTATCTCCGTATTTTTCGTTTTCGGCGAATAATCCGGGCCTTATCCGTTCCAAAACTTCGCGCGAGAGAGGAGAAACGGACATCGCGTACATTTTTGAAGTGCGGACAATTTCTCCGGCTACAATATACTTTGGATCGGCACGGAACATCACCGAACCGGGGTGGATCATGATTTTATCCGCCGTTAAACTGCGGTAAGAACCGATTTTTCCGCGTGAATTTTCATTTCGATCCCTTCTTCCATGCTCTCTTTTCTTGGGTGATTCTTCGCGAACGCAGACAAATTGTATCATTCCGCGCCCGATACAGCATAAATAGTCGTTAATTTCTTTTCCTTCAAGCAAATCCGCCCTGTAATGCACCGGAATTTTCATTGAACCGATATTTTCTTCAAGCTGAGCCGTTACATTCACGATTTCCGCCATCGCGCGCTCGTCAAGATAATTTTTTTCGCAGAATTTAATTTTATTTGTCGAATCGCAGTAGGCTTTAAAAAGTTTTAAATATGAAACAAAATCGCCGTGATCATCGCGGAAACGGTGATGAGCCTGTCTCGCGTCCGTTTCTTCGCCCGGAGGAAGAATATAAGGGCTTTGTGTCGATAAAAACGCCGCCGCGATGACTGTTTCGTGAATTACATCGGGGTATCGCAGTATCGCTTCGACAATAATGCGCGATTGACGCGGCGCGAGGGGGAATTCCGTCATTAATTTGCCTATATTTGACAAACTTCTGTCGGTTTCAAGCGCTTCAAGCAGATTTAATGTTTCAATTCCGCCTATTATGCCCGCTTTTTCCGGCGCGGCGATGAATTCAAAATCTTCAAAGTTTGTAATGCCCAGATCCGCCATTCGAAGAATAACTTCCGATAAATCGGTGCGGAAAATTTCTTCCGTGGTGTAAAGCGGCCTGTTTTCAAAATCTTTTCTCGTGTAAAGACGATAGCAGGTCCCTTCCTGAGTGCGTCCCGCGCGTCCTTTGCGCTGATTTGCCGATGCTTTCGATATCGGAGCTTCTATCA